>Ga0182745_1003218_pt1 | contig 14190 bp, 11 predicted proteins | sample eDN3rd30CKraftBY_FD_128523 | JGI IMG/M metagenome (GOLD analysis project Ga0182745, IMG submission 128523) | Enriched backyard soil microbial communities from Emeryville, California, USA - eDNA 3rd pass 30_C Kraft BY (version 2) (version 2) | ecosystem: Environmental > Terrestrial > Soil >...
GCCAGTCCGGGAAGTCCTTCCATCAGCACATGGCCATTCGCCAGAAGCGCAATGAGCACGCGATCGATAATGGCCTCCTGACCAATGATCGATTGCGCCATACGCTGTTTCAGAGTGAGCAGGAGGCTGTCGCGGGGCGTCATGAAGGATTTCCACCGAGTGGTTAGTGAGACTCTGTCGAGGACGGCGTCACTTTACCTCTTTAATGTCGGACAGTTTCCAGGTCTTGTCATACAGTGTCTGGAGCGGGCCGTAGAAACGGAAGATCGGGAACCAGCCTTTGCCCGGAACGGTCCTGATCCAGTTCTTCTCCTGGCCTGCAGGCATCTCGGGCCCGAAGAAGAGATCCACCGTGCCGTCGGCGTTGACTTTCGGCTCCGTGTACTTGCTGATCGACGGAAACTGCTGGCCGTTCCGCAACTCGGAGCGACTGAGGGCGTCGTACACCAGTATGGACCAGAAGTCCTTGGCGGGCACGTCGGCCGGGATGTGCAGCGTGTAATTCTTCCCGCCATCCAGAAAGTTGCCGCCGGCATCTCTGTACGTCCACAAGTAATATGAGCCGACCCCCACGTTCTTGGACATCATGGCCGGTGAGTTGCCCAGAGCCATGTAGTACACATAGGCCCTCCGGTCTACCTGGACAATGCCATCCTTGACGAAGGTGTAGGGGACGTCACCGACGTACTGCCACTGGCGATCGTTGTAGAAAAACGTGTCGGCGTCTCGTGACGCGAAGCTGTTGGCCCGTGCCATTGCGGCGGCGGCCCGTGCTGCTTCCGCCAGCAGCGCCCGGGTTTTCGGGTCGGGGTCGAACGGTTTGCCGTGCTCGATGCCGATCGACTGCATGTAGAAGCGTTCCAGCGGCGTGAACACGTCAGCCGGCTCCTCGTTCACAAGCTGAGACAGCGCTTCAAAAAACGAGAGGGTGTCCGAGTGGATCGTATCGATCTCCTGGCCTGAACCGTTGAGGAACTCCATTTCCGGTGGACTGTCCTTCTTCGCCAGCGGGTAGGTTTTGAGTTGCTTCATCAGCGCCACGGCCTGGTCGGTCTTCCCGTCCACTTTGAACCCGCGGATACCGTAGCTGACGCGATAGGTGGGGGACCTGACCGTGAAATAGCCCTCGGGTACGTCACCCTCGTATCCCGGCGGCAGGAACAGATATTTGCCGCCGTTCCCCTTGTCGGGGCCGAGCGGACCGATGTCCACGAGGAAGCGTTGAAGCGTGTCCATTGCGAAGCCCAACATCCTGGGCGGAGCCTCGACGACGGTCGGTCCATCGGTTTTAAGGTCGAGGAAACCCAGTCCATACACCGTTTCGGTGTTCGCCGTCAGGACGAGCGTCCGGGCATCCATGAGCGTTTCCCAGATGATGAACTGGTTGGATTGTTTCGCGCCGAAGTCACGCAGACCGCGGCGTTCTTCGATCACGCCCACCGCCGGAATCTGGTTCAGGTAGACCTCGATGGCCCGGTTGAATTTCAGTTGATCCAGGAGTGCCTCGGCGGCAGACTGCGTGGGGTATCCTCCGTTGAACTCGAAGTTGCCAAAACGGGTCCTGACCGTCTCGGTGCCAAGCCAGCCGTGATGATCAGGCGTAGCCGCTGATGTGTTCCCCTGTGCAAATGCGGGAACCGTGATCTCGCCCGGCATCAGGAATCCGACGACCAAGAATACAACCCGCTTCGTATTGGCTATTCGATGAGTCATGTCCGAACCCTGCTGCTTATTGTGTGCAATCCATCCTCAGAACCGGCGGAGGAAAGAGGCGACGCTCGCACCGTGTCTTCTGTCCGAGTCATAGGCGCCGGGCCGGCGTCTCTCCGGCCCGGCAATTGTCGCCTGCTTACTTCTTGCCGCCAGGTGATTCCGACATCTTCCGCATCACTTCGTCGAGATTGAAACTCGCCGGTTTCTGGCGCGGAGGAAATTCCTTGAAGGTTTCCAGCCACTGTGCGGCGGCAGCCTGCGCAGGGACGATCAGGAACATGCGCTCCGCGAAGTATTGTCCATAGAGCGTGCTGCCGGGCCCGCGTTCGAAGGGATCGGCACGGAGGTTGTAGAGCATCGGTGCGCGGAGCCGGGTGAACTGGCTCTGCCAGGGGCCCCCCGGGTATTTCGGACCGACTTCGCCGTGCTGTTCCATGAAGGTGACTTTCCAGTGACTCAGGCGAATGGCCATGAGGTCGCCGTCATCCGACCAGTAGAGGAACTCCTTGCGCGGCGACTCCTTTGCTTCTCCCTTGAAAAAGGGGAGCAGGTTGTAGCCGTCGAGATGAACCTTGAAGTTCTTGTCGCCCGCCTGGTAGCCCTTCTTGACCTTTTCCACGAGGTCCGGCTCTCCCGCCGCGGCAGCAAAGGTGGGAATCAGGTCTTCATGAGCACAGATGTCGTTGATGATCGTGCCAGGTTTGATCACGCCCGGCCAGCGGATGCACATCGGAACACGAAAACCGCCTTCCCAGTTCGTCGCCTTTTCTCCCTTGAACGGAGTCGTCCCACCGTCGGGGTACGTAAAGACCTCGGCGCCGTTGTCGGTGGTGTACACGACGATCGTGTTGTCAGCGATTCCCAAATCATCGAGCTTCTTCAGCAGTTGCCCGACCATCCCGTCATGTTCGACCATACCATCGGGGTAGATCCCCAGGCCGGTCTTGCCGTTACTTTCGGGTTTGAGATGCGTGAAGACGTGCATCCGCGTACTGTTGAAATAGCAGAAAAACGGCTTGTTCGCCGCGTGCTGCCGATCGATGAAGTCCTGGGCAGCGGCGAGAAACTCTTCATCCACCGTTTCCATTCGCTTTTTCGTCAACGGACCGGTGTCTTCGACCTTGCCGTCGGCGGAACTCTTCAGCACGCCGCGGGGACCGAACCGCTTGCGGAAAGCCGGATCCTTGGGATAGTCCGGGTTCTCCGGTTCCTCTTCCGCGTTGAGGTGGTAGAGGTTGCCGAAGAACTCATCGAAGCCGTGATTGGTCGGCAGGAACTCGTCCTTGTCGCCGAGATGATTCTTTCCGAACTGCCCGGTGGCGTAACCCAGGTTCTTCATGAACTCGGCGACTGACGGGTCTTCAGCCCGGAGGCCGATGTCTGCTCCCGGCAGGCCGACTTTCGTCAGCCCGGTCCGGATCGGCGACTGGCCAGTGATAAACGCCGCCCGCCCGGCAGTACAACTCTGCTGACCATACCAGTCGGTGAACCTCGCTCCCTCAGCGGCGATGCGGTCGATGTAAGGCGTGCGATAGCCCATGATGCCGCTGTTGTAGCAGCTTGGGTTAAACCACCCGATGTCGTCTCCCATGATAACCAGAATGTTGGGTTTGGCAGTCTGAGCATATGTCGCCCTGCCGATCCAGAAGACCGACAGCATCGCAAAAAACAGGAAAAGCCGTTGCATTGCAGACTCCATCTCGGGGGTGATGTGGAAGATTGAAACACCGTTGTCATCCAACAGGAAGGACAGGGGCAACTACATGGCCAGGGAAAGATAGTTCAGCCATGTGTACCAGCGGACCACCACTTTGCGGACCATTCGGAAAGGTTTGCCGTAATCGGTGTAGATGGCCGCGGCCCCAGCCGCTCCGGCCGGAAGCCGGTACCGTTTCTGTTCATTTTCCTCAATGAGAACCTTGATCGCGAAGCGGCCTGCCGGGTCTTTTTGAAGAACCGAGGGAAGGGTTCCGGACGGCGTCAGTTGACCCTGTCCGGTGGCCCAGACGACCGCATCCACTTTCCCTTGAATTATCTTTCCGGGATACATGTCGAGTGCCACTTCCACCGCGTTTCCCGGTTCCACAAACGACAGATACTCCTGTGGCAGCGTGACGACGACAATGCCTTCCGGATTGGCGACAAACGTCAGCACCGGCTCGCCGGGACGAACCACGAACCCCGGTTTCAGTTCCAGATTCACCACCATACCGTCGACCGGCGCCCGGACGGTCGTCTGTTCCAGGTTGTACTTTGCCGTCGCTAACTCCGCTTTCAGTTGAGCCACCGTGACATTCTCTCCGGTGGAGGTCTTGGCATTCGCGGCCAACCGGGCCTTCTCCTGATCTGCCTCGGCTCCACGCAGACCGGCTTTGGCGATCTCCAGATTGCGAGTGGCCTGATCCAGATTCTCTTTCGTACCCGCCTGCTCCCGCTCCAGCGTCTTCGCTCGATCGAATTCAACCTGTGCGAAGGCCAGTTGATTCTTCAGGCGATCCGCATCCGCGGTGGCAGAGACGAGCGCGGCTTCCAACTGGGGAACATTCTGTTCGGCTTCAGCCAGTGCCGCTTCCAGACGAGACACCTCAAGTTGGTAAGGAACGGAATCCACTTTGAAAAGAATGTCACCTGCTTTCACCGGGATGTTGGGTAAGACTGGGATTTCCGTGATCGGGCCCGCATGGGCGGTGTTCGCCGAGACAGGGATGACATGTTGAAAGACACGGGCATCCATCGATTGCGGATGCAGAAAATTGACCGCGATCAACACCCCGAGACACATCACTACGCCAATCACGACACTCGCGATCTTGGCCTTCAGGTCGAACGTCAACAGCTTGAATTTGAAGAAAATCAGCCACAGACAAAGAACATAGACGTCAACCAGAAAGGCAATCATCTTGATGCGCCGCGAGAGGAATGAAATCAGTCAGGACATCATCTGATAATGAAGTTACCGCGATGTGTTGGGATGAGCCTCCTCTGGATTCTGCACCACGACTTGAAGGGGATATGTATAGGCCCAGATGAGCGCGACCGGCCAAGTCACAAAACAGGTCAACAGGCTGAGCCATCCACAGACGGCAATGGCATCGGCCTGAGAATGATTTCGCTCGTGGGCGATCTGGCCGGGAATGGCCGCCAGCCAGAGAAGAAAGGCGATGTTCACCACAACCACAACGACGATGATCAGAATCGTGATGACATCCAACATAAACCTCAGCCTTACTTAGGAATAACGTCCCGTGGGGCACAAACAGAGGTGAGGAATCACTGATTCGCGTCCATCATAATCTCCGCCATTGCCTGGCGACAAGGATTCCCATTCTGGATTGTGAAAGTGAATCCTTCCTGCTGGGCGGACGCGAAGGACGCGACACGTCATCCGTAATGTCAAACCCATTACCGGCAGCATCTGCCGCCACTGGCATTACGGGAAGATATACTGGCCGCATGTATTGTGCCGCCAGCAACTGAGATTCGAAAGATCCCCTCTTGTTCCAGCAGTGATTCCGCTCAGGACATCCGATGGTTTCACTCGATAAAAAGATGAAGGAACCTGGAGAGAGGGATTTTAAACCTCACGGATGCTCCTCCAGGTGATCGCGATGCCGAGTTGCGACACGGAAAGTGGTCACGGATGATGAGTCGCCGCTTTAATCAACACGTCAGGCCCCCTCTTATTACGGCAATCTTTTGCTGGAGCTGCCTCGTCGGGTCGTTTCAGCATGTTCTGGCGGACTCTCCGAATCAAGGAGTCCCCTCCGACCCGTTCGCAATGTTCGCGAACCCGGAAGTGGATGACTGGATTCTGCAAACCGGTTTTAATTCTCCCGCCGACGAGTGTGTTCCGTTCCACTCTGAATGCGGTCCGCTCGAATTCCCGAACTCCACGGCGATCGGGTGCGATGACTTCTGGACACGGCCTTCGTTGACCAATGGACTGTTCGGTCTCCAGGCACCACTGGCGCAAAACGGGATCGGCTACCAAGCGTACCTGACGCAATTCTATCAGGGAGTGGCCACCGGTGGACAGGAACAGAAATTTGTTTACGGCGGCAAGGTGGACCAGTTCTTCACACTCGACAGTCAAAAGCTGGGGCTATGGGAAGGAACCATCGTCAGCCTGCACGCGGAAACCCGTTATGGGCAGGACTCGAACCTCAATGCCGTCGGGTTGGCGCCCGTTAATGCGAACATGCTTTATCCGGCCAGTGAATCCGTCACGTCCATCACCGGCCTGACGATCAGTCAGATGCTCAGCGAAGAGTGGATGATCTCAGCGGGGACATTCAACCAGCTTGACCTGTTCGCACAGCTCTATCCACAAACGGGTCGAGGGGTTGACGGATTCATGAATATGTCGGCACTGGCTCCCCTGTCGCTGAGCCGACCTCTCAACCTCAGCATGCTGGGAGTCGGTGTCACAAAATTGAATGAAGGGCGCGTTCAGGGAGCCTTGTCCGTCTTCAATACCGCCAATGCCGCGACCAACAGCAGCTTCAACCAGTTGTTCGAGAACGGTGCGATCATTCTGGGGTATTACCGGATCTTCACGAATTTCGGCAACCTCCCTGGATCTCATGCGTTGCTGGGGGTTTATTCCAGCGGAACTTATACGTCCGTCGATCCAACGACCTGGGTGATCCTGCCTCCTATCGGCATTATTCCCGGACAGGAGACCGGAACCTGGAGTCTGACCTACTTCTACGAAAAGAAACTGTGGATCGATTCCCAAAATCCCAAAAGGAATCTGGACTTGCTCACGAGTTGGGGAATTTCTGACGGGAATCCGAGCCCCATCTCCTGGGCAGGAAACATTGCGTTTCAAGGAACAGGTCTGAACAGGCACCGGCCGCAAGATGCTGTTGGAGTGAGCTACTTTCACACCTCATTGAGCAGCGACTTCAAACAACTGGCCAGCCCCGTGCTCACACTCGGAGACGTCAACGGCGTGGAACTTTATTACAACGCCGCCATCACACCCTGGTTTCAACTGACCCCGGACTTGCAGATTGTCACTCCATCGGACCGCTCGTTGGACACCGCCATTGTGGTTGGCCTCCGAGGGAAAATCACGTTGTAGTGGTGTGTCCTCGATGCGGATGCTCGCCGACTCCCCGCTTCGCTTCCACGGGAGCGAATTCATAAGGCCCGGAATCATCCGGTAACAGGAACGGATCGAATTCGTTCCCGTCTTGATACGAAAACAAACTCCGCACCGGGAAGCCGTCCCCGACCCAGTGCAGAGGGACGTTCCGAACAATTTGACGGATTGACTCCATCAGGTTCACTACTTCGCTTGAGCGGCTTCGAACTTGTCCAGTTTGGTCTCGTGTCCCCCTTTCTGAACGCTTTGCGCCTTGGCATAGCTCTCGAACAGCAACTGGTAATGCGGCACGATATGGTCCTTCATGATCTCGGCGAACTTCATTGCGTCGGGTCGGTTCCAGGTGCTCATCAATTCCCCCAGTGTGGCGAATGTATCGGTCGGAATGGCTCCGGCCTGCACCACGCGGGCCAGCGTAATGTCCGTGGCCATGGCGGAAAAATTGCCCGAGGCGTCGACCACGTTGAACACCTTGTAGCCGGCCTCGAGCGCGCTGAGCGTAGGAAAGGCCATGCAGACACTCGTAAGCGTGCCGGCGATAATCAGGGTTTTGCGACCGGTCTGCTCGATCGCCTCGACCCACTTCGGATTGTCCCAGGCATTGATCTGGCCTGTGCGCGGGATGTAAACCGCTTCGGGATTCGTCTCATGGATCTCGGGGATCAACGGGCCGTTGGGGCCATCGGGCACGGACGCGGTCGTGAACGTCGGCGTCTTCGTGAGCCTGGCCGCCTTGGCCAGTGCGATCACGTTGTGACGCAGCGTCAGCATGTCCATATCTTTCACCAACTGGAACAATCCGCTCTGGTGGTCAATGAGCAGCAGCACGGCGTCATTGGGGTCGATCATCCATTTGTTGAAGTCTGCCATCGTGGTTCTCCTCTTGGTGTGGGAATGAAACAGGTCGCAAATGTGGTCAACAGGGTCTGTTCCTGTCTTCTTGACTTTTTATCCTGCACCGGCAGAGAATCAAGAACGGTCTTTTTTGTAACCAGTATCCTGTTTGTTACTGTGGAGAGCATCATGGTCAGGCAGACCGAGCGAAAGAACAGCCGGAAGACGGTCGGATGTCCCGTGGAATCCACGATCCAGGCCATTGGCGGTCGCTGGAAAGTGCTTATCATCCACCACCTGCTGGAAGAAACCAAACGATTTGGAGAGTTAACGCGACTGCTTCACGGCGTCTCTGCTCGTACCTTAACCCGACAACTTCGGGAGCTGGAAGACTGTGGCGTCATCCACCGACACGTTCACCAGCAGATCCCTCCCAAGGTCGAGTACTCGTTGACCCCGCTCGGCCGGAAACTCCAGCCGATCCTCTATGCCATGCACGACTGGGGTGTCGAGTTTGAAAAGACAGGAAGAGGCGCGCGTGCTCACCTGTAACGATCGAATCTGCCCTGCAGCCGGACGTCAGAAATCAGCGGTGACGAAAATCGAAGAAGCGAAGAAAGCCGTCATGTGAAATTCACACGGATGTCCCTTTGTCAACCCACACGCCGACAAACTACGAGCAAACTCATGACCGGATTTAAGCGGTTGCTCTACGAGCGATTATCGTCGCGACGCGATTAAAGACAGGGTGTTGCGGAATTCTGGATGGTCGTCCTCCGAAGGAGCCAATACGGATTCTCGCTTCTTCCATCTTAGAACTCCAGATTGTGGACAGACGACGACCGCATCTCACTCACTACGAGGCAAGCAAATTATGCACGATCGTAGCTCCAACCGCAAACATGACGTTTTGTGACATGAAACAAAACGTGATCTGCGAGAAAATCGGAACCGCATCCGATACAGATGACATTGGTCTTTGTGACGCTGCGACAGACGCTTTTTTTGAAAATTGCCGAGTGCTCAGGAGCATCGAACCACTCGATCGCAGATTCTGAATCACCGACTTCGTCCTACTTGGCACTATGTGGATATTATATTCTTTTTTCCATCAGTGGTGATTGAGCTGGTGTCCAGGAATGCCGAAGTGATTCTGCCGAAAAGCATGAATTTTGAAGAATGGACCCGTTAAATATTAATAATTTGTGAATTCACACAACTGCAACAAGGACTGTCTGGACTTTCTCGGCAACGTGGATATAGCATCCAATATTATGTGACCGGAAATCAAGACGTGGGAGTCATCAACAAACACGGTGACGAATCGTCCCTTGGTGTGGAAGCCTTGTTATGTTCTTCTCCCACCCTCCATCTCTGTTCAGGAGCGACCATGATAACGAAAGTTTCGAAGCGGCGCGGTTTCACGTTGATTGAACTGCTGGTGGTAATCGCGATTATCGCGATTCTGGTTGCTCTTCTGCTGCCGGCTGTGCAACAAGCCCGCGAAGCAGCGCGGCGCACTCAATGTCGCAATAATGTGAAGCAGATTGGTTTGGCATTGCATAATTATCTGGATTCCTGCCAGATTCTACCTCCAGGGATCATTTTTTCGGGAACGGTCAGTGCGGCGGACGCAGTTGCGGATCGCCAGACGTCAGTATTGAACCATACCGCCTGGACAATGCTGCTGCCTTACCTTGATCAGGCTCCGCTCTATAACAAATTTAATCTAAGTGCCGCTTCCAATGACGCCCGGCTGGCAGCTAATAATCTTCCTGTTCAGGGTGACCCGACTTCAAATAAGGACATCACAAGGACGCTTCTCCAAGTGCTGCTCTGTCCAACAGCAGCAGCGGAAGTCTTTCGATTCAGCTATTCCGGGACCGATCCGCGATATATTTCTAACGAAGCAGCTCCTAGTTGCTACATGCTTAATGGAGGGCGCTGGATGGAAGCGCGACGGACTTGGAGCGTCTATAGCTCCAATAAGGCTACCCTTCCAGACGGCCGGTCCGTCATTTGTCAGGGTGCATTTGGAAATAACATTTCCGCTCGAATGCGGGACCTGGAAAATGGGGCGAGTAATTGCATTCTCGTCGGAGAATCGACACTGAGGAAACGTCAGCCCGTCTATGTTCCATTGTGGGGACAAGCCCGACATGTGGCGGTTTATGGCCTGGTTGTGCCCAATGCGGATCCGGCACACGAAGATAACTGTGTGTATCGAATCAACAAGCCTTACAATAACTGTGTCGCCTCGCCAGTCACAAATGGAGATCGCCCCACTTCCTGGATCTATTCGAGCGACCATACGGGAGGAGCCATGTTTCTTTTTGGTGACGGGTCGGTCCGATTCATCAATGAGAATATCGACTGGCCGACCTTTGTCCTGCTGAACTACATTCGCTCAGGTCAGCCAATTGGACAATTTTAGAGCAGCTTGCTCTACCGCGTGCAGGCGAATGAGGGCGTTTGGACACGCAACAATCTCATTTTTCGTATACGGAACACGGAAGACTAAAAACGAAAATGCTCTAGTGCTTTGTTCGGATTTAATCTTCAGGTTGTCCGACGTGGCTCGCGGCTCGTTGGCCGCTCACATACTGATATTTCAACCCGAATATTTAAGATTGATGCAACACTAATTAGTATCGCCCAGCATTTCTCGATTGATCGAAAAATGCTTCGCCAAGAGCGGAATAATGCCTTCTCTCAAGGTGGCACAAGAGTTACGCACATGAATTCAAATATCCGACTTGCGATCATTGCCCTCATTCTTTGCATCATCTCGACGACGGCTGCAAGTTGCAGTCGTATGCCGACTAACGAAACTGTCAAGGAAAGAGTGATCACAGATGAGGAACTGGATTTGAATGAGATAAAACTGAAGTAAGGGCCATGAGCCTGCCGGGTGGATCAGACAGGCTCAATGTTGTCTGAATTGGCGGATTAGAGTAGTGAAACAATACCGATTACTTATGATCAGCAACGACGTCATTACTTAAACCTAAAAAGACTGGAACATGCAGAAATTAACTCGCAGAGATGCCTTGAAGGCGGGAACGGGACTTTTGATCGCTCCGGCACTTTATGAATCAGCAACCTGCCTGGCTCAAGAGCCGAAGGCATCCGTCAAACCAGATCGTTACGCGGATGCCGTTCTGATTGATGGAGAACCACCGCTTCCGATTTCCGGCTCTTTTACTGTTGCCGTTCTGCCTGATACGCAGCTCTACAGTTGGAAATATCCAGAAACATATTTCGCGCAAACCAGATGGCTCATCGAACAGCGAGATGCCCGGAATATTGCTGCCGTACTACACCTGGGGGACATCACACACAAGAGTACCACAGCGGAATGGGAGGTTGCTCAACAGGCGATGCGTCAACTGGACGGAGTTCTCCCGTACTTCATAACGACAGGCAATCATGACTACGAGGGAAACCGCACTTCGAAATTCTCCCAATACTTCCCGGTCGATCACTATCGGGATCAGTCCACATTTGGCGGGACTTACGATCAAGAACCGAACCTGCTTGAGAATTCCTTTCATCGTTTCTCCTCTGGAGGTCGAAACGTGCTGGTGCTTGCCCTGGAATGGGGGCCACGGAAAGATGTGGTCCGTTGGGCAAATGGTATTGTAAGCAGATATCCAGACCATGAAGTAATTTTAGTTACCCATGCTTATATGTATCACGATGATACCAGATATGACTGGAATACTTATGGTAAGGATCAACTTTGGAGTCCACATGGATCAGCAGTCTCACGAGCGACAAATGACGATGTTATGGACGGAGAAGAACTTTGGAATCATCTCGTCAGTCGCCACGAGAACTTCATTATGACGCTAAATGGTCATGTGCTCGAAGATGGCCTCGGTCGACTGACCAGCCAGGCACCGGGCGGACGCGATGTCCATCAGATGCTTGTCAATTTTCAAATGCGCCCGAACGGGGGTGATGGATGGCTGCGGCTTCTGGAATTTCTGCCTGATGGCAAGACCGTGGAAGTGCGCGACTATTCGCCGGTTCTGCAAAAAAGAAACGAATCACCACAGAATCGATTTACGCTGGCTCTTTCTCCGTCAGCAGGAATCAAGTAATGTGATTGCCAAGTGGTATCTGGATCATGTTGTGGCCGAATTCACACTTAACGCCGCTGGGGGATCGAGCCCTGGATCGGCGCTTGCGGACGCTGGATGGCCATGCCCATTTGTCCCTTTCGGAACAGGGGGGCATTGCCTCTATGTGGCCTTCGGATTTTTGAAGTGGTTCGAATCCGTCGACAGCGATGTGGAACACCTTTCTCCGCTGATGCTCGTTCCGGTATCGCTTTCAAGAGCCTCCGCGGATGCCCTCTGGGAGTTGATCGAAGCCGAGGATGATGCCATCGATAATCTGTGCTTGCGAGAGCGGCTCAAGCAGGATTTCGGCATGGCGCTGCCGGCGTTGCCCGATATCGATGATCTGGAGGAAGAAGGGGCACGGCTCCGATTTCTGGAAACGGTGCGAGAAGCCGTTGCTTCAAATGAACGCTGGGAAGTTCTGGATCGTTGTGCGAGCGGGCGGTTTGCCTTTCCCAAGGTCGCCATGTGGCAGAATCTGGGAGACCACGTTGAATCCGTTCTGGCGAATCCACTGTGCCGATCGATCGGGGGTGATGAAACAATCCCTCCCCAGCGCTCATTCGGCTTCACAGCCCCCTCCGGTCCAACAGATACAATCCACGAAATGTGATTTGCAGGTCGGGGTTTCGGAATTGATGAAGAGTCTGAAAAGTGCGAAGGCCGACCAGGAGAGTCTGTTCAAGACGTGGCGAGAAAAATCCGGTTCGCTCGATTCCGTCAGGCTTGGTCGTAGCAGAATGATTTGGGATCTGTCGGAAGTCTGATCAATCAAATCAAGGGAGGCTCTTCACATTCATGCAGCCTTCCGCTCAAAACCTTTCACCAACCCACCGACGAATGACTTCACTTCAACCTCATCGAGTCTGAGCTTTTCGATCTCTTCTGGTTCCTCCCCTGTCGGAGGAAGATGGCCACAACACATGTGGCTACGATGCCGGTTGTAATAATCTGTGAATTCCGTGACCAGATGATCGAGATGCCGCTTTCCAAAAACAATAAACTTGGAAAGACATTCCAACTTGATCGTTTCAATGAATCGTTCGCAGCGTCCATTGAGATTGGGGCTCGCCTTCGGCAATGGATTGGTTCGTAGACCACGGGATTTCAGAGTTTCCGTGAACTCTTTGCTGAACTTCGCATCCCGGTCGTGCATGATGATGTCGGGCTTCACCTCGCGGCCCGCCGTCTCCTCCAGGAACCGTTCCGTCTGTTCCACGACCCACGCCGAATTCGGATGTTCGGTCGAAGTCGAGACAATGACCTCCCGCGAGGTCATGCACAGCCAGACCAGCACATACATGTCTTTCAGGCCGCGCTTGGTCACCGTTTTCACGCTGAAAAAGTCGCAAGCCCAGAGCGTCTCTTTGTGACGTTCGATGAAGTTGTTCCAGGTGTCCGAGGTTCGATCGGGGCTGGGCAAGACCCCTTCTTCTTTCAGGATGTTCCGGACCGTTTGCCGGCTGATTTTCTTGATGCCCAGCTTGCGCAATTCGCCGACGATACGGGTCAGCCCGAAATTTGTCACAGTCGCGATCTGCAGGACCAGTTCTCGAATCTCTCTGGGCTTTCGTTGTCCCCCTTTGGGGTTCTTCTTCCGTTTCGGCTGGCCATCATCCTCACGAAGCCAGCGGTAGAACGTGCTGGGACTCACGATCGTGATCAGCTCTTCAATGGCTCGGCCGAGTGCTTTGCCGAACTTGATCAGCCGTTCCCGCTCCGCGGGCTTGGTATGCACCTGACCGGGCAGACGGGATCTCAGGATCTTGTTCTCTTCCTTCAAGAACAGGATGTACTTGGCCAGTTCCCGGTCGGTGACAGAGGCAATCAGGGCCAGCAATGGGTGGAAAATCAGGCTCATTCCGCTATTGTCGCAATCTGTAATTTGGAACGGTGTTGCACATTCGTTGTACCCCACTATGTCCCGAGTTCAGCCCCAAAAACGGGGCCTCGAAAATCGGTTTTTCGAGGCCCCGTTGGGAAGCTGATACAGGTCCGAGAAACGGCAGAATCCGATGAGGGTTTAACCCTTCAAAACGGGCTGCCAGAGGGACCGTAAAGAGAGAGTGAGGGCAGTGAACTGGGTTACGGAGGCCAAATTCCAACTTACGTCATGTGAAATTCACACGGATGTACCTTTATCAACCCACACGCCGGCAAACTACGGGCAAACTCGACAAACTCACGGTCGGTTTTAAGCGGTTGCCCCACAAGCAATTATCGTCGCAACATGATTAAAGACAGAGTGTTGCGGAATTCTGGACGGTCGTCCTACGGAACCGAAGGGTGAAAAACACTTTCTCGCAATCGAATCATTGGCAAGCCGACAGGCAAGACGCGACGTGAGACGACCACGATCAAGCGGATTGTTGACGACACCACCGGTCCGGGGGCGCAGTTTCAGCA
>Ga0182745_1003222_pt1 | contig 14182 bp, 9 predicted proteins | sample eDN3rd30CKraftBY_FD_128523 | JGI IMG/M metagenome (GOLD analysis project Ga0182745, IMG submission 128523) | Enriched backyard soil microbial communities from Emeryville, California, USA - eDNA 3rd pass 30_C Kraft BY (version 2) (version 2) | ecosystem: Environmental > Terrestrial > Soil >...
CCGTTATGCGAAAACCCAGCGCTGGAAAGCCCAGCACGCCGCACGCAGGTCACTGTTCGGCATGTATCGCAATCCCTTCACCGACGATCCCAGCGTCGAAGGGCTGAGCCGCGGCACGGCCAACACCCAGTTGTTCCTGCATCACGGCAAGCTGCTGGTGTTCAAGGAAGACAGCCCGCCGGTCTATATGGATCCGCTGACGCTGGAGACGCTGGACGATTACTACACCTTTGGCGGCAAGTTGCAGAGCCAGACGCATACCGCCCACCCGAAGATCGACCCACTGACCGGCGAATACATCAGCTTCGGCTATGAAGCGAACGGGCTGCTGTCGAAGGATCTCTTCGTATTCTCTGCCGACAAGAACGGGAACGTGAACTGGTCGGTGACGGTGCAGGCCCCCTATGCCGGGATGATGCACGATTTCGTCGTCACCCAGCGCCATATCGTGCTCTATCTGACCAATATGGTGTCGGATATGGACCGCATCCGCGCGGGTGGCGTCCATTTCTCCTACGATTCCAAGACGCCCTGTTACATGGGCGTGATGCGCCGGGGCGGTGACGGGAAGGACCTGCGCTGGTTCACCGGGCAGAACCTGTTCTGCACCCACGCGATGGGCGGCTGGTCCGATGGGGACAAGGTGATCGTCGATTGGGACGGGGGCGAAGGCAACCAGTTCCCGTTCTTCCCCAGCCTGCATGAACCGTTCGATCCGGCGAAGTCGACCGGATATATCCGTCGCTTCACCATCGATCTCTCCAGCCGCAGCAACGACCGTTATCAGACGGAAACGCTGTTCCCGGAAGTCACCGGCATGCTGGCGCGGCAGGACGACCGCTTCCACACCCTGCCCTATCGCTACGGCTATCTGAACGGCTTTGGCGCGCAGGGCGGCTGGTGGATCATCGACCATCAGGAAAAGAAGACGCAGCTCGTCTCCGTGCCTGATTACTCGCTGTCGGAAATGACCTTCGTGCCCCGGAAAAAAGATGCGGAGGAAGGCGACGGATACCTGATCGGCATCGGCAGCAGCGTAAAGGAAAGCGGCCGGTCCGACCTGATCCTGATCGACACGAAAGATCCCGGTGCCGGGCCGGTCGCACGGGTGAAAATGCCGTTCAAATGCGTGGGGCAGGTCCACGGTTTCTGGGCGGACGCGAGCGACATTCCCGGGGCCAGTGCTGCGTGAGGGGGGCTGGCTGGCGCGCCGCCATCGCGTCTGTCGCGCTGATCTCGCTATGCGGCGCGGCAGACCGTCCCGCATGGGTGGACGATGCGCGGCTGGGCAATGCCGATGCGGAACCCGGCCAATGGATGAGCACCGGGCGCACGTGGGACGAACAGCGGTTCAGCCCGCTGACGCAGATAAACGATGGCAACGTCGGCCAGTTAGGTCTGGCATGGTATGCCGACATCAATACCGAACGCGGGATGGAGGCCAGCCCGCTGGCAATCGACGGCGTGCTCTACAACGTGCAGCCGTGGAACATCGTCACCGCCTATGACGGCAAGACCGGGCGCGTGCTGTGGACCTATGATCCGCAAGTGCCGCTGAAATATGGGCGCATGGCCTGCTGCGACATCGTCTCTCGCGGACTGGCGGCATGGGAAGGCAGAATCTACGTCGCCACGCTGGACGGGCGGCTGATCGCGCTGGATGCCGTCAATGGCAAGCCGCTGTGGTCCACGCTGACGGTGGACCCGACGAAAAGCTACACCATTACCGGCGCGCCGCGTGTGTTCGACGGCAAGGTTGTGATCGGCAATGGCGGCGCGGAACTGGGCGTGCGCGGCTATACCAGCGCCTATGACGCGGCGACCGGCGAGCTGCTGTGGCGTTTCCACACGGTACCGGGCGATCCAGCGGAAGGGTTTGAAAACGCGGCCATGGAAATGGCGGCGAAGACGTGGACCGGCGAATGGTGGAAAGCGGGCGGCGGCGGCACGGTGTGGGACAGCCTGTCCTACGACCCGGAACTGAACCTGCTTTACATCGGCACCGGCAACGGATCGCCATGGTCACAGAAATGGCGCAGCCCCGGCGGCGGGGACAATCTGTTCCTGGCCTCCATCGTCGCGCTCGATGCCGATACCGGGGAATACCGTTGGCACTACCAGACAGTGCCGGGGGAAGAGTGGGATTACACCGCCACCCAGCAGATGATCCTGGCCGATCTCGCCATCCACGGGCGTCAGCGCAAGGTGCTGATGCAGGCGCCGAAGAACGGGTTCTTCTATGTGCTCGACCGCGAGACGGGAGAGCTGATTTCCGCCGAAAAGTTCGTGCCGGTGAACTGGGCCAGCCGGATCGACATGGAGAGCGGCAGGCCGGTGGAAAATCCCGGCGTCCGTTATGGCACCACGCCGATCATGGTTTCGCCGGGTGCAGGTGGTGGCCACAACTGGAACCCGATGGCCTACAGCCCGCTGACACGGCTGGTCTATCTGCCGGTGACCGAAACCTACATGGCCTATGGCGCGGCCGAGAGCTTCGAGCCGGGCAGCGGCAGCCTGGGCACCAGCTTCACCGGCTTCGATGCGGAGCGAAAGGCTATCGCGGAATATTCCGACGCGCATTCAAAAGGCTGGCTGTCCGCATGGGACCCCGTGCGCCAGCGCGAGGTATGGCGCGTCCCCTCTCCCCAGAAGGGCAGTGGGGGCGTGCTCGTGACGGCCGGCAATCTGGTGTTCGAAGGGACCATCGGCACCACCTTCGCCGCCTATCGCGCCGATACCGGGCAGAAGGTCTGGGAAATGCCGGTGCAGCAGGTGCCGATCGCAGCGCCGATCACTTATACGGTGGATGGCGAACAATACATCGCGGTCAACGCCGGTTGGGGCGGCGGGCTCGCGCATGTGGAACGGTCCAACTACACGCAACTGTTCCTATCCCGTCCACGTCTGCTGGTGTTCAAGCTGGGCGGCACGGCAAAGCTGCCGCCGATGCCCGCCGCTTCGATGGAGGTGCCGGAACTGGCCGCGCCTCCAGCCCTGTCCGGAACAGCCGCGCAAGTGGCGCAAGGCGAAGCGCTTTACGCCGCGAATTGCGCGCTATGCCACGGCGCAGGCGCACGCGGCGGAGTGAAAGACCTGCGCCACATGTCGCCGCAAACCCATTCCGCCTTCGCCGACATCGTGCTGCGCGGCACGCGTGAACGCAGCGGCATGGCCAGCTTCGCCGACCTGCTTTCTGAAAGCGAAGCCGAGGCGATCCACCATTATCTGATTGCAAGAGCCAACGCCGACTGGGACAGCCGGTGAGAACGAGAGGAAGAACAAGATGATCGCACGCCCGCTTCGACATGCCGCCGCATTCGCGTCCGCCCTGCTGCTGGCCGGTTCGGCCGTGCCCGCGCTGGCCGAATACGACTATCCCCCCACCTACGCGCAGGATCGCGCGGAGATAGAGGATCTGACGGCGCGATACCTGTTCGCCATCGATTACTTCGACTGGGATGCCTACGTCGCCACTTTCGCCCAGGATGGAGAGCTGGAATTCGCCAGCGGCACATCAAAGGGGCGTGACGCGATCAGGGAGGCCGTGACAAGCTTCTCCAAGCGCATTGGCGAGTTCTATCACACCGAAGACGGCAAGCCTGCCCTGCTGCGCCACGTCGTGCTGCAATCCGCCGTGCGCGTGGAAGGGGATCGGGCGTGGGGCCGTATACTGTGGGTCGAAATGGCCAATGACGGCCCCGGCGATGAAATGAAGATGGGCACTTACGGCATCTATGAAGACGAATACACCAAGGCTTCGGGCCGCTGGCTGATCGCCAAGCGCCGCGTGCTCAACGAATTCCTCGCCGGTCGCCAGTCAGGTCCGAACAACCCGGTCAGCGATATGGACAAGTTAGCAGAAGCTTGGCGCGCAAACCGATAAGAACGCCCGATGTCCCAAACCGACGGTTGCATATCTTCGGGACATCTTAAGCTTTCCAATGTAGTAACGGCGTCCGCACCGTCGGAGGGCGCCGCCCCATTCCAGACGGGATGCGCATGGTTTCCATCGCGGTAACCACAAGCGAATTCGGTAAACTGGGGCAGCAATCGTGACATTCTCTCACGCAGGCAATTGGCAAGGCCGGATCAAGCTGCGCCACATCCTGCTGCTGGGATTCCTTCTCAGGGCCGCATGGGCTCTGCTGGTCGATGTAAGCCCCATGTCTGATGGCTTCGTTTATGATCAGTTGGCACAGCGCATAGCGGACGGGCACGGCTATTCATGGCCTACTGGACAGCTGACCGCATACTGGCCTGTCGGTACATCGGCGTTTTACGCCATTATATACACGATGTTTGGCCACAATCTCGGCATCGCCGCAGCAGTGAATGTCCTGCTGGGCACGCTACTGATCGCCGCCACATATGCGCTGGTAAAAACGCAGTTCGATCGCTGCATCGCCTTGGCGGCAGCCGCGATTGTGGCCGTGTGGCCAAACTGGATCGCCTTCACCACGATCATTTCCAGCGAGTTGCCTTCAACGCTCGCGTTCACTGCCGCCCTTGCGGTTGCTTTTTCCGAGCGAGGCAGCGGCTGGATCAGGGCTGCTCTGTCTTCGGTGCTGCTGGTGCTCGCCAGCTATTTCCGCGCCAACCTGCTGCCTTTCCTGCTGCTGGTCCCGGCACTCGGCGCGATCCAGCAGCGGAGCGTGAAGCATCTTATTGTGCATGGGCTACTGGCGGCAATGATCGGGGCAGCCCTGATCGCGCCATGGGCGCTGCGGAACGAGCTCGTGTTCGGTGAACGCGTGACGATTTCCACCAACTTCGGCGTCAACCTGTGGATCGGCAACAATCCGCAAGCTGATGGCGGGTATATGGGGCCCCCGCCAATCAACGCCGATCCCGCGCCCGCGAACGAAGTGGCTGAAGACAAGCTGTATCGCGAGCACGCGATCAACTTCATCCGCGAGAACCCCGGCCGTTACCTTCAGCTTTCGCTGGCCCGCGTTGTGCAGACCTTCGATCGCGAAACTTACGGCGTGGCCTGGAACGACAATGGCCTGACGGAAAGCGCAAAACTGCCGCTCAAGGCGATCATGACCATCTATTGGCTGGCGATTTTTGGCGCCGGGATCGCAGGGTTGGCCTTCTATGTCTGGCAGAAGCCGATGCGCATCCTGTCACCGTTCGTGGTGCTTCCGGCGGCGCTGGTCGCGCCATCTATACTGATCATGGCCAGCGAGCGTTTCCATTATGGCCTGACGCCTTTCATCGCCGCATTCGCCGCATATGCGGTTGTCCGATTCCTGCCGCTGGTGCATCGGGGGCCGCAGAGCGACGGATGGGGGAATGGCGTTCCCAATGGCTGATACTGGGCAAAGGGTCCTCGCGGTGGACCTCGACGGAACGCTGCTGCGTTCCGATATGCTGTTCGAAAGCTTCTGGTCGGCCCTTGCCGGGTGCTGGTCCACGCCGTTTGCTGCTGTGCGCGGACTGGCCGGTGGGCGCGCCAGCCTGAAACAGACGTTGAGCGGCCTCGCCAATGTCGATGTTACCGGCCTGCCCTATGACGAAGCGGTGATCGCCCACATCCACAAGTGGCGCGAGGACGGCGGCAAGGCGGTGCTTGTCACCGCCACCGACAGCAAGCTGGCCGAAGCGATCGCCAGCCATCTCGGGATCTTTGACGAGGTTCACGGATCGGATGGCAAGCGCAACCTGAAGGGGCCGGCCAAGGCAGCCTTTCTGGAAGAACGATACGGCCCGCGCGGCTTCGCCTACATGGGCGATTGCGACGTCGATCTGGCCGTGTGGGACAAGGCAGGCAGCGCGGTTGCCGTTACCAGCAACGCCGGGCTGCGGCGCAAGCTGCAACAGTTGCACGACACGGCAGAGTTTATCGATCGCCCACCGCCGAAGGCAAAGTCTTATCTGAAGGCGTTGCGCCCGCATCAGTGGTCGAAGAACCTGCTGATCTTCCTGCCGATGTTCGCGGCACAGCAGCTGGACATCGAAACGCTGGTCCGCAGCGTGATCGCTTTCGTTGCTTTCAGCCTGATCGCCTCCAGCGTCTATGTGCTGAACGACTTGCTGGATCTCTCACCCGACCGTGCGCACCCGCGCAAGCGCAATCGCCCGTTCGCTTCCGGGGCGGTTCCAATCGCACACGGAACATGGCTGGCCGCAGGCTGCCTGATCGGCGGTTTCGCCGCCGCCCTTTCTCTGGGGTGGCCGTTCACACTGGCGATGACGGCCTATTACCTGCTCACTCTCGCTTATTCGCTGGATATAAAGCGCCGGCTGGTGATCGATATCTGTGCCCTCGCCACCCTGTACATGATGCGCATCATCGCAGGCGGAGCGGCCACGGGTATTCCTCTTTCGGTCTGGCTGCTGGCCTTTGCGCTGTTCTTCTTCTTCTCGCTAGCGGCGGTGAAGCGACAGGCGGAACTGATCGACGCCGCCAACACGGGAAAATTGAAGGCGCATGGCCGGGGCTATCAGGTTCCCGACGTGGCGATCGTATCGCAGATGGCGATCGCATCGGGCCTCGTATCCGTGCTCGTCATGGCGCTTTACGTCAATTCGCCAACGGTCGTGACGCTGTATCACAATCCGCCCGCCATGTGGGGCGTCTGCCTGATCCTGCTCTACTGGATCAGCAGAATGGTGATGCTGACCCATCGGGGACACATGCATGATGACCCGATCGTCTTCGCGGCGAAAGACCCCAACAGCATCGTTTGCGGGGTATCGATCGGTATCTGCGCGCTGGCCGCGGTGGTCCCCCTGCCGTGACCTTGCAAACGCTGATACTGCGCTACGCATCGTTTGCGGTGCTGGCGACCTTCGTCAATCTGGCGACGCAGCGCCTGATACTGGCGCGCGATCAGGATACGCTGCACTTCGCGGCGGCGGTGGGCGCTGGCACCATCGCGGGGCTGGTGGTGAAGTACATGCTCGACAAGCGGTGGATTTTCGATGACCGCAGCGCCGGGCTGCGCAACCACAGCCGTCAGTTCACGCTCTATACGGTGATGGGCCTGGTCACCACGGCGATTTTCTGGGGCACGGAAACGGCGTTCTGGCTGATCTGGCGGACAGACCTGATGCGCGAAGCGGGCGCGCTGCTGGGCCTTGCGTGCGGCTATGTGGTGAAGTTCCAGCTCGACCGGCGCTTCGTTTTTACGGATGCCCAGCTGAAGCTGGATCGCGGCGCATGAAGCTGTCCGGCTGGGGGCGCTTCCCGGTCAGGGATTGCAAGGTCGCCATCGCCAGAGGGGACGCGGCGGTTGCGGAGTTCGTCCAAAGCGGGCCGCTGATCGCACGTGGCAATGGTCGCGGATACGGCGATTGCGCTCTGAACCCCGGGCTGACGCTGGACATGCGCCAGATGAACCGCATGCTGGCCTTCGATGCGACCGAAGGTCTGCTGGCCGTAGAAGCGGGCGTTCTGCTCTCCGATATCATCGCCACCTTCCTTCCGCGCGGCTGGTTTCCATTCGTGACGCCGGGCACGAAGTTCGTGACGGTGGGCGGAATGATCGCGGCCGATGTTCACGGCAAGAACCACCACCGCGACGGCAGCGTGGGGCGCTTCATCGAATGGGTGGACCTTGTCGGTGCGGACGGGCAGATTCGCCGATGCTCGCGTGATGAGAATGCCGATCTGTTCAGCTGGACTATCGGCGGCATGGGCCTGACTGGCGTAATCTTGCGCGCGGCGATGCGTCTGCGGCCGGTGGAAAGCGGCTGGATCAGGCAGACCACCCTGCCCGCGCCTGATCTGGACGCAGCCATCAGGATCTTCGAGGAATCCCTCGACGCGACGTATTCCGTGGCATGGATCGATTGTCTGGCTAGCGGGCCACGGCTGGGCCGGTCGCTGGTCATGCTGGGCGAACACTCGACACAGGACGAACTGCCTGAAGCAGAACTGGCGAACCGCTGGGCAATGCAGGGCAAGAAGAAAATCAACGTTCCCTTCGACCTGCCATCGGGCTTGCTGAACCGCTTCACCGTGGGGGCGTTCAACAGCGCCTATTACTGGAACGGGCGGCGCACGGCGGGCACACGGCTGGTTGACTGGGACAGCTATTTCTATCCGCTGGATGCAATCGGCAACTGGAACCGCATCTATGGCGCGCAGGGGTTCGCGCAGTTCCAGTGCGCGCTGCCGCTGGACACGGCGGCGGCGGGTCTGCGGGAACTGCTGGACGCGATCGCGCGGGCAGGCGCGGGATCGTTCCTGGCGGTGCTGAAACGTTTCGGGCCGCGTGGCGAGGGGATTTCCTTCCCGATGCCCGGCTATACACTGGCCCTCGACATTCCGGCCTCGACCGGCGGACTTGAGCTACTCGACCGACTGGACGAAGTGGCATTGGCCCATGGAGGAAGATTTTACTTGGCGAAGGACAGCCGCATGGGCGCACGCGTGTTTCAGCAATCGGAAAACCGCGCCGGCCAGTTCCGCGCCTTGCGCGAGGCGAAGGGGCTGAGCGAACGCTTTACATCGGTTCAGTCCGAAAGGCTCGGGCTATGAGCACGAATACCGTGGCCAAGGCGCCAGTCCTGATCCTCGGCGCGCGTTCCGACATTGCCCGAGCGACCGCCCATCGGTTTGCCAAAGCAGGCCACCCAATCCTGCTGGCCGCCCGTCAGGCCGAACGGCTGGAGGCGGACCGCGCCGATCTGCAGGTGCGTTATGGCGTGCAGGCAACCGTGCACGAATTCGACGTGCTGGCGACCGAAAGCCATGCCGCATTCGTGGACAGCCTGCCCACGCTGCCGGAAATCGCGGTTTGCGCGGTAGGCCTGCTGGGCAAGCAGGAGGAAGATGAACACGATACGACATCGGCCGTCCGCGTGATCCGCACCAATTTCGAAGGACCGGCGAGTATTCTGGCGGTGTTGGCCGATCGTTTCGAGGAACGGCGCCACGGCACGCTGGTGGGCATCAGTTCCGTGGCTGGCGAGAGGGGCCGCGCGTCGAATTACATCTATGGATCGGCGAAAGCGGGCTTCACGGCCTATCTCTCTGGCCTGCGCAACCGGCTGGCGAAGCGGGGCGTGCATGTCGTCACCGTGCTGCCCGGCTTTGTGGATACGGCGATGACGGCGGGGATGGACCTGCCCAAGCCGCTTACCGCACAGCCGGATGAAATAGCCGAAGCCATCCATCGCGCCGTGAGCGGCAGCAGGAACACGATCTACGCCCGTCGCATCTGGCAACCGATCATGATGGTGATCCGGTCGATTCCAGAGGGGATCTTCAAGAAGCTGAGCATCTGACGGCCGCGGCCCTCACATCGCGTTGACCAGCTTTTCAAAGGTGCGGCGGGAGCCCAGATAACCTACGTGGTTGTCGTCGAAATAGATCGGCGTCATGCCGTCGCGCAGAGTGCAGCTTTGCGCATCGCAGAACGCATCATGCGTTTCGATCACCGTCGCACCCGCAGCAGCCGCTTGGTGGAGCATGGAAGTTTCGGAAGCATGCCATTCCTCGATCCCGGACCGGGGCACGGCGGGCATCAGCACCCGTGCGCGCGGCGTATACTCGTGCATGTCGGGAATCTGCTGCACCACGTAAACGCGCGCCGACCGAGAGAAATGCGCGATGGTGCGCAGCATTCCTTCCCGAAGAACCTCCGCCGATGATTCCGCCCCGTTGAAGTCCGCCCGGCCATCGGTGATGAAATGCGTATCGCGCTGGAGGCGCGACTGCACATAGTGACCACGGGCATAGAGCGTCCACCGGGCGACAAGGAAAACCTCGTCCGGTTGCAGGGATTCGACGTATTTCGCGTAGCTGTCGATCGTGCCGGGCTGGTCGCAGAAATAGAAATTGCCGAACCGATCCTGACGGGCAACACCCAGTAGCGGCGGGCATCCCCACAGACCTATTACATAGATCGTCTTGCCCGGCAGCGGGCGCACCGCCGGACCCAGCATGAGCACGTGGCTGTCCCCCCAAAAGACAACCTTTTCCGGCCCATCCCCATAACGCCGGCAATTCAGCCCTTCGGAGCTTACGAACCCTTCACAAGGCATAGAGCCTTCGTGCCAGCCCATGCCAGTGCGCGCCTCTCGCTCTGCGTTGGCCAGCAGGACAGGATGTTCCAGTTCAATGCGGGTCGGGGGCTTCGCCAGATAGCCAGCCAGCCCGATCGCCAGCATCACGGCAATGGCCAGACCGCTTACGGCAAACAGGCGTGGACGACTGGGCAGAAGCGCCCCCTTCCCTCGAAACGGCTGTTCGACGAAGCGCCATGACAGCCATGCAAGGATCAGCGAAAGCCCGGCGAGCGCCGTCATCAGCAAGCGGGTGGGCTCCGTATCGCTACCGAGCCGTGCGAAGGCGAACAGCGGCTGATGCCAGAGATAAGCGCTGTAGCTGATCAGTCCGATGCCCACGAAAGCACGCAGGCTCAGCAGCCGAGCGGCAGGTGTTCCAGCACCGCCGAACAGGATGATGAGCACGGTTCCGAGGACCGGCGGCAAGGCATAGATGCCCGGAAACGGCAGGCTGTCATCCAGGAACAGGATCGAGAAGACGATCAGCGCGAGACCAAGACCGCTGAGCCAGGAGTTGGCGAACGAGGGGCGCCCACGAAGCAGAAACGCACAGATGGAACCGGCGAGAAGTTCCCATGCGCGAGGCGGGGCAAGATAGAAATTGGCGGATTCCGCATGGTCGGATGCCCACTGGCTGAGCGCGAGGCTGGCGAGGGCCGCGAGCACGATCAGCAGCAAAACCCGCTGCCGCCCCCAACGCCAGAACACCGCCAGCAGGATCGGGAACAGCAGGTAATACTGCTCCTCCACCGCGAGGCTCCACGTGTGGAGGAGTGGGCGGAGTTCCGCATCTGAAGCGAAATAGCCGGTCTGCATCCAGAACAGCACGTTGGAGCTGAACAGCGTGACCGCAGCGATGCTGGCGGCGAATTCCGCCTGCTGCTGCGGCAGCATCAGATACCATGCGAAGGGGATGCAGCACGCGATGACCAGAAACAGCGCGGGAAGAATCCGCCGTGCGCGACGTTCGTAAAAGCGGGCGATGGAGAAATCCCCCCGCTCCAGCTCGCCGATCAGGATGCCGGTGATCAGGTAGCCGCTGATGACGAAGAACACGTCCACGCCAACGAAGCCGCCGCTGAACAGGCTGAAACCGGCATGAAACAGAATGACAGGTACGACGGCTACTGCCCGCAGCCCATCAATCTCGCGACGATATTGCATGGCTTACCTCCCCCGCAGTTCAGAGCCGGCTGAGCCGATCAATCGCAAGCGCAAGTCCAACCGTGACCCCCCAAGGCTGAGCAACCAATATCTGGAAGCGCCGGGCCATAGGGGAAGGGTTTCGGCCAATCCATCGGAAAAGTCGCTTTGTGCCAATACGCTACCGGCCCGGCAGCCTCAGTTTGCGCCCGCGAAGGTGAGGCGAAGCTTGTCCAGCGCGGCGGCCTTGAGTTGGTGCACGCGCGGGACGCTGACACTCAGAACCTCGGCGATCTCGGCAAGGTTCAGCTCCTCCACGAAATAGAGCTGGATGACCAACTGGTGCCGTTCCGGAAGGCCGGCGATGGCGCGTATCAGCAATTCGCGATCTTCCACCTGCAACAGCGCCTGTTCGGCATCCACTTCGTCAGCGGCAAAGGCGATGTCGGTTTCGGAATAGCATTCCTCGATAGAGGCGATCTGGATGGCGTCGCCACGCATCCGGTGAAGTTCATCGGGCGACAGGCCCATAGCCTCGGCAAGTTCCTTCAGCGACGGCGCCCGACCGAGGAATGTGGCCAAGCGCGATTCCTCGTCTTCTATCCTCCGCCTGCGGGAACGTGCGCCGCGCGCCTCGTGGGAATTGCTGCGCAGCAGATCGACCATCGCACCGCGCACCCGCAGGCGGGCATAGGCGGCGAATCCGTCTTCGTTCGGCCGTTCATGACGCTGGGCGCATTCGGTCAGCGCAACGAGCCCGGCCTGCACCAGGTCGTCCACGTCCACCGCCGGTCCGCCGCTGCCCGACAGATGCCAGGCAAGCTTGCGGACCATCGGCAGAAACCGCGTCACCCGTTCGCCGACATTGCCACGATAGGCGTTGGCGGCCGAGAACTGGGTTTGATCGTGAATCATGCGGCCAGAGGCTCCCTCTCGTGCTCGATAATTTCAGGCCCGCCCGTCAGTTGCGGTGGTGCCTGCTCCTCTCCGCCGACGATGGAGATGACCTCGATCGGCTGGGCGGCGGGCAATTCGTTGATGGACAGGACCGCGCAAGCAGGCGCGCGCAGGCGCAGCAGGGCCGCGAGCGGGCGACGCGCACGGGGCTGCACGATAAGTGCGGGCGTGGGGCCACCAGCGGTTCGCTTCGCCAGAATTGCGGCAATGCGTTCACCGATGGAGCGGGCAAGGTCCGGTTCGATGACGATCTGGCCGGTGGCCGGATCGTGCAGACCACCGACGACCATTTCTTCCAGTTCCGCCGCCAGGGTGATGACAGGAAGGCGTTCGTCCGGCGGGCACAGGCTGCCGACCAGCAGCGGGCCAAGATCGGCGCGCAACATGTCCACAAGCCGGTCATGGTCCGTGGTCTGCTGCGCCGCCTGTGACAGACTTGCCAGCACGGGCAGCGGATGGGCCAGCGTGATGCCATCGGCCAGCAGGGCGCGGAGCAGGCGGGTGATCGCAGCCAGCGTCAGCGGTTGCGGGGTAATGGTTTCGATCAGCTGCGAATGGCGTTCGCGCACCGCGTCCAGCAGTTCGCGCACCTGATCGGGGCCGAGCAATTCCTGCGGGCGGGCGGCCAGCAGTTGATTGATGTGTGTGGCCACGACGCTTTCGGCATCCACCACCAGATAACCTTCGGCCACGGCCAGATCACGCTGGCCCGGCTCGATCCACAGGGCCGGACAGCCAAAGCTGGGGTCGCTGGTTTCCTCCCCCCGCACGTTTGCGCCGGGTCCTGCTTCCCCCGTGTCGATGGCCAGCAGCCGGTCAGGGCGAAGTTGCCCACTGCCGAGCGGCGCGCCGCCCAGCGTGACGCGATAACGATCGGGCGCGAGGTCGAAGCTGTCCTTGATGCGGAACTGCGGCACGACGAAGCCGAACGCCTCGCACAACTGGCGCCGCAGACCGGTGAGGCGGGTGACGAGCGGCGCGCCCCGGCGCTGATCGGCCAGATGCACCAGTCCAAAGCCCAGTTCGATGGTGACGAGCGACTGGTCGGACACATCCTCTATGGCGATGCTCGCCGGATCGGGGCGGACCTCTGGTTCTTTCGCGGCGACCACGGCCGCGGCCTTGCGCTTGCGGAGCATGTGCCAGAGGGCGAATGCACCGGCCGAAAGCGGGAAGAACACCGACTGCGGCATGGCGGGAATGGCGCCCATCGCCGCCAGGATGAAACCGACCGGCAGCCAGATGCGCGGATCGGCGAACTGGCCGCCGATCTGCCCGGTAAGGTCGCGGCTGTCTGAAACGCGGGTAACGATTGCAGCAGCCGCGATCGACAGCAGCAGCGCCGGGACCGAAGCGACAAGTGCGTCGCCCACGGCAAGAGTGATGTAACGTTCGGCCGCTTCCGATGCGGTCAGGCCATGCGAGACCATGCCCAGCGCGAAACCGGCGATGATGTTGACGCCAAGGATCAGCAGAGCGGCAATGGCATCGCCCTTCACGAACTTGCTGGCGCCATCCATGGAGCCGTAGAAATCCGCTTCCGTGGCGATTTCCCGGCGGCGGGCCTTCGCCTCGTCAGCCGTCATCAGCCCGGCGGCGAGATCGGCGTCGATCGCCATCTGCTTGCCCGGCAAGGCGTCCAGCGTGAAACGTGCGGACACTTCCGACACGCGCCCGGCGCCCTTGGTGACGACGACCAGGTTGATAATCATCAGAATCATGAACACGAACAGGCCGACGGCAAAGTTGCCGCCGACGAGGAACGCGCCGAACGCCTCGATCACCTTGCCGGCGGCAGCCTCTCCTTCGTGCCCGTTGACCAGCACCACCCGGGTGGAGGCTACGTTAAGCGCGAGGCGCAGCAGCGTCGCAAACAGCAGGACCGACGGGAAGGAGGAGAAATCCAGCGGCTTTTCCGCGTTCATCGCGGCCATCAGCACGGCCACGGCTAGTGCGATGTTGAGCACGAAGAACAGGTCGAGCAGTACGACCGGGATCGGCACGACCATCAGCACGATGATCATCAGGATGCCCGCAGGCAACGCCATGGCGGGCGAGAAGA
>Ga0182745_1003223_pt1 | contig 14179 bp, 1 predicted proteins | sample eDN3rd30CKraftBY_FD_128523 | JGI IMG/M metagenome (GOLD analysis project Ga0182745, IMG submission 128523) | Enriched backyard soil microbial communities from Emeryville, California, USA - eDNA 3rd pass 30_C Kraft BY (version 2) (version 2) | ecosystem: Environmental > Terrestrial > Soil >...
CACCTGTGCGAGTCGCTGGTCGCGGACCTTCCGGTCGGGCCCGGCTCGCGGGTGTTGCAGCTCGCCTCGCCCGCGTTCGACATGTTGGCGTGGGAGTACTTCCTGGCGCTGGCCTCGGGTGGTGCGTTGCACCTGTCGCCCGGCAGTCCTCCCATGGGCGACGCGCTGTACCGGGTGTTGCGCGAGCAACGCATCACCGCGGTGACGTTGCCGCCTCCTGTCGCGGCGCTCCTGCCGGAGGGGCCACTGCCGGACCTGTCGTTGTTCATGGTGGCGGCGGAGGCGTGTCCGGCGAGCCTGGTGGCTCGCTTCGCGGAGGGCCGCGCCTTCTACAACGGCTATGGCCCGACCGAGGTGACGGTGGGCGCGACCTGGGGACGCGTCACGCCGGATGAGGCCGGGCCCCCCCACATCGGGCGCTCCATGCCCCACGTGGACACCTACGTGCTCGACGACGCGCTCCAGCCGGTCCCCGTGGGCGTGGTGGGGGAGCTGTTCGTGGGCGGGCCCTCGGTGGCCCGTGGCTACCTGGGCCGCCCGGACCTCACGGCCGAGCGCTTCATCCCGGATCCCCACGGCGGTGAGCCCGGGGCCCGGCTCTACCGCACGGGTGACATGGCCCGCCGCCGAGCGGATGGCCGCCTGGACTTCCTGGGGCGCGCGGACGCGCAGCTGAAGGTCCGGGGCTTTCGCATCGAACCGGGAGAGGTGGAGGCGGCGCTGCGCGACCTGGCCGGCATGCGACAGGCGCATGTCACCGCGTGGCGTCCATCCGCGGAGGGAGAGCCGAGGCTGGCCGCGTATGTCGTGCCACCGCCCGGCGGCGTCCCTCCTCCAGGTGAGCTCCGAGCAAGGCTGCGCGAGCAATTGCCCGAGCACATGGTCCCGGTCGACGTCGTCCCGGTGGAGGCCCTTCCGCTGCTGGCCTCGGGCAAGGTGGACGTGCGGGCGCTGCCGCGGCCGTCGCTCGCGGTGTCTCCAGAGGGCAAGCCCCGCTCGCCGCTGGAGGACGCGGCGGCCCGTGCCTGGGCGGAGGCGCTGGGCCTGCCCGCGGTGGATGTGCATGCCCACTTCTTCGACGACCTGGGCGGCAGCTCGCTGTCCGTGGTGCGCGCGTGCTCATTGCTGCGCGAGGCGCTGAAGCAGGACGTCCCCATCACCCACTTCTTCGAACATCCGACCGTCCACGAGCTCGCCCGCAGGTTGCAGGCCGAGGCGCGTCCTCCCGAGCCTGCCGCCGATGTGAAGCACCAGACGCGCGCGGAGGCCCGCCGGCAGGCGCTCCAGCGGCGCGGCAGGGCTCCCCGGGACCAGGACTGAGCACGACACCATGAGCGAGAACAACGGTAGCGCGGGCAACGACATCGCCATCATCGGCATCGCCAGCCGCTTCCCCGGAAGCGCGGACGTGCGGGCCTTCTGGCGCAACCTCCGCGAAGGCGTGGAGTCCATCTCCCGCGTGCCTCCCGAGGCGCTGGAGTCTTCTCCGCTGGTGTCCGAGGCCGTCCGCCGTCATCCGGACTTCGTGCCGGTGGCCGCGGAGCTGGAGGGGGGGGACCGCTTCGATGCGGCCTTCTTCGGCATGGCCCCGCGCGAGGCGGAGTGGATGGATCCGCAGCAGCGCGTGTTCCTGGAGTGTGCCTGGACGGCGCTGGAGGACGCGGCGCTCGACCCGGAGCGCTTCGAGGGGAAGATTGCGCTCTACGCGGGCGCGAGCGCCTCCCTGCACGGCCTCTCGATGCTGGGGCAGGACAACCTGGACCCCGCGTCGTACTACGAGCTGATGAGCACCGCGGCGGAGAACCTGGCGACGCGGGCGTCCTTCAAGCTGGGGCTGCGGGGAGAGAGCCTGTCCATCTACACCGCCTGCTCCACGGGGCTGGTGGCGGTCCACATGGCCTGCCAGAGCTTGCTGATGCGCCAGTCGGACGTGGCGCTGGCCGGAGCGGTGCGCCTGTCGATGCCCCAGCGCTCGGGCTACCTGTTCCAGGAGGGGATGATCCTGTCGCCGGATGGGCACTGCCGTGCGTTCGATGCACGCGCGGCGGGGACGGTGCCGGGCAACGGCGTGGCGGTGGTGGTGCTCAAGCCGTTGGAGGACGCGCGCAGGGACGGTGACCGCGTGTACGCGGTCATCCGAGGCTCTTCCATCAACAACGACGGCAGCCTGAAGGTGGGCTACACGGCCCCCAGCGTGGAAGGGCAGGCCGATGTCATTGGCGAGGCGCTGGCGTTCGCGGGCCTGGAGGCAGGTGACATCGGTTACGTCGAGGCGCACGGTACGGGCACCGCCTTGGGCGACCCCATCGAGGTCGCGGCGCTCACACGCGCGTACCGGCGGCACACGGACCGGAAGGGCTACTGCGCGCTGGGGTCGGTGAAGACGAACGTCGGCCACCTGGACACGGCGGCCGGTCTGGCGGGGCTCATCAAGGCCACCCTGGCCCTGGCGCACGAGGAGCTGCCGCCCTCGCTCCACTTCGAGCGGCCGAACCCCGCCATCGACTTCGAGAACAGCCCGTTCTTCGTCATCGACCGGCTGCGGCCATGGCCCCGAGGTTCGGTGCCTCGCCGCGCGGGTGTCAGCGCGTTTGGAATTGGAGGGACGAACGCGCACGCGGTGCTGGAGGAGGCGCCGCTGTCCGAGCCGGCTTCTCCGAGTGTCCGGCCCACCCAGGTGGTGACGCTGTCGGGTCGCTCGGCGGAGGCACTGGACGCAGCGGTGCGGGACCTGGCCGATTGGCTGGAGCCCGCGCCGTCCGACCTGTCGCTGGAGGACGTGGCGTTCACGCGCAACGTGGGCCGCCGCGCCTTCGAGTATCGGCGGGCCTTCGTGGCGAAGGACCGCGCGGAGCTGCTGGAGAAGCTGCGTGGCCCCGGGAAGCCCCAGGTCGTGGAGAACGGGGGCGCGGCACGCGAGCAGGGCGTGGCCTTCCTGTTCCCGGGCCAGGGTGCGCAGACGGTGGGCATGGGCCGCGCGCTTCATGCCGCGGAGCCCTGTTACCGCGAGGCCCTGGAAGCTTGCCTGTCGGGACTGGGAGGCCAGTTGAGCGCGGCGGTGCGCGAGGTGCTGTTCCCCACAGTGGGAGCAGAGGCCGCAGCGGAGCAGGCGTTGGCGGACCCTGGCATCGCGTTGCCTGCCCTGTTCTCCGTGGAGTACGCGCTGGCGCGCCAGTGGGAGGCGTGGGGCGTGCAGCCGCGCGCGCTGCTGGGCCACAGCTTCGGTGAGTACGTGGCGGCCTGCCTCGCGGAGGTCCTGCCGCTGGAGGATGCGCTGGCGCTGGTGGCGGCCCGAGGCCGCCTGATGGCGCGGATGCCTCCCGGAAGCATGACGGCGGTGGGCTGCGCGGAAGAGGGGGTTCGCCCGCTGCTGGTGGCGGGGTTGTCGCTGGCCGCCGTGAATGGGCCGGATCGCTGTGTGGTGTCCGGACCTTCGGCGGACGTGGAGGCGCTGGAGCGCGAGCTGAGCGCGCGAGGCGTAGGCGTGCTGCGGCTGCCCGCGCGGCATGCGTTCCACTCGGCGGCGGTGGAGCCGGTGATGGAGGAACTGCGGCGCGTGGTCGCGGGCCTGCGCCTGTCCGCGCCTCGCCGTCCATATGTGTCCAGCGTCACGGGGACGTGGATCCGCGCGGAGGAGGCGACGGACCCGGAGTACTGGCTCCGCCAGATGCGGGCGCCGGTGCGCTTCGGGGATGGGCTGGAGACGCTGAAGGCGGACGGGTGCTCCGTGTTCCTCGAAGTGGGGCCGGACCAGGCGCTGACCGCACTGGCGAAGCTAGGGCTGCGCGGACATCGGGGACGTGCCGTGGCCTCGCTGCCCCGTGCGGGCTCGGCCGCGAATGAACACGCCGTGCTGATGGAGGCGCTGGGCGCGCTGTGGGCGCAGGGGCTCGCCATCGACTGGCCGCGCGTCTACGCACACGAGGCCCGCCAGAAGGTGGCGCTGCCCACCTATCCCTTTCAGCGGCAGACCTTCCGGACGCCTCGGCCCGCCGCCGTGGTGACCCGGCCGGAGACGGCCGCGACCGTGGTGGAGCGGCCCCTGGAAATCGGAAGCACGTCAGTGGCCGAAGTGCCGGAAGAGCAGTCCGGGGCGGCTCGCACGGACGTGGAACGCAAGGTGCTGGCCATCTGGCGCGAGCGGCTGGGCCGAACCGACTTCGGCATCCACGACGACTTCCTGGAGCTGGGGGGCAACTCGCTGATGGCCGCGCAGTTGTTGACCCGGCTGCGTGAGGCGTTTCCTGTCTCGCTCCCCTTGAGTGACGTGTTCGACGCGCCCACGGTGGCGGGCATTTCGGCCCGCATCCAGGAGCGGCTGGGAGCGGCGGGGAACGTTCCCTTGGAGCCGGCTTTTCCACCCCTGGTCCGCATCCCGCGCGAGGGCGCCTTGCCCCTGGCCGTGGTGCAGGAGCGCGTCTGCGCATTGGAGCAGGCGCTCCCCGGTAACCCCGCACTGAACATGTACGTGGTGCTCCGGCTGCATGGCGCGTTGGACGTGGCGCTGCTGGAGCGGTCGTTGGAGGCAGTGGCGGCGCGCCACGAGGCGCTGCGTACCGTCTATCCGCGCGGCGAAGGCGCCACGACCGTTCGCATCACCCCGGAGCTGAAGTGGCCGCTGTCCGCCGAGCCGCTGGACCCGGCGGCATGGCAGCGCCCCGTGCATGACGAAGTGGCCCGGCCATTCGACCTCGAACAGGGGCCCGTCGCCCGCGCCCGGCTCTGGCGGCTGTCGCCCGAGGAGCATCTGCTGGCCGTCACCGTGCACCACGTGGTGTGTGACACGTGGTCGCTGGTGGTGCTCGCGAAGGAGCTGGGGGAGCACTACACCGCCTTCAAGCAGGGGCGGCCGGTGGCGTTGTCCGCCTTGCCCGTGCAGTACGTGGACTATGCGGCGTGGCAGCAGCAGGCGCTGAAGGCTGGCGCGTTCGCTTCCCAGGCCGCGGCCTGGCGCGAGCGCCTGACGGCGTTCCCGCGTCCGCTGGAGCTGCCGGTGGACCGTCCGGGGGGAGAAGGCCCCGCGCTCCGCGGCCAGTACCTGCGGGTGGGGTTCTCGCGCGCGCTCTCGGCTTCGGTCCAGGCGTTCGCGCAGCGAGAGGGTGCCACGCCATTCATGGTCCTGCTGGCATCGTGGAAGGCGCTGCTGTCGCGCTGGACGGGCCGTGACGACATCGTGGTGGGGACGCCCATTGGCAACCGGAGCCGGCCGGAGCTGGAGCCGTTGATTGGCTACGTGGCGCACTCCGTCCCACTGCGGACGGACCTGTCCGGGGACCCGCCATTCAAGGAGCTGGTGGCGCGCGTGCGCGAGGTGATGATGGACGCCTACGCGCACCCCGACGTGCCGTATGAGTCGCTGGTCCGGGAGGTCGAGCCCGCGAAGGACACGGGCCGAGGCCGTGTCTTCGACTCGATGTTCGTGCTGCACAGCCGGTTCAATCTGGACCTGGAGCTGCCGGGCTTGCGCATGGGGCTGGCGGAGCTCGAGAACGGTCCCCCCGAGTTCGGCTCCGTCCTGTCGGACCTGTCCGTGGGGCTGGGCGATCATGAGCACGGCTTTTCCGGCACCATCGACTACGCGGAGGAGCGCTTCGAACGCGACACCGTGGAGCGGATGGTGGCGCACTGGACCACGCTGCTCGAAGCGGCGGTGGCGGAGCCCGGCGTGGCCATCTCCGCGCTGCCACTGGAGCACGCTCGACACGACCATGCGCTCACCCCGGAGCCTGCGGTCCCTGCGCCGGAGGTGACGCCGGTGGTGGCGCTGCTCCAGGCTCGCGCGGCCATGGACGCGGCCACGGTGGCGATGACAGCGCCGGACGGGCGGAGCGTGACGTGGGGCGAACTGCGAGGCGCCGCGGGGCGTCTGGCTGCCTTGCTCTCCAGCCGCGGCGTGGGGCCCGACGCGCTGGTGGCGGTGTGTCTGGAGCCATCGGTGGAGCGCGTGGTGGCGCAGTGGGCGGTCCAGGAGACGGGCGCGGCCTACGTCCTGGTAGCCGTGCCGCGGTTGATGGACTTGCCTGGCCTCGCACCTCCGGGCGCGCCTCCTCCGCTGCTTCTGACCCACGCGAGGGTTCGCACGGGAGCGGCCCTGGACGCGGAGCGCGTCTTCCATGTGGACACCGTGCTCGCGGAGGCCGGTGCGCCAGCGCGAGACGCCCCATGGACGCCGCGACGTGCGTCCGCCGAGGACCGGGTCTGCCTGGAGCCCTGGGCCGGTCCCCGGGGTGAGCAGCTCCAGGCCATCCACACACACCGCACCGTGGCGGAGCTGTTCGCGCGGCTGGACGCGAATGCGGAGAGTGAGGGTGGCGTCTGGCTCGCGGCGGAGGAGGCGCGGGCGCCCGGCACCGGACTGGAGGTGCTCTGGGCCCTGACACGAGGGCTGCGTGTGGTGTTGCCAGCGGAGCGCGCGCACTTCACGCCTGTAGGGGCTGGCGCGGCGCCCGCTCGCCGGCGCCTGGACTTCAGCTTGTCGTTCTTCGCCAACGACGAGGATTCGCTCGGGGGCCGCAAGTACCGTCTGTTGCTGGACGCCGCGAAGTTCGCGGATGCGAACGGCTTCTCCGCGGTGTGGACGCCGGAGCGGCACTTCCATGCGTTCGGCGGCATGTACCCGCGGCCGGCGGTGGTGGGCGCGGGCGTGGCCACGGTGACACAGCGTCTGGGCATTCGCGCGGGAAGCGTGGTGCTGCCGCTGCACGACCCCATCCTCGTCGCGGAGGAGTGGGCCGTGCTGGACAACCTGTCCGACGGGCGGGTGGGGGTGTCCTTCGCATCGGGTTGGCACGTGAACGACTTCGTGTTCGCGCCGGACCGGTACGCGCGGCGGAAGGAGGTCATGCGCCAAGGACTCGATGAGGTCCGAACCCTGTGGCGAGGCGGGACGGTGCTGCGGCGCAATGGCGCTGGCGCAGAGGTGGCGATCTTGCTGCGGCCACGCCCGGTACAGAAGACGCTGCCCATCTGGCTCACCGCGGCCGGAAATCCCGAGACCTTCCGGCTGGCGGGTGAGCTGGGGGCCTATGTGCTCACCAACTTGATGGGCCAGCAACTGGAGGACCTGGAGGAGAAGGTGGCGCTGTACCGCGATGCATGGCGGCAACATGGTCATGCGGGGCGGGGACACGTGAGCCTGATGCTGCATGCGTACCTCGGTGACGATCCGGCCGAGGTCCGGCGAAGGGCTCGCCAGCCGCTGCTCGACTACTTCCGCAGCTCCGTGGACATCTCCGCGGGCTTCATGGCCGGCATGGGCCTCGACATGAATCCCCGTTCGCTGACGCCCGCGGACATGGATGCGCTGCTGGAGCACGGCGTGGAGCGGTACGTGGAGAGCGGCGGCCTCTTCGGCACGCCGGACTCCTGCGGTCCCATGGTGGAGCGTGTCCAGCGGCTCGACGTGGATGAGATCGCCTGTCTGGTGGATTTCGGCGTGGAGGTGGAGGCCACGCTGGAAGGGTTGCGGCACCTCGATGCCTTGCGTGTCCGCCATTCCCCGGAGCCCGGCCCCGCGGTGCCCATGCCGTCACTGCGGGAAGGTCCAGGCGCGGCGGAGACCCTGCTGGCGCTCGTGCGCGAGGAGGGCGTCACCCACCTGCACTGCACCGCGGCGCTGGCGCGCTCGATGCGGGCGCTGCCTGACGCGGCGGAGGCGCTCCGGCCCGTCCGCCATGTCTGGCTCGAAGGGGCGTCCGAGGATGCGGTGGCCGCACTGGCGCAAGCCATGTCCTGGCAAGTCGCGCACCGGCGTCTGGAGCTGGGCCTGGGGGCCTGGTCTCTCGGCTCCATGCCGGACGATGCCTCTCGCTGGGACATCGTGGATGGACGTGGCCAGCCTGTGCCGGTCGGCGTCGTCGGTGAGCTGGTGATGAAGGGCGCGGGCGTTCCAAGCGGGCTCTGGAACGCGCCGGACTCCACCCCGGTGCGCGTCCTCGGCGGAAGCACGGATGCCGCAAGGCGGATGGCCACGGGCCGGCGCGCGCGGCGCAGGCGGGATGGCTCGCTGGAGCTGTTGTCCGCGCTGCCAGTATCCGAGGGGAGGCCGACACCGCCGAGGCCAACGGGCGCTCGGGCAGGCGAAGCGAAGCTGTCCGAGTCACCCGCGCCGATCACCATCGTCCCCCGGGGCCGTCCGCTGCCGCTGTCCTTCGCGCAGCAGCGGCTCTGGTACCTGGATCGGCTGGAGCCGGGCAACATCGCCTACAACAACGCCGTCGCCTTCACCGTGAGCGGCGCGCTGGATGCGACGGCCCTGGAGCGGGCGTTGAACGGGGTAGTGCGCCGACACGAGGCCCTTCGGACCACGTTCTCCATGGAGGACACCGAGGCGGTGCAAGTCATCGCGCCGTCGCTGGAGATCTCCATTTCCCTCCAGGTGGCAGAAGGCGCCGGGGAAGAGGACGTCGCCCGCTGGGCGCGTGAAGAGGCGCGCCGTCCCTTCGACCTGGAGCGGGGCCCGCTGCTGCGCGCGACCTTGCTGCGGCTGAGCAGGACCGAGCACATCCTGGCGATGACGCTGCACCACATCATCTCGGACGGCTGGTCCGCGGGGGTGATGGTGCACGAGATGGCGCGGCTCTACGAAGCCGAGCGGACGGGGCAGCCTTCACCCTTGCCCTCCTTGCCCGTGCAGTACGCGGACTACGCGCTCTGGCAACTGGAGCAGATGCGAGGCGCCGCCCTGAAGGCCGAACAGGCGTGGTGGCGCGAGGCGCTGGCGGAGGTCCCGGTGCTCCAGCTTCCCGTGGACCGCCCACGTCCTCCGTTGCAGACGTACGACGGCGAGCGGCTGCCCTTTGCCGTTCCCAAGCCACTGAGCGATGCCCTGGTGGCGGTTGGGCGAAGGGAGGGCGCCACGCCCTTCATGGTGCTGATGGCCGCGTGGCAGGCCCTGCTGCATGCGTACTCGGGGCAGGAAGACTTCGCGGTGGGCACGGCGGTCGCGGGCCGCGACCGGCCCGAAGCCGAGCCGCTGATTGGCTGCTTCATCAACTCCATCGCTCTGCGCGCCGACCTGTCCGGCGACCCCGCGTTCTCGGAGGTGCTGGGGCGGGTGCGGAGGACGGCGCTGGGGGCCTTCGCGCATCAGACGGTGCCCTTCGAGAAGCTGCTGGAGGTGCTGCACGCACCGCGCGACCTCAGCCACACGCCCGTCTTCCAGACGATGCTGATTCTGCACAACACGCCCGCGGCGGAGTTGTCGCTGGCCGGGCTCCAGCTCCGCAGTCGGCCTGTGCACGCGGGGGCGACCAAGCTGGACCTCGCGCTGGAGGTCACCGAGACGCCCGAGGGCCTGCGCGGCGGCATCGAATACAACACCGGGCTCTTCGACGCGGAGACCATCGCCCGGATGTCGGGCTCGTTGCTCCGGTTGCTGGAGGCCGCCGCGTCCAGGCCGGAGGTGCGGCTGTCCCAGCTCGACCTGCTGACCCGCGCGGAGCGGGAGCGGTTGCTGCTGGAGTGGAACCCCGCGCCTGTGTCCGAGCACCTTCCGGCGGACACGCTGCCTTCGCGGTTCCTGGCCCAGGTGGCACGGACGCCTGACAGGGTCGCGGTGGCGGATGGCGTCCGGACGTACACGTATCGTGAAGCGGAGGTGCTATCGGGACGGCTGGCTCGGCACCTCGCGTCGCGAGGCGCGAAACGGGGGGACATCGTCGCGCTCGCGGTGCCGCAGGCCGCGGACATGGTCGCCGGACTGCTGGGCGTGACGCGGGCGGGGGCTGCCGTGGTGGTGCTCGACCTGGACCATCCGGCGGATCGTCTGTCTGGCATCCTCGCGGATACCCGGGCACAGTGGCTGGTCACCTCTGGGGCGTGGCGTGCTCGGGTCCCTCCACGCGAGGGCCTGGCGGTCATCGACCTGGAAGCCCTGCCCGAGACGCCCGGGGAGGCGCCCGACGCTCCAGAGGCGACGGATGCCGCCTGCGTCGTCTATACGTCCGGCTCCACAGGGCAGCCGCGGGGCGTGGTGCTGGAGCACCGGCAGTTGGTGGCAGCGACGCAGGCGCGCGCCGAGGTGTACGGCGAGCCGGGCGTGGTGATGTCCCTGGCGCCCTTCACCTTCGACGCCTCGCTCGCGGGGCTGCTCTGGTCCTTGTTCGGCGGCGGAACGCTGCGCTACCCGGACGCCGAGGAGCACGAAGACCCGCGCCGGCTCGCCGAGCGAGTCGCGCGCTCACAGGTCACGCACCTCATCTCCGTCCCATCGCTCTATGGGCAGATCCTGGAGGCGGCGCCAGTAGGTGGGCTGACTTGTCTGCGCGCGGTGAGCGTGGGCGGCGAGCCGTGTTCCCCGGAATTGACGCGGGCGCACCACGAGGCGCTGCCCTCGGTGGCCCTGTTCAACGAGTACGGCCCGACGGAGGCCACCATCTGGAGCACGGTGCACCGGGTGCGCGTGGACGAAGGGGACCGGGTGCCCATCGGGCGCGCGGTGCCTGGGGCTCGCGTGTACCTCCTGGACGCGCACCGCCGGCTCGTGCCTCAGGGCGCGCCGGGGGAGCTGTATGTGGGCGGCACTGGCGTGGCGAGAGGCTACCTGGGCCAGCCGGGACTCACCGCGGAGCGCTTCGTGGCGGACCCCTTCGACCGCCGGCCGGGGCCGCGCATGTACCGCACGGGAGACGTGGCGCGATGGCGAGCGGACGGGACGCTGGAGTTCATCGGCCGCGTGGACCAGCAGGTGAAGGTGCGGGGCTTCCGCATCGAGCCCGGTGAGGTCGAGGCCGCGCTGCTCGCCCATCCGGCGGTGAAAGAGGCTGTCGTCCTCGCTCGCGAGGACGGGCGGGGGCCGAAGCGGCTGGTCTCCTACGTCGTGCTCGCGATGGAAGGGCCCGGTGAGAAGCCAGACGCACGTGTCCTGAAGGAGTGGGTGCGCTCGCGCCTGCCGCCCTACATGGTCCCCGTTGCATTCGTCGCGCTAGAGGCGCTGCCGCGCACCCGGCACGGCAAGGTGGACCGCCGGGCATTGCCGCCGCCGGACACGGGAACGGAAGCCGAGCCGACCGCGCCCCATTCCGAAGTGGAAGCCGCGCTGGTGGCGCTCTGGCGGCAGGTCCTGGGCGTCGAGCGCGTGGGCATCCATGACGACTTCTTCGAGCTGGGGGGCGACTCCATCCTGGGGTTGCAGATCGCCACCCGCGCACGCGCGCAGGGCATCGAGTTGTCTCCGAAGCAGCTCTTCCAGAACCCGACCGTGGCGCGGCTCGCCGCCGTCGCGGGGACGCGCCTCGCGGTCCAGGCCGAGCAGGGCCCCGTCGTCGGACCGGTGGCGCTGACGCCCATCCAGCACTGGTTCTTCGAGCTAGGGCTGGAGGAGCCACATCACTGGAACATGTCCCTGCTGCTGGAGGCGAAATCCCCCCTGGACGCCGCCCTGCTGGAGCGCGCGCTGGCGCACCTGCTGGAGCACCACGACGCGCTCCGGCTGCGCTTCGCGCGCGGTGAGGACGGCTGGCATCAGGCCATCTGCGCACCAGGATCGCACGCCACGGTGGCGCGCGTGGACCTGTCCGACTTGCCGGAGGAGGAGCGCCCCGTGGCGCTGTCGCGGCACGTGGAGGAGGCGCAACGCGCGCTGCGGCTGGAGGGGCCGCTCGTCCATGCGGTGTTGCTGGAGTGGGGAGCCGGCCACCCCGCGCGGCTGGTGCTGGCGGTCCATCACCTCGTGATGGACGCGGTGTCGTGGCGCATCCTCCTGGAGGATCTGGCGGCGGTGTACGCGCGCCTCGCGGCGGGGGAAGCGGTGGTGCTGCCTCCCAAGACGACGTCGTTCCAGGCCTGGGCCCGGGGGCTGGAGTCGCTGGCCCGCTCGCAGGCGATGACGGCGGAGCGGAGCTGGTGGCTGGAGCGCCCCTGGCTCGAGGCCGCCCGGCTGCCCGTGGACATCGCGGAGGGGCTCAACACGGAGGTCACCGCCAGCACGGTACAGGTGGCGCTGGACACGGAGCAGACGCGCGCCCTGCTGCAGGACGTTCCGAAGGCGTGGCACACGCAACCCCAGGACCCATTGCTGACGGCGCTCGCCCAGGCCCTGACGACGTGGGCGGGAGGGGCTGTCGCACTGGTGGACGTGGAGGGGCATGGCCGGGAAGAGGTGCTTCCGGGCGTGGACGTGTCACGCACGGTGGGCTGGTTCACCCGGGTGTTCCCCGCGCTGCTGGACCTGCGGGGGACCGCGGGCCCGGGCGAGGCACTCCGCGCCGTGAAGGAAGGGCTTCGCGCCGTGCCGTCGGGAGGCATGGGGTGGGGCTTGCTCCGTTACGTGTCGAGGGATGCGGCGCTGGCGGCGCTGCCGGTGGCGGAGGTGGGCTTCAATCACCTGGGGCAGGTCGACGGCACCGTGGATGCGGAGGCTCCCTTCGTGCTCGCACCCGAAGTGGCGACCCTGCGGCAGCGAGCCCCGAGCGCGCGCCGGCCGTACCTGCTCGACGTGACGAGTCTGGTGCGTGACGGGCGGCTGGAGGTCATCTGGACGTTCAGCGAGGCGGTGCACCACCGTGAGACGGTGACGCGTGTCGCCGAGGACTTCCTCGCGCGCCTCCAGGCGCTGGTGAACGCCTCTCACGCGCCGGATGCGGGAGGGCACTCGCCCTCCGACTTTCCGCTCGCGAAGGTGAAACAGGCGCAGCTCGACAAGCTCGCGGCACGGTTTGGAAAGAAGACGCGATGAGCGACAACATCGAGGACCTGTACCCCCTGTCCCCGTTGCAGGGTGGCATGCTGTTCCACGCCATCTCCGAGCCGGGCCGGGGCCTGTACTTCAACCAGCTCGTCTGCGAGCTACGCGGACACCTGGACGTGGCGGCCTTCACCCAGGCGTGGAACACGGTCGTCGCGATGCATCCGGTGCTGCGCACGGCATTCGTCTGGGACGACGTGGACGAGCCAATGCAGGTCGTTCTGCGCGAGGTGGACCTGCCGGTCCGCATCGAGGACTGGCGCGGCCTGTCGCCCGAAGCGCAAGAGTCCCTGCTGGACGCATTCCTGGCGCAGGACCGTGTTGAGGGCTTCGACCTGTCCTGGGCGCCGCTGGTGCGTCTGGCGCTGGTGCGCATCGGTGACGATGCGCATCGCTTTGTCTTCAGCCACTCCCACTTGATCCTGGACGGCTGGTCCGTGCCGCTGGTGATACGCGATGTCCTCTCGCTGTACGAGGGGACGCGCGCGGGGAAGCCGGCGCGCATCCCGACGCCCCGGCCGTACCGGGACTACATCGCGTGGCTGAGCGAGCAGGACCTGGCGCTGTCCGAGTCGTTCTGGCGACAGGCGCTCGAAGGCTTCGACGCACCCACGAATCCACGCGCCGAACCCGGTGGCGGGGAGGGGAAGGGCAAGGCCTCGCGGGAGTTGTTCCTGCCGGAAGCACTGACCTCGGCGCTGAGCAGCTTCGCGCGGAGGCAGGGCCTCACGCTGCACACACTGGTGCAAGGGGCCTGGGCCTTGGTGCTCGGGCACCTGTGTGGGGCGGAGGATGTCGTCTTCGGCACCACCGTCTCCGGGCGTCCCCCGGCGCTGGCTGGCGTGGAGGACATGGTCGGGTTGTTCATCAACACCCAGCCTGTTCGCGTGCGGTTGCCTCCGGATGCGTCGTTCGGGCCCTGGCTGCGGCGCATCCAGGAGATGCAGGTGGAGGCGCGGCAGCACGAACACGCGCCGCTGGTGAAGGTCCAGCGCTGGAGCGGCGTGCCCGCTGGCTCCTCGCTCTTCGAAACGCTGGTCGTCTTCGAGAACTATCCGCTGGATGCCGAGCTCACGTCCTCCGCCAGGGCCCTGGAGGTGCGTGATTTCCGCGCGGTCGAGGCGGACCACTTCCCGTTGACGCTCATCTCCACGAACGGCCCCAGGCTCCCGCTGATCTTGCGCTACGACCGGGCGCGCTTCACCGCGGCCTTCGCGGACGCACAGCTCGAACGGCTTCGCGTCGTGCTGGAGGCGATAGCGGCACGGCCGGAAGGCTCCCTGGGGACGCTGTCCCTGCTCCCCGAGTCCGAGCGGCATCAGGTGGTGGAGGGTTGGAACGACACGGGCCGCCCGTATCCGTGGAAGGCAGTCCACCGCTGGTTCGAGGAGCAGGCCGAGCGCAACGCGGAAGCGCCCGCGGTCCGGTGCGAGGAGCGGGAGGTTTCGTACGGGGAGCTAGAGGCAAGGGCGAATCAGCTCGCGCACGAGTTGA
>Ga0182745_1003226_pt1 | contig 14172 bp, 9 predicted proteins | sample eDN3rd30CKraftBY_FD_128523 | JGI IMG/M metagenome (GOLD analysis project Ga0182745, IMG submission 128523) | Enriched backyard soil microbial communities from Emeryville, California, USA - eDNA 3rd pass 30_C Kraft BY (version 2) (version 2) | ecosystem: Environmental > Terrestrial > Soil >...
CATTTTTCGAAGACGCCCGCACCGCTGGACCGTTCGAATTTCTGACGGCGATTTCGTTCAGCTTCGAGTATGTGCTGACCAACCTGTTGTTCGTGCCGTTCATGTCCGGCGCGGCCTACAACGGCGACATGGCCACGGTCACGTTCGGTTTCTCGGCGCAGTCCGACGAGGCGCGGCACATGACGCTGGGACTGGAGGTGATCAAGTTCCTGCTTGAACAGCACGAAGACAACGTGCCCATCATTCAACGCTGGATCGATAAATGGTTCTGGCGCGGCTATCGCCTGTTGACGCTGGTAGGCATGATGATGGACTACATGTTGCCCAACAAGGTGATGTCGTGGGCCGAGGCCTGGGAGGTCTATTTCGAACAGGCCGGCGGCGCGCTGTTCAAGGATCTGGAACGCTACGGCATTCGTCCGCCGAAGTATGTCGAACAAACCAAGATCGGCAAGCAACACATCAGCCATCAGGCCTGGTCGATTTTTTATCAGTACAGCCAGGCCACGAATTTCCATACGTGGATGCCGACCGACGAAGAACTGGATTGGCTCTCGTCCAAATACCCGGATACGTTCGACCGCATCTATCGGCCGCGATTCGAGCATTGGCGCCAGATGCAGGCCAACGGCGAACGGTTCTACAACAACACGTTGCCGATGCTGTGCCAGACCTGCCAGATCCCGCTGTCGTTCACCGAACCCGACGACGACACGACCCTGAGCCATCGCAGCGCGGTGCATGAGGGCGAACGCTTTCACTTCTGCTCGGATGGATGCTGCGATATTTTCCAATACGAACCGGAGAAGTATGTCCAGGCATGGCTGCCGGTGCATCAGATCCTGCAGGGCAATTGTGGCGGCGCCGACGTCGAAACCGTCGTGAGCCAGTACTACAACATTGCCCCCGGCGAGGACAACTTCGAGTACCAGGACTCGCCCGAACATCAACGTTGGAAACAGTGGCAGGGCGACAAACCCGCCGATATCGCCAAGGTCGCCTGAGCCTGGCGGCGAGCGCCAAGGCGCTCGCCTTTTTCCCCGTATAAGAAGGACTGTGTCATGCCCGTGACTGCTATCGGCGCCTATACGGCGCAATCCCTGGATCGCCAGGAGAATTTCAACGGCCTGCAATTGGTGTATCTCTGCTGGGAACGCCATCTGATGTTCTGCGCGCCCTTTACGCTGCCGCTGCCGCCCGACATGTTGTTCGGCGACTTCATCGAGAACGTGGTCAAGCCTGCCATCGCATCGCACCCCGACGCGGCCAAGGTCGATTTCAAGCAGGCGGTCTGGCGCCTGGACGACGCCGCTTTCGAGCCCGAGCTCACTGCCGGGTTGGCGGCCAACGGCATCGGCCACAAAAGCATGCTGCATCTGTTTACGCCAGGCCTGGATGGCCTGCACGGCAGTTTCAACTAGGAGGCCGCCATGAGCTATCAGGTAACTATCGAACCGACCGGCGAGCAGATCGAGGTCGAGGATGGCCAGACGATTCTGCAGGCGGCCCTGCGCCAGGGCGTCTGGCTGCCGTTCGCTTGTGGCCATGGCACGTGCGCGACCTGCAAGCTGCAGGTGCTCGAAGGCGACGTGGATGTGGGTGCGGCCTCGTCGTTTGCCCTGATGGACATGGAACGCGACGAGGGCAAGGTGCTGGCCTGTTGTGCCATTCCGCAAAGCGACCTGGTGATCGAGGCCGACATCGATGTCGACCCCGATTTCGCCGGCCATACAGTGCAGGATTATCAGGCCGAAGTCGTCGCCCTGGACGACTTGTCGCCGACCATCAAGGGACTGCGATTGAAGCTGGACCGGCCAATGGAATTTCAGGCCGGGCAATACATCAATCTGCAGATTCCCGGCATCGACGGCACCCGCGCGTTTTCGCTGGCCAATCCGCCGAGTCGTACCGACGAAGTCGAACTGCATGTGCGTCTGGTAGAAGGCGGCCAGGCGACGGGTTTCATTCACCATCAACTGAAAGTGGGTGACGCGCTGGGCCTGTCCGGCCCCTATGGCCAATTCTTTGTACGTGGCTCGCAGCCCGGCGACCTGATCTTTATCGCGGGGGGCTCGGGATTGTCCAGTCCGCAGTCGATGATTCTCGATCTGTTGGAATGCGGTGATTCCCGACGCATCGTGTTGTTCCAAGGCGCGCGCACGCAAGCCGAACTCTACAACCACGAACTCTTCGAACGTCTGGCCGTCGAGCATGACAACTTCACCTATGTGCCCGCACTCAGCCAGGCAGACCAGGACGCGGACTGGCAGGGCTTTCGCGGCCACGTGCATGATGCCGCGAAACAGCACTTCGATGGACGCTTCGCGGGCAACAAGGCCTATCTGTGCGGACCGCCATTGATGATCGATGCCGCCATCAGCGCACTGATGCAAGGCCGACTGTTCGAGCGTGACATTTTCATGGAACGCTTTTTGACGGCTGCCGATGGCAATGATCAAGGAACGCGTTCGGCGCTGTTCAAGCGCATTTGATGCGTGGCCAGCGCTGCCGCCGTCCGATGCGGCACGCAGCGCGGTCGTTCCCCAAAAAATTACGTATTGATGACCCGGCGCGGGTGCTGCGGCATTCGCGTACGCGTCGTGTATGCCCGCACAGATAGTCATCCGCCTCGAGATGACGCGGCGCCCGCATATCAAAAATTTTCCATACAAGGAGTGAGACATGACAAACCGCATCGCGCTTGCCGCGCTATCCCTGGCGGCCGCACTTGCCAGTTCCGGCGTCGCAGCCGAAGGACACTATGTCCCCGGCGTCGAAGGGATGCAAGGCGCCAGCGTGCCACCGCCCGGTTTTTACTATCTCGGGTACGCCCTCAACTACGACATCGACGACTTTCGCGCGCCCGGCACGAGCGACAATCTGCCCGGCCATAACCGCGGCACGGTCACCGCCCTGGCCAACCGCTTCGTCTGGATATCACCTTACAAGCTGCTCGGCGCCGACTACGGGATGGAGGCGATCGTGCCGGTGATACGCACCTCGTTGACGGTGAATGCAGCCGGCATTTCCGAGTCCCGATCCGGAATCGGCGATATCTATCTCAGCCCGCTGGTGTTGGGCTGGCACGGCGATCGATGGGATGCCGTGGCGGGCGCCGGCCTGTGGGTCGACTCGGGCGACAGCGGCCATCCCGCATCACCGGGCAAGGGCTTCAAGTCCACCATGTTGACGGCTGGACTGACCTACTATCTGGACAGCGCCAAAACCATCTCGGCGTCGGCGTTGTCGCGTTTCGAATTCAACGGGCACAACGACGACGGATTCAAACCCGGCAACCAGTTGACCGTGGAATGGGGCGTGGGCAAAGCCTTTAGCGCAGTACAGGTAGGCCTGGTCGGCTATAGCCAGTGGCAAGTCAGCGATGACAGCGGACCCGGTGCGACCTCGCACCGTTCGTCGCGTCACGCGATCGGCGCCGAACTGGCCTATCCGATTCCCAGCGCGGGGATGACTTTGAAAGGCGCGCTCTATAAAGAAGTCAGCGCCAAGGCGGGTTCGAACGCGCTGCCCAAAGGGTCGTTGGTGCGGCTGACGCTGGTCAAGGCGTTTTAATCACGCGCAGGCAGAGACGGTGCACGCCGCTCTGCCGATTTGACGCCGCGACCGGCGGCGCCGTTTTGGCCTGGACAGCGTTAATCGAGCTTGACCATTCGCAGCAGATTGGTGGACCCCGCTTCGCCGAAGGGCAAGCCCGCGGTAATCGACAACGTATCGCCCGAAGCGGCCAATCCTTCAGCGCGGGCGATGGCGCAAGCAGTGTCTGTCATGTCATCGACGTTGTCCACGCCCTGGGTTTGGACGCAATGCGTGCCCCACACCAACCCCAGTCGCCGGGCCGTGGTGAGCTTGGGCGTCAACGCCAGAATGTTGGAACGCAGCCGTTCGCGCGCGGCACTCAGGCAGGTGGCGCCGGAATCGGTATAGGTCACGGCGCAAGGAATATTCAAAGCGCGGGCCACCTCGCGCAACGATAGCGCGAGGGCGTCGGCGATGCTGGGATTGGCGTCCATCATCGGCCGCACCGCATCCTGCGCCGACAGGTGTGTCGCGTCGGCTTCGACCTCGGCGATGATATGAGCCATGATGGATACGGCCTCGAGCGGGTGTTCGCCCATTGCGGTCTCCCCCGACAGCATGACGGCATCGGCGCCCTCGTAAATGGCGGTAGCGACGTCCGAGGCTTCCGCACGTGTCGGAATCGGCGCGGATATCATCGACTCCAGCATCTGGGTCGCCACGATGACGGGCCGCCCCAACTGACGGCATTCGCGAATGATGGCGCGCTGCGCGACAGGCACTTTCTGGGGAGGCAACTCCACGCCCAGATCGCCCCGCGCCACCATTACCGCATCGGCGGCACGCACGATTTCAGCAATGCTTTCCAACGCTTTGGGTTTTTCGATCTTGGCAATCAGCCAGGCTCGGTCACCGACACGCGCGCGCAAATCGTCAATGTCGCTGGCGCGTTGCACGAACGACAACGCCACCCAATCCACGCCCAGCGACAGGCCAAATTCGAGATCGTCAATATCCTTGGGCGTCAACGCACTGAGCGGCAAAATCGCGTCGGGCACATTGACGCCTTTACGCGTGCTTAGTATTCCGCCGACCACCACGCGGGTATCGATATGCGACGGTGCGCTGGCCACGACTTCCAACCGTACGCGACCATCATCCAGCAACAAGACCGCGCCCGGACGCATGTTGGCCTGATAGATTTCCGGATGCGGCAACTCCACGCGCTGATTCGTCCCGGGCGCCGGATCTTGATCCAGCCGGAACGACTGGCCCGCCACCAGCGTCGTCGATTCCGCCTCGAACTGCCCGATCCGTAATTTAGGGCCCTGCAAATCCAGCAACACCGTGGTCGGTCGGTTGTAGACCGCCTCAAGCGCACGAATTGCCTCAAAGCGCTGGCGATGATCGTCATGAGTGCCATGACTGAAATTCAGACGGAACACATCCACACCCGCTTCGAAGAGCGCCCGAATCATTTCAGGCGACGAGGAGGACGGCCCCAGTGTGGCGACGATCTTGGATTTGCGGTTGCGCTTCATATGCCTTTTAACGATTGACCGTACGTAGTCGGTATGGTGAGGATAAGCACGGCGCCAATCAGGGCAATGCTAGCCAGAATATACCGTGCCAGCATTAAACCGTTTTGTTTCTGGTTATCGCTCCCGTGCTCGGAGCCTGACCTTACAAGACAAGCTTGTACTGCTCTATGCTCGAAGCCGGAAGCTGCTGCCATCCAACAGAACTTTGCAGCCGTTTGATGTTAGCGCGACCAGATAGAACAAGCGCATCGTCGACACCGAATGAAGCCTTTCAAACAGCCTTCCTGCGTCGGCTGCCTCTGCTCAACAGCCAAACGATAAGAGCCAACACCACTATAACGACAACCGCGATCGCAATACGCGCCAGCGTCACCAGGCTGCTATCCATGCCGGCAGTGGCGGGATCACGCAGGGCTGCGACTTGCTCTTGCGTCACCTTGGCGTCGGGATTGCCGTAAGTCGCCAGCAAAAAATTACCCAACGTGGCGATTTGCTTGTCGCTCAGCTCCGCCGCGAATCCGGGCATCACCGAGTTCGCATCATGGCGTTGAATGCCGTGCAACATGACTTGCACCAGATTATCGGTGCTGCTGTGCCCCAATGCCGTGTTGTGAAACAACGAAGGCAAGGTGTCGCCATCGGTGCCCTGCCCTTGTGCCTGATGACAACTGGCGCAGTACGAATCGTAGATCTGTGCGCCCGTCATCGCATCATGGTTCTGAGGCAAAGCAACACCGCGTATGCTGTCCAGTCGGTCTGCCGGTTTGCCAAAGCTGTCCGCCGATTGCTTCACCCCCGGCGTCACGACAGCTGGCACCGACTTGATGTACACGGCGATCGCCTTCAAGTCCGCGGCCGTCAGATGCTTCAGGCTGAAGTCGATGGCTTCTGCCATGGGCCCCGCCGCCGAACCTTTTCCGGGCACGGGATGGCCGCTCAAATAGGCCACTAGTTCAGCTTCCGACCAGTTACCGATGCCGCTGACGGGATCTGACGTGATATTGGGCGCATCCCATCCGCCGAGCGCCGCACCGGCCAGCAAACGACCGTGATCTTCGGCCATCAAAGCATTGCGCGGCGTATGGCAGGTCGTGCAGTGCGCGAGGCCCTTGGACAGATAGGCGCCGCGATTCCATTCCTGCGACTGCGACGGGTCCGCCTGATAGGGAGTGGTATCGAGGAATATGGCATTCCACACTCCCATTGAGGCTCGAATATTGAAAGGGAAAGGCAGGTCGGTCTGCGGCGCGGCGGTGTCGACGGGCGCAACGCCTCGCATGAAGTAAGCGTACAGATCGGCCACGTCCTCGCTCGTCAGCTTGGCGTACGCCGTATAGGGCATGGCCGGGTACAAGTAAGCGCCATCCGCACGTTTGCCGTGTCGTAGCGCATCGTCGAACTGCTCCAGCGTGTAGTTGCCAATTCCATGCGTTTTGGACGGCGTGATATTGGTCGAATAAATCGGCCCCAATGGGCTGGCCAATGGCAGACCGCCCGCCATCGATTGGCCTCCAGGTGCGGTGTGACAGGCAATGCAGTCACCTGCAGTCGCGAGATACCGGCCGCGCACGATTTCAGCATCATCTGCAGCACTGGCGGGCGTGGCGGCCACCATCAAGGCAGCCAACCAGAACGCATGTGTCAATGTCCTGTTCATGGAATCAACTTCCTTAGTCAGGCCTTTCCGTTGGCGAGCGTATTGCCGCGCGGCGGCATCGCAGGACCGCCGCTCTCGGAGATCAGATATGCCGCCGTGCGCAAAGCAACGGCGATCCCGTTGAGGGTCGAGTTGCAGGTCGATGACGTCGGCAGTACCCCCGTGGATGCAAAGAACAGATTCTCATGATCCCAGGCGCGGCCATATTGATCGCACACGGAGAACGCGCGATCCGCGCCCATGCTCAAGGTGCCGCAGATATGCTGGTTGTTGGCGAAATCGTCGTCCTTGGTGTAGCGCAGGTTGGTGCCGCCCATCAGCTCGGCGATCTTGGCGAAATCCTGTTGGGCTCGTTTATGTCCCTTGAACGTGTAGTCGTCTATCTGGTAATGCGCGCGAGGCTTTGGCAAGCCCATGCTGTCCTTGCCGTCGTCCAGATCGATGCGGTTCTCGGGTCTGGGCAATACCTCGAGTACGCTCTTGACGTTCATTTCTCGCGCCGACGCATGCCGCAGCCTGTCGGCAAATTCCTTGCCGTAGATGCCTGCCGCCAGTAACGACGTCGTGGCCCCGTCGACCCGAGAGATGTTGGTGAAATCCAGACGATAAGGCGCGTGCTCCGAACGAAAGGCGCCATCGCGCATCGTGTTGATGGACACGGGGCTTTGCGGACCGCGCCCGAGCCAGACGTCTTCGTCCGCATCGTAGGTCAGCGACGTGCTCGGATGGTCCATCAAGTGGCGCCCGACCATGTCGTTTTCGTTGGCGATGCCATTCTTGAATTTGTCGCTCTTGGACAGCAATAACAAGCGCGGCGACTCGATACCGTTGGCGGCGACGATAAAGGTCTTGCCCGTCACGCGATGCACATTCTTGTCAGGATCGTAGTAGTTCGCCGCGACAATACGGCCCTGAGCGTCATGCTCCAACTGAAACACGTTGGCCAGCGGCTGGAGCTTTACTCCGACGGCCAGCGCCAGGCGCACGGCGATGCCGCCGTGGAACTGGGCGTCGATCGGACAGATCGGCTGGCAGCTGTTGTTGCCGCAACACGGCGGACGGCCATCGTACGCACGACTGTTGCGCGCCACCGTGTTGCCGACAACGGGGTACGTGCCTGCCAGACGGTCGCGCACGCGCTGCATGGCATAGGGCATCGCCACTTCGCCCATCGGAAACGGTTTGCTGCGGGGCGAGCCGGTTTCCGTGGAGCCGCCGACGCCCATGATCTCCTCGGCCTCTTGGTAATAAGGTTCGAGATCGTCATAGTCAATCGGCCAATCCACGCCCACGCCATAATCCGTTTTTATTTTGAAGTCACCCGGCACATTGCGCCAGGCGTGAGCAGCCCAGTGCCAGCTGGTGCCGCCCACCTGACGGATATATTCGGCTTTGTAAGGATACGGACCCGCTTGCACCAGATAGCCGTTGTCCGCCGGTTTATAGACGGGATGCGGCGCGCTGGCGATATTTGGGTACGGCGACATCCAGTCGCTGCGACGTGGAGAATTGCGAAATCGGCCAACAAGTTCACCGCGCGTGACATTGGGGCCGGCCTCCAGCAGCAGAACCGATGCGCCGGTCTTGGCCAGTTTGGCGCCGAGCATGGCGCCGATGATACCTGCGCCGACGATGACGTAATCAGCGGATTGCGATGAAGGCTCAGCCATGAGAAACGCTTCCTTGAAGGTCGGCGTTAACGGGGTACGGCGCGCCTACGCGGGCACGTTGATACGCTGAAGGTTGAACGTCGCGGGATTACTGGTCCAGCTACCGGGCAGGCCGTAGGAATAGGTGGGCGGCCGTAGCTTATCGGAGACGATTTGCGCATTCAGCGCAAACTCATAGGCAATGACCTTGGCTTGTTCGCCCTCGCCCACAATGCCCAGGCACCATGCCTGCATGATGCGACCTGGCAACATCGCGAGCTCTGGTTTTTCCGCTTTCAGGCGAGCGTTCAACTGGTTGACAGCTATGTTGCTGGACTGTATCCATTGCCACAAGGTGTCAGCCTGCGCAATGAAGTTGCTATCCAGGCCGAGCAACGCAGCTTGCATGCGCTCGGCCAGCCCAGGGCTGAAGTCGCTTCGATCCGTGAGATATCGAGATAACGCCATAAAGGCGCTGTTGGCAGGCGATGTGGCGAGTTGCGCAGCCCAGCTTCCGGGAGAAAATTGCAGCGCGCTTGCTGCAACGACACTGCCCAGCAGATGTCTACGCTGCAGATTACAGGATGAAGGCATAAGGCTAGATGTCATGGCCAAACCTCGTGCATCGCTATGTCTACTACGGATGATCTAGACATGCTGTCACGGCATGTCGACGTATGTCACCGAACCTGGCTAACGGCGATATGGCATCGTGACACATGCACTTCTGCGTTCGCATATATCCTGGATCTCTCGTTGAGAATAGTCAAGACATAAACGAGGTATTGCGTTCATTTCAACTGTGGCCATCATGAGCATGGGGTTGCTTTCCCAGCGGATTTTTCCTTCTGTAGAGGGACGGGCGCGACTTGGCAACACGGTTTACTCACCAGACGCGTCGGTGCGCGACAACGACCTGGACAAGACAGGCCACGCACAGGTCACCTTGGTGTACAGTTTCCAGACGGAGCGTCCCGGCAAAGGAGCAAGCAATGTCGATCGAACCATCCGATGATGAAGGGCCCGAGGTTGATCGGCCCAGCTTGCAAGGGGAAGCGGCGTCGACGACAACGCCGCGCCCCTCGATTGAACGCAGCCGGTTCGGCGGCACGGAGCGTCGACATGACGATTTGATGAGCGACGATGCGCCGGTGTCGCGTAGCGACCTCAGCAAGGGGCCGCAAGAAGTCGTCGATCGTCCCACGGCCAGCATCAACCCTCGCGTCCTGGCGATCTCGTCGATCGTAATCATCGTTTTTTCACTGTGGGCCATCATCACGCCCGATGACGCTCGCACGACAATGAAAATCGTCGTCGACTGGATCGCGACGAATCTCGGCTGGTACTACGTGCTGACGGTGACACTGGTCATCAGTTTCGTGATCTGGGTGGCGTTCTCCAAGGTGGGCGACGTACGGCTCGGCCCCGACCAATCACGACCGCAATACAAACTTGGGACATGGGTCGCCATGCTGTTTGCCGCGGGTGTCGGGATCGATATGCTTTTTTTCTCGGTCACGGGACCTGTCGTGCAGTATCTGCACCCGCCCTCTGGCGAAGGTGGCACAAGCGCCGCATTGCAGGACGCCGTCGTCTGGACCATGTTCCACTACGGGATTGCCGGTTGGTCCATGTATGCCTTGCTGGGCATGGCGATGGGCTATTTTGCCTACCGATGGGGCATGCCGCTGTCGATCCGCGCCGCACTCTATCCATTGATGGGCAAGCGCGTGCGCGGCCACCTCGGCGATGGCATCAGCATCATCGCCCTGGTCGGCACGGTATTCGGCGTTGCCACGTCAATGGGAATCGGCGTCGTCCTGTTGAACGTCGGGTTCTCGCTTATTTTTGGCCTGGAGCAAGGCCTTTCGCTGCAGATCGCGTTGGTCATCGGCGCGGTGATCTTGACCATCGGCGCCACGACATCGGGCGTCGATCGCGGTATCCGCTGGATTTCCGAACTGAACCTGTGGAGCGCAGTGGCGATGATGGTCTATATCCTCGTCACTGGAGAAACCGCATTCCTATTGAACGCGCTGACGGAAAATATCGGCCGATTTCTCGTCACCTTTCCCGCGCGCACGCTGCAGACCTTTGCCTATGAGCCTGGCGGGCCTGAATGGATGGGCGGCTGGACGCTGTTCTTTTGGGCGTTCTGGCTCGCATGGGGGCCATTCGTCGGCGTCTTTCTGGCGCGCATTTCGCGCGGTCGAACGCTACGCGAATTCGTCATCGCGGCAATCACGGCGCCAGTGCTGTGCGATTTCCTCATCGTTTCGCTGTTCGGCAACTCCGCTCTCTATCACGTGCTCCAAGGTGAAACGGCATTCGCGGAGCTCGCCGTTCAGAGTCCAGAACAAGGTTGGTACGCGCTGCTGGCAATGTTTCCCGGCGCGATGTTCCTGATAGGGCTGGCGACATTCTCGGGGTTGCTGTTCTACCTGACCAGTGCGAACTCGGGCGCCATGGTGATGTCGAATTTTTCCGCATCGATTCCTGATCCTTCACAAGACGGACCGAAATGGCTGCGTATTTTCTGGGCGGTACTAACGGCGGTGCTGACGATTGCGATGCTGCTCGCCGGTGGCGTGACGACGATGGAATATGCGACGCTCATCTTTGCATTGCCCGTGACGATCATCGCCTACCTGATCATGGCGTCGTTCTATAAGGTGCTGCGCATGGAGCGGGCCGAGCGTGAAGGCCAGGTACTGCGCAAGCCATCCATGGCTCCGATCGGCGGCCATCTGCCGGAGCGATCCTGGAAGCAACGTCTCGAGCAACTGCACACCTTTCCGACCCTGCGGCAAACCACGCAGTTTCTGGAACAAACGGTACGCCCGGCGCTTGACGATATCGCCGCCGAGTTCCGCAATCAGGGCTACGAAGTCGCCAGGGAAAGCATCACTGACGAACGTGGCATCGAGGAGCCGCTGTTGCGAGTATCGATGGACAGCTTTCGTGCCTTTCACTATCACGTGGCGGTAGTCGAGGCGCCGATACCCATGTTCAGCGGCAGGATGTCGCGCGAGATCGACGTCTATTACCGACTCGAAGTCTTTACACAGACAGGCTCGGGTGGTTATGACTTGATGGGGCTCACGAGACAGCAATTGATCGACGACGTACTGGAACGATTCGAAGCCCATCTGGCGTTTCTGACCTTTTCCACGAATACCGATACCGCGTCGGTGCTCACGCCGTCGATGCCAACCAAGAGTCAATAGCATCGGCAAAACGCGGGGACGGTCACGCTCATCGCGCCGGAGCGAGAAATAGCCGTGCGGCTATACTTGGCTGTCCTTACTTTAAATGCCTTATCACACGCACTATCAATGAATACCTTGCCGCCTTGTCCGAAATGCAACTCCAACTTCGTTTACGAAGACCAAACCATGCTCATCTGTCCCGAGTGTGCTCATGAGTGGACAGCCTCGGAAGCAACAGCCTCGACCGCTGACGACGAAAAAGTCTATCGCGACTCCGCCGGCAATGTGCTGCAGGACGGCGACACCGTCACCGTCATTAAAGACCTGAAGCTCAAGGGTTCGGCTGGTGTCGTCAAAGTAGGCACCAAAGTCAAGAATATCCGGCTCGTCGACAGTGATCACGACATCGACTGCAAGATCGATGGCTTTGGCGCCATGAGCCTGAAATCAGAATTCGTCAGAAAGGTTTCCGAGTAGCCTGCGTTGCTAAACAACGGCGCTGCGGCGCGATGATCCAGGCCTGCACCAGCAAGCCAGGTCATCGCGCCACCCTCAAATTTTTCTGACGCTAACCGGCAGGCCCTGACGCACGACGGCGCCTGACACCCAATCAATCCACACGTTGTCATGATCGGGTCGCGTGGGATCCGCAAACCCCAGCCTGTTGAGATTGATGCCTTGGCCGTGTTGCGGATTGGCGGCCGTCGGCTTGCCGTCCACCATATGCGAGACGGTACCCAATTGCGTGTGACCGTAGCCGTGCTCGATGGCAACCGCGCCGTCGACAATGCCAGCACGCACCAACGCCACGCCCTCTTGTTTCCCACCGGGAGTAGACAGCTCGATACGGTCGCCGTTGGCAATGCCCAGCCGCGCCGCATCGTGCTTGTTCAAGCTGATGGGATTATGCGGGTGCACCTGGCGCAGGCGTGATGCGGCGATCGACATGGAACTCATCAGGTTGGACTTGTACGAGGTCATGCTCAGAGGCCATTGCTGTTCGCTGAACACCTCGCGCATGGTCTGGCCACTCGCCAATCGCGTGGGATACCAGGTGGGACAGCCGCTGTAGCGTTCGCCAGTCATGGAGTGGCGCATCCTCGACAAGCCCTCGTGCCAGAACGTCACGGGGAACTTGGTCTGCAGCTTGAGCTGCTCGCCTTTCCACGCATCCTCGACCTGGTCGAAGCGCCCGCCACGGCTCATGACCATGGCCACACGCTTGACCTCTTCAGGCTTGAGGCGCTTTTCCAGCTCCGGCATCCAGCGTGTCAAACCCGTGATGGCAATGTCGTCGTTACTCGCCTCGGGCACAGGCTTACCTGCCTGGTAGGCGATGTTGCACATGCCGCGCAGATAGAAATCCTCCGGCGTCTCGAGATCGAGCGGTTCGCCGTCCTTGGTGCTCATCGCGTTCTTGCCAAAGCCCGGCAGACTCAGCTCCTTGGCCATGGCAAAGATGAACGTCTCGAAACTCACGGGCCGACCGTCGACGGTCTTGGCCGTAGCGGCCTCCACCGTCGGCCAGCGCACCGTGCTGCTCTTGGCGACCACATCGGCCCAAGGCGCACCGATACCCCAGCTCTCATAGGTCACCGTATCAGGCACGATGTAGTCGGCCAGCGCCGACGTCTCGTTGATGAACGGATCGACCGAAATGAACAGCGGCAGCTTCTTTGGATCCTTGAGTGATGCGGCCAGCGCATTCTCGAACCCGCAGATCGAATAGATCGGGTTGCTCATGTGGTTGATCCAAACCTTGACCGGATAGGGATAACCGGCCATGCCCGAGGCCAACATCTCGCTAGACAAGCCACCCGGCGCCGGATACCACGGCGCTTTGGCCGGATAAGGATTCTGGCCGGCCGCGGTTTTGCGTTTGAACTCGCTGGTCTTTTCATATGGAAAACGCGTGCGCGACAACGCCACGCCGCGCGGTTTCACCGCACCCTTGAATTGCGCGAAGTTATAACGCGGGCCGGGACCAAAGGGGCCGAACGGACCCGCATCCATCACCCAACCGCCACGCACATTCAAGTTGCCGATCAGGTTGTTGAGCATGGCAATCGCGTACGCGGTGTAGAAACCCGCGCCATTCATGGTGCCGCCGTGCGAGTTGGCGACAGCGAGCTTGCCATGGCTGGTGAACTCGCGCGCCAGGCTTTCGATTTCGTGGACGGGCACGCCGCATAGATCGGAGTATTCCTGCAGCGTCTTGCGATGCGCCTCTTCGCGCAGTTTGACGAAGGCCGTGCACACAGAGATGGCGGCATCACCGCCCTGCGGGATGAACTCGCGCTCCACGATCAACGCGGCGGGTTGCGCAATCGTGTGAGGCACAAGCGTACCGTCGGCCAGTTGCACCACGTACACGTCTTCGGCAGGCGTCTTGGCGTCCACGGGCTCGGGCATCGGCAGACCCAGATCCGCGCCACGCAAGAACTGGCCATGACGCGGGTGTTGCGAATCGTTGATGAGCAGATGGCTCGCATTGCTCCACGCCGCCTCGCCGGCGGCCGACATCGCGGCGGGACCGGGTTGAGAGAGGAACGTGACATCGTAGCGTTCGTTGTCGATGA
>Ga0182745_1003227_pt1 | contig 14171 bp, 11 predicted proteins | sample eDN3rd30CKraftBY_FD_128523 | JGI IMG/M metagenome (GOLD analysis project Ga0182745, IMG submission 128523) | Enriched backyard soil microbial communities from Emeryville, California, USA - eDNA 3rd pass 30_C Kraft BY (version 2) (version 2) | ecosystem: Environmental > Terrestrial > Soil >...
CAGCTTCCCCGAAGGCCTGATCACGCCCAAGACCAAGTTCCTGGTCAACCCGACCGGCCGCTTCGTCATCGGCGGCCCGCAAGGCGATTGCGGCCTGACCGGCCGCAAGATCATCGTCGACACGTACGGCGGCGCTTGCCCGCACGGCGGCGGCGCGTTCTCGGGCAAGGATCCGTCCAAGGTCGACCGTTCGGCCGCCTACGCCGCCCGCTACGTGGCCAAGAACATCGTGGCCGCCGGTCTGGCGCGCCAGTGCCAGGTGCAGGTCAGCTACGCCATCGGCGTGGCCGAACCCATCAACATCACCGTCTACACGGAAGGCACGGGCGTCATCCCCGACGACCAGATCGCCAAGCTGGTGCGCGAGCACTTCGACCTGCGTCCGAAGGGCATCGTGAACATGCTGGACCTGCTGCGCCCGATCTACACCAAGACCGCCGCCTACGGCCACTTCGGCCGCTCCGAGCCCGAGTTCTCGTGGGAAGCCACGGACAAGGTCCAGGAACTGAAGAAGTCCGCCTGACGCGAACCGCTACCCCGGTTGAAAAAAGCGCCCGATCCGATCGGGCGCTTTTTCTTTTTCAGAGTCCCCAGGCCGACAGGTCCGGATGCCGCGGCACGGGCGACAGCGCGGGCTCCAGCGCCGCCGCGCAATCGAGCAGCGCGGCGTCGGCGCCGGCGGGCGCCAGCAATTGCACGGCGCACGGCAAGCCCTGCGCGTCCAGGCCTGACGGCAGTGCGATCGCCGCAGCACCCAGGAAGTTGGCAGGGCGCAGCAGCTTGCCCAGGCCGGCGTGGCGGGTGTCCTGCGCGTCCAGCGCCTGCGCGGCCTGATCGATCGCGGGCATGAGCAGGGCGTCGATGCCCTGCATGGCCTGTCCGAAGGCCGCGATGTCGGCCTGGCGGCGCGACAGCGCGGCCTCGTAGCTGGCCTGCGTGATCCGGCCGCCGGCGGCGATGCGCGCGCGCACCACGTCCCACAACGGCTGCGAAGGGTCTTCGGCCAGCGCGCCGAAATGCCGATAGGCCTCGTAGGCCAGCACCAGCGAGTTGTCGTCGGCCATGCGGACAAAGGACAGCGACGCGGGCGGATGCCAGGCGGTGGGCGTATAGCCGGCCTGCGCCAGGCGTTGCTGCGCCGCGTGCCAGGCTTGCAGCGCCTCGTCGGTAAGCGGGGCGGGCCAGGACTGCGGCGCCAGCACGGCGACGGCGCCGGGCTTGCGGGGGGCGCTGTGCCGCAGGCTGGTGAAGCAGGTGGCGGGCAGCGCAAGCGTGGCGGCGTCATCGACGTCCGGCGTGGCCAGCAGTTGCGTAAGCAGACGCGCGGCGGCTACGGTGAGCTCAATCGGGCCCAGCACGTGCAGCGTTTCCGACAGCGGCAGGCAGCCGGCCCGGCTGATGAGACCGGAGGACGGCTTGTAGCCGACGACGCCGTTCAGCGCCGCCGGCGCGCGCACGGAGCCGCCCGTGTCGCCGCCCAGCGCGATCGGGGCCAGGCCCGCGGCCACGGCCACGCCCGCGCCGCTGGACGAACCGCCGGGCGCGCGCGCCACGTTGGCGTCCCACGGATTGCGGGCGGTGCCCTGCGTCGGGTTCTGTCCCGACAGGCCGAACGCGAATTCCGTCATGCGCGTCTTGCCCAGGATCACCATGCCCGCTGCCGCCAGTCCGCGTGCCGCGGCGGCGGTCTCGGTGCTGACGACGCCTGCACGCGCCTGAGAGCCGCCGCTGACGACGGTGCCTTCCCACTGCACGCTGTCCTTGACCGCGACGGGCACGCCATGCAGGGGACCAGCGCAAATACCAGCGTCCAGCAGCCGGTCCGCCGCTTCGGCCTGCGCCAGCGCGCGCTCGGCCGTGACCACGCTATAGGCCGCCAGCGCCGCGCCGCGTTCGATCCGGTCAAGGAAATGCAGGGTGAGATCGCGCGAACGCAGCTTGCGCTCGCGGATGGCGCGGGCAAGCTGGCGCGCATCCTGGAAATGCAGGTCGATGTCTTGGGCGGGCATGAGTCTCATCGAAAAGGAAAAAGCCTTCCGGTCCGCGGCGGGACCGGAAAGCGATGTGTGGGAAGGGCGCGAGAAGAGGACGGCCTATTTCAGGACCTGGCCCTTCGTCTCGGGCATGCGGATGAAGGTGATCAGTGTGATCACGGCGCCAGCCAGCACGTAATAGAAGAACCAGCGCTCCATGCCCTTGCTTTGCAGCCAGGTCAGCAGGTAGGGCGTGGTGCCGCCCAGCAGCGCGACGACCAGGTTGTACGGCGTGCCGATGCCGACGGCGCGCACGCTGGTGGGAAACTGTTCGGACATGATGGCGGGCGCAATCGCGGTGTACATGGCGTACAGCACCAGCCCGAACAGCTCGACCGCCAGGATCGAACCGAACGACGGCCCGAGCGTGGTCATGATCGGGTAGAAGAAGATCAGGTAGCCCGCGGCAAAGAAGATGAGCTGCGGCTTGCGGCCGATGCGGTCGGACAGCATGCCGAACAGCGGCTGCACCAGCATGAACACGATCAGCGCGACGGTGTTGGCCGCGAACGCGGTCTTGGGATCGGCGCCGACCTGTCGGATGGCATAGGTGGGCACGTAGGCCACGAAGATGTAGAACGCGAACGTGGTCAGGACCGAGAAGCCGACGATGCGCAGCACTTCGCGCGGGTGGTCGCGCAGCAGCGTGCGCAGCGGCTGCTTTTCAACGCCGGCCTTCTTGGCGTGCGAGAACGCTTCGGTTTCCGGGATGGCGCGACGGATCCACATGCCTGCCAGGCCGCCCAGCGCGCCCAGCATGAACGGGATGCGCCAGCCCCACTCGGCCATGTCGGCCTTGGTGAGAACGGTGGTGAGGATCCAGCCCACGGCCGAGGCGGCCAGGATGCCGACCGCGGCGCTGAAGAACACGAAACTGGAGTAGAAGCCGCGCTTGTTGGGCGGCGCCATTTCCGCCAGAAAGGTCGTGGCCGAGGCATACTCTCCGCCCAGCGACAGGCCTTGCAGCAGGCGCGCGGCGGTCAGCAGCAGGGGAGCGGCAATGCCGATGGTGGCGTAGGTGGGCGTGATGGCGATGATGAGCGAGCCGCCCGCCATCATGAGGATCGTCAGGCCCAGCGCGGCCTTGCGGCCATAGCGGTCCGAGAAGATGCCCAGCACCCAGCCGCCGACGGGACGCATGAAAAAGCCCACCGCAAAGATGCCGAACGTCGCGAGCAGGGCGGTGGTTTCGTTGCCCGGCGGAAAGAACTGGCTGGAAAAGAAGATGGCGAACGACGCGTAGATGGTCCAATCGAACCATTCCACCGCATTGCCTACACTACCGGCCAGAATCGTGCGGCCGCGCGAAACGGGCGGGGCGCTTGCCCCTTGCGCCTGACGCAAGGTTGCGGATGTGCTGCTCATGACGTCCTCAAAGTGGGTTTTGTTTTTTGGTCAAATAGACCAATAAAATTTGTGTTTTTATCAATGCGCGAACGTTAGATTAATGAATATGGTCACGTCAAGTAAGGGTAATTCCCTAATCGGCGCGTTGGACGAGACGGATCTCGCGTGCCTCGTCGCGCTGCAGGCGCAGCCTCGGGCCTCCTGGCGGGAGCTGGGCGCGGCAACCGGCATCGCAGAGCGGACCGTGGCGCGGCGCATCAAGCGCCTGATGGACGCGGACGCGCTGCGCGTCATCGCGGAGCCGGATCCGCTGGCCACCGGGCGTGGCATGGTGCTGCACGCGTGGGTGCGCTGCCGCTCGGGTCGCGTGCCGGACGTGGCCGAGCGCCTGGCGCGGCTGGACATCAGCCAGCTCGTCGTGACGCTGGCCGGATCGGCCGACCTGATGGCCGAGCTGACGCTTGCCGACGCGGCTGACATGCCGGATGTGGTGACCCGCGTGCTGCCGTCCATCGATGGCGTCGAACACGTGGAGGCGCGGCTCGTGCTGCGGCCATTCCGGCGCGCGGGCCAGTGGCGCATCCAGCCGCAGGCCGGCGGCGATGCGGACGCGCCGCGGCTGTCGCCGCCCGCGGCGTTGACGGATCCCGAGCAGCGTATGGTGTCGCACCTGATGCGCGACGGGCGCGCCAGCCTGGCCGAATTGGCCGAGCGCTCCGGCGTCAGCGAACCGACCGCGCATCGCCTGCTGCAGAACCTGGTGGAGCGCCGCGCACTGAGCTTTCGCGTCGAAGTCGAGCCGGCGCTGGTGGGCTTTCCGGTGGAGGCGGTGATTTCCGTGCAGGTGCGGCCGAAGGCGGTCGACGCGCTGGCCGCGCATCTGGCGCTGGACCCCAACACGCGCTGCCTGTTCGGCACCAGCGGCGCCTCGCAGCTGTTCTGGCACGTGCTGTGCCGCGACAGCCTGCATCTGTGGGACGTGGTGACGCGCCGGCTGGGTGAACTGGACGGGGTGCTGAACAGCGAGGTGGGCGTGGTGATGCGCGCGCACAAGCGTTGCGGCATTGTGTGCGCGGGGGCGCGGCTGGATCCGGACGCGGCCTGACGGGTAGACGGCGGCCGCCTTGCCGCCGCCCCGCCGGTCAGGCGCCGAGGTATGCGCGGGCCAGCGCGCCGTCCTGCGCGATGTCGGCCGCGGCGCCGTGCGCCGCGACCCGGCCGGATTCCAGCACGTACGCGCGGTCGGCCAGCGACAGCGCCAGCGCGGCCATCTGATCCACCAGCAGGATCGTCATCGATTCCTTGCGCAGCCGGTCCAGCGCCTCGAACAGCTCGTCGATGATCTTGGGCGCCAGGCCCAGCGACGGCTCGTCCAGCAGCAGGATCACGGGCTTGGCCATCAGGCCGCGCGCAATCGCCAGCATCTGCTGCTCGCCGCCGGACAGCAGCCCCGCGCGCTGGTGCAGCCGTTCGCGCAGGCGCGGAAAGCGCGTCAGCATTTCCTCGACGCGCGCCTCGCGGTCCTCCGGATGCAGGAAGGCGCCCAGGCGGATGTTGTCCAGCACGCTCAGCCCCGGAAACACCTGGCGGCCTTCGGGCACCAGCACCAGGCCGCGCGCGACGATGCGGTCCGCGGCCAGGCCGTGCAGCTCCTGGCCCTGCAGGTGCATGCCGCCCTGCGCCGGCCGGTGCAGCCCGGCCAGCGTGCGCATCAGCGTGGATTTGCCCGCGCCGTTCGCGCCCAGCAGCGCCACCATTTCGCCTTGCCTGACTTGCAGATCGATGCCGTGCAGCACGGGGTTGGCGCCGTACCCGGTCGTCAGGTTGCCCACGCCCAGCACCTCGGGCGGCAGCGACTCGCCCGCCGGCCTTTGCCGCGCGGCCGGCGCACGGCGGGCCGCCTCGTCGCCCAGGTAGGCTTGCCTTACTTCGGGGGATTGCTGGATCTCGGCAACGCTGCCCTGCGCCAGTTCGCGCCCGGCGTCGATCGCCACGATGTGATCTGACACGCCCATCACCAGCGTCATGTCGTGCTCGACCAGCAGCACGCCCGCGCCCGCGTCGGCGATGCGCCGCAGCAGTCCGGCCAGCCGCGTCTTGTCCTCGCGCGAGAGGCCCGCAGCGGGTTCGTCCATCAGCAGCACGTCGGCGTCGGTGGCCAGCGCCCGCGCAATTTCCACCAGCCGCCGGTCCACGTGCGGCAGGTCGGCCGCGGCGATGTCCAGCGCGCCTTCGTAGCCGCAGAACGCGAGCAGGGCGCGCGCACGTTCGCGCACGTCGGCCGCCAGGTATCGGTGCGAAGCCAGCAGCCCGCCCAGGCGGCCTCGCAACATGCCCAGCGCGACGTTGTCCTCGACGCTCAACGTGTCAAAGAGCTGCGAGGTCTGGTAGGTGCGGGCGATGCCGCTGCGCGCCACGCGGTGGGCCGCCAGCGCGGCCAGCGGCGCATCGCCCAGCTTCACGTTGCCGCTGGTCGGCTGGTAGTAGCCGCTCAGCATATTGATGACGGTGGACTTGCCCGCGCCGTTGGGGCCGATCAGCGCGGTCACGGCGCCGGGCGGCACGGTGAAGGACACCGCCTGCACAGCGCGCACGCCGCCGAAGGTCATGGTGAGCGCGTCGGCATGCAGCGTGCGGCGCGACCGCGCGGACGTGGGCATGGCGCCGTGGCGGGGCGCCAGACCCTGCGCCTGCGCGCGCCGGCGCCAGCGCGCCAGCAGTCCGGCGGCGCCTTCGGGTGCGGCCCACAGCACCACCAGCAGGAAGGCGCCAAAGAACAGCAGGCGGTATTCCTCCAGGCTGGACAGCATTTCCGGCAGCAGGCCCACCACCACCGCGCCAAGCAGCGGTCCGGCCAGCGAGCCCGCGCCGCCGATCGTCACCGCCAGCACGAACAGGATGGACTGCATGAAGTTGAAGTTGTGCGGCGTGATCATGCCGGTCAGCGGCGCATACAGGCCGCCCGCCAGCCCGACCACGGCGGCCGACACCATGAAGGCCACCGCCTTGACCGCCAGCGGATTGATGCCGATCGATTCGCTGGCCGTCTCGCTGTCCTTGACCGCGCGCATGGCCGCGCCCCACGTGCCGCGCGACAGCAGCGCATAACCGATCAGCGCGGCAAACACCGCCACGATGGCCAGCATGGCCACGCCGCGGTCGCCGCCCAGGCTGCCGATGGCGGGCTGCACGATGCCCATCAGGCCGTTCTGGCCGCCGGTGAGGGCGCCGCCCTCGATCAGCGCGTGCTCCACGATGAAGCCGAAGGCAATCGTGATCATCGCCAGATAAGGGCCTTTCACGCGCAGCGCCGGCACCGCGAGCAGCAGGCCGAACGCGGCGCACACCAGCGCGGCGGCCGGCCACGCCAGCCAGAAGCTCCACCCGGCCTGGCCGGTCAGGATGGCGACCGTGTAGGCGCCGATGGCGTAAAAGCCCGCGTGGCCGAACGACATCTGGCCGGTCAGGCCCAGCAGCACGTTCAGCCCGATGCCGGCCAGCGCCAGCAGCGCCACGTTGCCCAGCACGAAGACGTAGTAGCCGTTGACGGTGGCCGCCAGCATCAGGGCCACCGCGGCCAGCAGGGCGTACAGCGCCGGCGGCAGCCAGCGCATTGCGGATTGCGTGTTCATCAGACCTTCCTCACATCGGCGCGCCCGAACAGGCCATTGGGCAGCACGGCCAACATGACGATCACCAGCGTGAAGCTGATGATCTGCGTGTATCCCGAACCCAGCGCCACGGTGATCAGCGCTTCGACCACGCCGAAAAGGAGGCCCGCGATCATCACGCCCCACGCGCTGGTGATGCCGCCCAGGATGGCGACCACGTAGGCCTTCAGCCCGAACAGCGTGCCCATGTCCGCCGTTACGTTAAAGAGCGGCGCGACCAGCGCGCCGGCCACGCCCGCGAACAGCGTGGATACCGCGAAGGCGGCCATGATGGCGTGGCGCACGGGGATGCCCATGAGCCGCGCGGCGTTCGGGTTCTGCACCACGGCAAGCAGCGCCACGCCCCAACGGGTGCGACGCGACAAGGTGTGCAGTGCCGCCGCCAACGCCAGCCCCACCACCGGAATCAGCAACTGCAGCGGGTAGATGCCCAGCCCCAGTCCGCCGATTTCAAGCGGCGCTTGCGCCAGCGGCGACGGCAGGCTGCGCGGCTCCTTGCCGAACGTGAACATGACCACGTTGTCCAGCACGATGCCCAGCGCCACGGTGGACATGAGCCACGCGTTCGAGCCGCGGCTGGCAAACGGCCTGACCGCCAGCCGTTCCACGACCAGGCCGTAGAGCGCGCACAGCGCCAGCGCGAACACCAGCGCGATGGCCAGCGGCCAGCCCAGCGTCTGGGCGAACGTGTAGGTCAGCACGGCGCCCAGCATCATGGAGCTGCCCTGGGCGAAATTCACCGTGCCGGACACGGCGTAGGTCAGGTAAAAGCCCAGGGCCATCAGGCCGTACATGCTTCCCAGGCCCAGGCCGCTGACGATGGCGGACATCAACAACATGCGCGTCTCCCGCGTGGTCCGGCCGCGTTACTGCGTGCCCTTGACGGGCAGGATGCGGTTGTCGATGAAGTGCGTCCAGACGTAGTCGTCCTGGCGCAGCGCGTCGTGCGTGGCCGGCGTGAAGGGCTGCTCGTACGTCTTGATCAGGCCTTCGTACTTGCCGATCTTGTAGAAGCCCTGGCGCACCGCGTCGCCGTCGGTGGAACCGGCCTGCGCGATAGCCAGCGCGGCCAGCTGCATGCCGTCGTAGGCGTTGGCCACGCCCACGGCGGGCGTGATGTCCTGCGGTCCCTTGATGTCGGAATACTTGGCCTTGAGCGCCTGCATCACCTTCTCGCCCACCGGTCCCTGCTTGCCGAAGAAGCTGTAGGTCTGCACGAAGTGCACGTTCTTGGCGTTGGGACCGGCCAGCTCGGTGAAGCGTCCGCCGGCAGGGCCCCAGTGCGAAACAACCGGCACCTTCCAGCCCATGCGGTCCAGCGACTTCACCACCTGCGCCGACGGGCCCACATTGCCCACGAGGAACAGCGTGTCGGCGCCGGCGGCCTTCAGGCGGCTCAGTTGCGGCACGATGTCCAGGTCATTGGGCTGGAATTTCTCGACGCCGGCGGGCGTGACCTTGGCTGCGGCCAGCGCGGCATTCAGGCCTTTTTCGTTGGATTCGCCCCACGGGTTGTTCACCAGGATCATGCCGGGCTTGGCGCTCTGGAACGTCTTCTGCGCGTATTGCACCATCGCGCTATCGACGATCTCGTCCATTGCGGACACGCGGAACACGAAGTTGGGGTTGCCCTTGTTCTGCGTGATGGCGGTGCCGGCGGCCCACGGGCCCATGAACGGCACTTTTTCCTGGTTCACGATGGGCACGATGGCCATGGAGACCGGCGTGTCCAGGCCGCCAAACAGCACGGCAACCTTTTCCTTATAGATCAGCTCGCGCGCGGCGGCCATGCCCTTGGCGGGATTGCCTTCGTCGTCACGGCGCACCAGCACGACCTGGCGGCCGCCCAGAAGGCCGCCGCGTGCGTTGATCTCGTCGATGGCGACCGTCATGCCGCGCGTGAGCGCTTCGCCCGCGCGCGCCGACTCCCCGGACAGCGCGGTGATCAGGCCGATCTTGATCGGGTCCGCGGCCAGCGCCGGCTGCGTGGCCAGGCCCGCGGCGAAAAGGGCGGCGGCGGTCGCGCGGCGCATGAAGGAACGACGGGTCGGGGTCATCGGGACACTCCTGAAAAAGTGGAATGAATCTTGCATGGGGTTAAGTGCTGCTTCGTTCCCTCATGCAAGATCCATGCCACCTGTTCCGCGCCGCCTGCCGTATGCCGACTTCGCCCCGCCGCCGGAGGGCGCGGGCGGCGCAGACGGGGTTTGTGCACACCGATGCCAGGATTTTGTCGCCAAAACCGCAGCAATTTTGTTCACAATCATGCTTCAGGATTTGCACCAAAATGAATCCATCCTCGCTTCAAAGCACTAAACCGGGGCGCGACGATCAATCCCCATGGACGCCGCAACCCCTGGCCTGCCACGGCCGCTTTCCGTATCGCGGCATCGCCGGCCGCGCCGATTATTCGTGGCCCAACGGCGCGCGCCTGGCCGTGTACCTGGGGTTCAACATCGAGCACTTCGCCTTCGGAGAGGGGCTGGGCGCCGAGCTGGGCCCGCCGTCGCCGCATCCGGACGTCCTGAATTACGCCTGGCGCGAATACGGCAACCGCGTGGGGGCCTGGCGCTGCCTGGAACTGTTCGACGAACTGCGCCTGCCCGCGGGGGTGCTGATCAATACCGCGCTGTACGAGCACTGCCCGGAACTGGTGGATGCCTTTCTTGCGCGCGGCGATGAGCTGATCGGCCACGGGTACAGCAACGCGCACCGGCAGGGCGGGTTGCCCGAAGCCGAGGAGCGCGCGCTGCTTGCGCATTGCCGCGACCGCATCCTGCGGCATGCGGGCAGCGAGCCGGCCGGCTGGCTGTCGCCCTGGATCTCCGAGAGCCACGCGACGCCCGATCTGCTGGCCGAGTCGGGCTACCGGTACACGCTGAACTGGTGCCATGACGACCAGCCGATGCGCATGCGCACCCGCGCCGGCGACCTGTGGGCGATTCCTTATCCGCAGGAGCTCAACGACATTCCGATGATCATGGGCCGCAAGATGGACGCGCGCGATTTTGCCGATATGATCCTTGACCAGTTCGAGGAAATGCGCGCGCAGGCGGTCCGCCAGCCGCTGGTCATGGGCATCGCGCTGCATCCGTACATCGTCGGCCAGCCGTACCGGCTGCGTCACCTGCGGCGCGCGCTGGCGCCGCTGGCCGCTGCCCGCGACCGGGGCGAGATCTGGTTCACCACGCCGGGCGAGATCTGCCGGCACGTGGACAGCCTGCCGCCGGGCGTGATCGACTAGGCGCTGTCCCGCCACCTTGATGTGTTTCCCTTGTTGAACCGAGTCCCGCATGTCCACCAAAAGCGCCGCCAAACCCAACAGTTCCGCTACCGCGCGGTCCAAGTCCGCCAAGCCCGCCGCGGACGATGACGTCCTGCCCGACGCCGACATGGAGCGCCGCATCTGCGAAGCGGTCTACGAAAGCGTGATGAGCCAGCGGCTCACGCCCGGCACCAAGCTGCCCGAAGCCGCAATCTGCGAACTGTTCGGCGTGTCGCGGTCGGTGGCCCGCAAGGCGCTGCAGCGGCTGGCGCACGAGCATGTGGTGGACCTGCATCACAACCGCGGCGCGGTGGTGGCCGAACCCACGCCGGAAGACACCCGCCAGATCTTCCAGGCGCGCCGCGCGCTGGAAGCTGCGCTGCTGCCGCTGGCCGCGGCCCGCGCCACGCGCGCCGACTACGCCTCGCTGCGCCGCCAGCTGCGCGACGAGCACGCGCTGCTGCATCGCGCCGGGCAACCGGCCTGGGCGCGGCAGGCCAGCGCCTTTCACGTCCGCCTGGGCGAACTGTCCGGCAACACCATCCTGCACGGCTACCTGGCCGAGCTGGTGTCGCGCTGTTCGCTCATCGTGGCGCTGTACGAGCCGCCGGGCAATGCCGCGTGCGAACACGGCGAGCACGTGCTGATCGTGGACATGCTGGAGCGCGGCGACGTGGCCGAAGCCGTGCGGATCAACGACAACCACCTTGCGGACCTGGAGCGGCGCATCAGCCTGGAGCGCCCGCAGCCCGCGCAAACCCTTGCCCAGATGCTGGGACTGGCCTGATATGGAAATCGACTTCGACGCTATCACCGAATACCAGCGCTACAAGCTGATGGCCAGCTTGATCGTGCCCCGGCCGATCGCGCTGATCACCACGCTGTCCGAGACCGGCGTGGTCAACGCCGCGCCGTTCAGCATGTTCAACATGCTGGGCGAGGACCCGCCCATCGTGATGGTCAGCATCAACCGCCTGGAAGACGGCGGCCTGAAGGACACGGCGGTCAACATCGCGCGGGACAAGGAATTCGTGGTCCACCTGACCGACGAGGCCATGGCGGAAAAGATGCACCGCTGCGGCGACCGTCTGCCGTCCGATGTCAGCGAGCTGGCGCATGCGGGCCTGGACGCCGCGCCCAGCCACCGCGTGGCGCCGCCGCGCATCGTGCAGGCGCCTGTTGCGTTCGAATGCACGCTCTTTGAAACCCTGAAGACGGCCAGCCGCCAGATCTTCATCGGCCAGGTCCGCTGGCTGCATGCGCGTGACGGGCTGATCGACACGGAAACGTGGCGCGTGCGGCTGCAGGACTACTTTCCGGTGGGGCGGTTTGGCGCCAGCTTCTATGTGCGCACGCGCGACCGCTACGCCATCGACGCGGACAGCGCGCCCGCGGGCGCTGCCGCCCGCACGCCCATCGACGAGATCTGAGCGCTCACCACACCGCGGCGTCCGAGCCCGGCGCGCGCACGCGGCGCGCAAAGCGCCGCGACAGGAAGTCGACGAAGGCCAGCGTCTTGGCCGGCAGGTTCAGCCGTTCCGGATAGAGGGCGTGGATGTCGGCGGGCGGGGTGCGCCAGTCCGTCAGGACCTCGCGCAGCCGGCCTTCGCGCAGGTGTGCCGCGGTTTCCCATTCGGAGCGCATGACGATGCCGTGGCCGTCCAGCGCCCATTCCAATGCGCTCTGGCCGTCGTTCGAACTGACCGGCCCGCGCACCTTCACGGTTTCCGCGCGGGCGCCCGATTCCAGCCGCCAGGTGCCGTAGGCCACGTCGTTCTCGCGCACGACGATGCAGCGGTGGCGCTGCAGGTCGCCGGGCGTGCGCGGCTCGCCATGCGTCTCCAGGTAGCGAGGCGATGCGCACAGCAGGCGCCGGTTGGACGCGATCCGGCGTGCCGTCAGCCGCGCATCGGGCAGGTCGCCGAACCGCACCGCCACGTCAAAGCCTTCCTCGATCAGGTTCAGCGGCCTGTCGGTCAGCCGCATCTGCACTTCCACATCGGGGTACTGCCGGCAAAAGTCCGAGACGGCCGGCACGATGTGGGCCCGTCCGAAACCGAACGTGGCGTTCAGCCGCAGCAGCCCCTGGGGCTGGGCGCGCGCACTGGACACCGATCGCTCCAGCGCCTGCAGGTCGGCCAGGATGCGGGATCCCTCGGCAAGATACAGCTCGCCTTCCTGCGTCACGCTGACCCGGCGGGTGGTGCGGTTCAAGAGGCGCACTCCCAGGCGCTGCTCCAGCTTGGCCAGGCGCGTGCTGACCGCGGGCGGGGTCAGCCCCAGCTCGCGGGCGGTAGCGGACAGGTTGCCGTGTTTGACCACCAGAGAGAAGAAGGCGAGATCGGAGAGCGCATCCATGGCTATTTATAAATCCGATTTAACAAAGCTTTATTTTTTCTCCGAATTATAAGAACCGACTAGGTCTATACACTGGGTTCACCGATACAGAGCCGCACCCACGCGGCCAACCGAGGAGACCCGAATAATGAAGACAGCCAGATTGGCCGGTGCATTGTGCGCCGCCCTTGCCGCATCCTGTTGGGCCCATTCCGCCGCCGCCAGCAACGCTTTTCCCGAGCGCGCGGTGACGCTGATCGTGCCGTTCGCGCCGGGCGGCAGCGTGGACATTGCGGCCCGCCTGATCTCCGACGCCTGGGCCAAGGAACTGGGGCAGAGCGTGATCGTGGAGAACCGCGCCGGCGCGTCCGGCAACATCGGCATGACGGCCGTGGCGCGCGCCGAGCCCAACGGCTACACGCTGGGCATCAACACCATGTCGCTGGCCATCAACCCGGCGCTCTTCAAGACCATGCCGTTCGACACCGCGAAGGACCTGCGCTCGGTGGGCACGGTGGGCACGTCCCAGCACGTGCTGACGGTGACCAATTCGCTGCCCGTGGCCTCGGTGAGCGAGCTCCTGGCCTATGTGCGCGCCCGCCCCGCCAATGACCTGAGTTTCGGCTCGGCCGGCACCGGCAGCACCTTCCACATGGCCGCGGAGCTGTTCAAGTCCGTGTCCAAGACGCAGATCATGCACGTGCCCTATAAGGGCGGCGGCCCGGCCATGCTGGACACCATCAGCGGTCAGGTGCAGATGAGCTTTCCGGTGCTGTCCGCGGCCAAGCCGCAAGTCGACGGCAAGAAGCTGCGCGCGCTGGGCGTAACGGGCACGACGCGTTCGCCGCTGCTGCCGGACGTGCCCACCATCGCCGAATCCGGCCTGCCGGGCTACGAATTCAATACCTGGTTCGTCGTCAGCGCGCCCGCCGGCACGCCACAGGCGGTGATCGACACCTTGAACGCGAAGCTGACGCAGGCCCTGCAATCGGCCGCGCTCACGCAACGCATGCAGAAAGAGGGATATGAACCCCTCATCTCCACACCTGCGAAGACGGACGCCATGGTCGCCGCCGAGATGGCGCGCTGGGCCGGCATCGTGAAGGATGCGGGAATCCAGGCGAACTGAGCGGCTGCCATCCGCCCATCGACGCCCATGCATTACCCGGAAACCGCCCGCGCGCGCCGCGGGCGGCGCCCACACACCAAGGAAGCACAGACATGCCCGGCATGACGCTATACGACAAACTGGTGGCCAGCCATGAGGTGGCCCGGATCGACGCCGAGCACGTGCTGCTCTACGTCGACCTGCACATCATGAACGAATACACCAGCCCGCAAGCCTTCAGCGGCCTGGCCGCGCGCGGCCGCGACGTCTTGCGCCCCGGTCAGCAGATGGCGGTGGTGGACCACATCATCCCCACGCATCCGGTCCCGGCGGCGTTGCGCGTGATTGCCGACGATGCGTCATCGCGGCAGGCCCTGAACCTGAAGCGCAATTGCGACGCGCAGCGCATC
>Ga0182745_1003228_pt1 | contig 14167 bp, 9 predicted proteins | sample eDN3rd30CKraftBY_FD_128523 | JGI IMG/M metagenome (GOLD analysis project Ga0182745, IMG submission 128523) | Enriched backyard soil microbial communities from Emeryville, California, USA - eDNA 3rd pass 30_C Kraft BY (version 2) (version 2) | ecosystem: Environmental > Terrestrial > Soil >...
ATTGAAAAAAAGAAAAAAGAAAACATTGAACGCTTAACTTTTGCTGAAATCGTAAACATTGTGGACGGACAGGTTTTAGGTGGAAGAGATGGCCTGCATAAAACTTTAGGCAAGTTTGTTATTGGCGCGATGCAATTAGACGACATGATGCGCTATACAGATGCCGGAAGTCTTCTAATCGTAGGGAATCGTTTTAAAGCACACGAAAACGCATTAAAAGCTGGTGCTGCGGTTTTAATAACAGGTGGCTTTGATACAACAGAAGAAAATAAAAAATTAGCCGATGAATTAGAACTGCCGATTATCTCATCCAGCTATGATACGTTCACAGTGGGAACAATGATTAACCGAGCGATTTATGACCAGCTCATCAAAAAAGATATTTTACTAATAGAAGATATCTATGTTCCGATTGAAGAAACGTATTCGTTAAAAACAACGGATACAATTGCAGATTTCCAAAATTTAAATCGTCAAACTACACATGGCGCATTCCCGATTGTAACTGCAGCGAACAAGCTGGTAGGGATGATTTCTGTGAAGGACGTAATTGGAAAAGAAGATCGGGAAACAGTTGATAAGGTCATGACGAAAAATCCAATCTCAGGTTCCATGAAGACGAGTGTAGCCTCTGCAGGTCACCGAATGATTTGGGAAGGCATTGATTTACTGCCAATAGTGAATGATGATGGTGTTTTACAGGGGATCATAAGTCGTCAAGATGTACTAAAAGCCCTACAGCATGCCCAACGTCAACCACAGCATGGGGAAACGATTGATGATTTAGTAAAGAGCGAAATGAAGGTAATGGGAGAAGAAGACGTCGTTGTTGAATTTACAGTAACGCCTCAAATGACCAATCAGTATGGGGCAATTTCTTACGGGGCCTTTACAACCTTACTATCAGAAGTAGGGGCATTTGCTTTAAAGCGCAGAAAACGTGGCGATGCAGTAGCTGAAAACATGACAATCTACTTCCTTAAACCGATTCAGATGGAAAGTGTTTTAACCGTTGTTCCTCATATTTTGGATATGAGCCGTAAATTCGTGAAAATGGATTTTGATGTTTTTAATGAAACGGTACTTGTTGGAAAGGCCATGATGATGTTCCAGCTATTAGAACGTTAGGAAAGAAAAAAGCAATATACAAGAAATCCTTAGATCCTTGTATATTGCTAATCTGATGAAGTTATTTGTTTAACTCAAACTCTTCATGAACAAATTTACCTTCATGACGCACTCGTTTATAGCTAGTGTAGGATTTCACAACCCCTATAAGAATGAATACTGCCGCAATAAGGAAGCCAACAAGTGTCGGGTAAACGATACACGTATTTAAACCAAATACAATCACAAAAATACCTAATGCCATACCGGCTTTTGCGTTATACCATTTTTTTCGAATAGGAAGCTTAGAACGGAATTCCTTTGTTTTATAGAAGAAATAAGCTACAAATGAGATAACGATGAAGAATACAAAAATTAAGTTTGCCATTTTTACCTCCCATAAGGTGCACAATTGCATTATGTAAAGAGTGCCTTCATTATTGTAACGATTTTTATAGAAAAAAGCTAACACATAAACACCAAAATAGAGAGTACAGGGGGAAATCCATTTGAAACGTCAAATCATCGACAAAATTGAGCAATATGATACAATAATCATCCATAGACATGTCCGTCCAGATCCAGATGCATATGGTTCACAGTTTGGTCTTAAACGCCTATTAGAAGCAAATTACCCAGAAAAAACAATCTATGCAGTCGGTGAGCATGATCCATCTTTAACTTTTATGGAAAGTCCTGAAACAATTAGTGATGATGTCTATTCTAATAGTCTAGTAATCGTAACAGATACGGCCAATACGGCACGTATCGACGATGCTCGCTATAATACTGGCGCATTTCTTATTAAAATAGACCACCATCCAAATGATGACCAATATGGCGATTTGTTATGGGTCGATACAAATGCCAGCTCCTGCAGTGAAATGATTTACGAATTGTTCACAGAAGGAAAGGAATATAAAAACTGGCAGCTTTCTGATGCGAGTGCACGGCTTTTGTTTGCAGGGATCGTCGGAGATACAGGGCGCTTCTTATATCCAAGCGCATCGCTTCGAACTTTTGAAGTGGCCGGCCAGTTGATCAAATATGATTTTGACCGTACAGAAGTATTTAATGGGATGTATGAAAAAGAACCAAATCTATTGCATTTGCAAGGCTATATTTATGAGAATTTTAAAATCGATGAAAACGGAGCTTGTTATATTAAACTAACAAAGGACGTTTTAAAGAGATTCCAAGTAACACCGAATGATACATCCTTATTAGTAGGCTCTTTAAGTGATGTAAAAGGGATTTGTGCTTGGGTAATTTTCGTTGAAGAAGCCGATCAAATTCGTGTTCGTTTACGTTCTAAAGGCCCAATTATTAATGAGCTTGCAAAGAAATATAACGGTGGAGGACATCCACTTGCTTCAGGTGCAACCGTTTATTCTTGGGAAGAAGCAGAGCGTGCGATTGCAGATTTAAAAGAGATTTGTCGACAATTTAAATAAAAGATTGGAGGGATGTAGTGTGACAGTCGTATATCCGCAAATACGAACAAGTGCAGATTTGCTGAAAAGTACCATTCGTATGGAAGAGCTCATCCCTTTTCTACAATCCCAAAAGGCAATAGCATGTGCAATGGTTAATACGAAATTGTACGGGCTTTTGCCTTTTTGGTATTCGATGAAAAAAAATGGCATTCATCCGGTAGTGGGTTTAGCGATTCAAGTAGAATTCACTGATGAAGTGACGTTGCCTTTATTAATCTATGCAAAGGATAATGAAGGCTATAAAAACCTATTAAAAATTAGCAGCAGTATTTCCATTCGAGAAGATGAAAAGATTCCTTGGCGCTGGCTAGTTGCGTATTCAAAAGGCTGTGCAGCAGTAATTCCTACTTATCATGAGCAGTGGTTTAGTGATATAAATGGGGGATTCGCACAGCAAGTAGCGAAAGCATTTCAAATGAATTTCTATATCGGGATTGCAAGAAGTGCTGGAGTGCCCTCACCAATAGAACAAAGGGCATTCCAATGGAGCCAAAGCCTTAACAATCAATGTATTGCGATTCACGAGTGCTTGTTTTTAAATCGTGAGGATCATTTTGCCTATAAGGTAGCAAGAGCGATAGAGACTGGTGTGAAACTAAGCGAAGGAATACATAATGAGCATGAACACCAGTATGTGCCAACAGCAAGTGAGTGGCATCAGTGGTACCAAGATCAGTCTTACTTGCTTGAAAATACGAGCCGATTTTTACTGAGCTGTCAGGTAGATTTAACCTTCGACCAACACTTCATGCCGAAATTCCCCTTACAACAAGGACAGAGTGCAGAAACAGTTTTGACTGAACTTGCAATCGCTGGACTAAAGGAACGATTACAAACAGATGCTCCCGGAGATGCCTATCTTAAAAGATTGCAGTATGAACTACAGGTTATTACTTCAATGGGCTACGCGGATTATTTTCTGATAGTAGCAGATTTCATGAACTATGCTAAAAATGCGAATATCTTAACAGGACCAGGCAGGGGGTCTTCTGCAAGTTCCCTTGTTGCCTATTGTCTCTATATTACGCAGGTAGACCCTTTAACTTACGGCTTATTATTTGAGCGCTTCTTAAATCCAGAACGAATTACATTGCCGGATATTGATATTGATTTTGTTGATACGAAAAGGCAGGAAGTTATTCAATATGTCGCGAAGAAGTATGGGAAACAGCATGTCGCTCAAATTATTACTTTTGGTACTTTATCGGCAAAGGCTGTAGCAAGAGATGTTGCGCGGATGTTCAATTTTGAAGGCGAGACGCTTGCCATGATCTCGAAGTTAATTCCAAACAAGCCTGGAATTACTTTGCAGGAGGCCTATAACAGTACAGAAGCTTTTCGAAAATGGATCGAGGCAGAGCCAATTCGAAAAACTTGGTTTCAAACAGCGAGAAAGCTAGAGGGGTTGCCTCGAAATGCATCTACCCATGCAGCGGGAGTCGTCCTCAGTCCAATGCCGTTAGTTGAAGTAGTACCCATTGAAGAAGGGCATGATGGCATTTATTTAACCCAATGGCCGATGCAAGAGGTCGAGCAAGTAGGCTTACTAAAAATGGATTTTCTAGGACTTCGAAATTTAACGATTCTAGAAAATATTCGCCAGTCGATTTACTATACGCATAAAAAATGGATTGATTTTAATCAGATTCCATTAAATGATGAAAAGACGTACCAGCTCCTGAGACAGGGAGATACAAATGGGATATTCCAGCTTGAATCAGATGGCATGAAAAATGCTTTAAGAGATATTGCTCCAACTGAATTTTTGGATATAGTAGCGGTGAATGCCCTTTATCGACCGGGTCCAATGGAATTTATCCCTGTGTATGCGAGAAGGAAAGCGAGTTTAGAGCAAATTTTGATGCCTCACCCGGTCTTAGAGCCGATTTTAAAAGAGACATATGGCGTTATTGTGTATCAAGAGCAAATTATGCAAATCGCCCATCAATTCGCAGGGTTTACAATTGGTCAAGCCGATTTACTTCGAAGAGCTGTTAGTAAAAAGAAAAGAGAAGTGTTGGAGCAGCAGCAAAATGCCTTTGTAAATGGTGCGGTATCTAAAGGATATCCAGCACAAATTGCAAAAGAAGTTTATGAACTAATTGTGCGGTTTGCAGATTACGGATTTCCTAAGAGCCATGCCGTTGCTTATAGTGTCATCTCATATCAGATGGCGTTTTTAAAAGCGAATTTCCCTGCGAACTTTTACGCAGCTCTGATGACAAATGCAACGGGAAATCAAGAAAAGCTGTTCCAGCTAATCTTAGAAGCGCGCAACAAAGGGATCGAAGTGTTAAGACCATCTATACAAAAGAGTCAAAGATTTTTTACAGTTGAACAAGGCAGTATTCGCTTTAGCCTTTCTGCCGTTAAAGGTGTGCCACAGCCGTTTTTACAAAAAATTATGGCGATTCGAAAGGCAAAGGAGCAGCCATTTGAGGATCTTTTTGACTTGGCGGTTTCTTTAAGTGCCGCCCACTTTACGCGAAAAGTAATTGAACCTTTAATCAAATCGGGAGCACTGGATGACTTTGGAAAAGATCGTGCGACACTGCTAGCTACAATTGAAGCAGCAGGTAAGCATGCTTCTCTCGTTCGTCCAACTGAAGAGGAAAATGATTTGTTTGGCTCAAATAGTTTGATCTTTGGCAAGCCGAAATACGTTGAAGCGCAGCCAATACCAGATAAAATGAAGCTCCAATTCGAAAAGGAAGCACTAGGGTTTTATTTAGCCGAGCATCCGGTTGCTTTAGAAAGAGCAAGATGGCATGACATCAATGCGACAACACAGGGATTGAATCAGGCTCGACCGAATAGCTATGTGAAATTAGTGGGAATGGTAGAAAGCATTCGCCAGATTCGTACGAAAAAAGGGGAGTTAATGGCCTTTATTCAGCTGCAGGATGAATTTGGAACTGTTTCAACAACGCTTTTCCCTCAAAGCTATAATGAAGTGATTGGATGGATTAAGGAAGATCGGATTGTATTTGTGGAGGGAATTTTAGAATTCCGCAATGGAAGTCCACAAATAAAAGTAAAAACGATGAAAAATAGTCAATAACGAGAAAAAACAGGAAAAATTTTAAAAACTGTGCAGTGATTGCACAGTTTTTTCTTTACAAAAGGAACAACATTATGTATTCTAATTAAAAGTGGTCAGACCACTTTTATGCTGAAAGATATTTCGATTAGAAATCAATATAAGAACTCATCGATTGACTCTAGTATTACCAAAATCGTAATTTCTATTGTTTGTTATGTGATTTACAATGTGCGGTAAATAATGTCTTTAGTTCCTAACGTTATGCGGGGTGCTTATGGATAAAAAACAGGAAAACAAAAAAGTATTTTTAGAGATTGTTCATCAATTAAGACAGTTAATCAAACACGAGGGGATTCAACCGGGAGAAAAGTTACCTTCAGAGCGTGTACTATCCGAAAGATTGAACGTTGGCCGTTCTTCAGTAAGGGAAGCACTTCGCAGCTTGGAGCTGCTAGGCCTTATTGAAACAAGACATGGCGGGGGAACCTTTTTAAATGCAGTTCATTCAAACCAATTAGTTGAGCTATTAGCATCCTTTATATTGCAAGAAAACCAGGCAATAGAGGATGTTCATATCGTTAGAAGAATGCATGAAAAGGAAGCCATACGTGTCATCTGTTCAGAACAGTCTTTAAGAAGTTTACCCGTATGGGAAAGTTTGTTTATGAAACTAGAATTAGAAAATGGAATCGTTAGAGACCTCTTATTAAGAGAATTAATGATTGCTTCGGGTAATAGACTAGCTTTAAAAATATGGCTACAACTTGCAGCATATAGTGCAACACCACTTAAGAAAATATCAACAGAAGATGAAAAGCCAATGCTACGGATGCTGATCAAATCATTGCAGTTAGGCTATGAAAAAGAAGCATTGAACGCTTATGAAAACTGGATTTACTATTTGAGAAATTCATCATCATAATTGTAAGGGGGAAAAACAGTGGCAATTAGAAGTTTATTATCTATTAACAAAAAGAAACAAAAAGGTGTCATTGTAGATCGGAATAAAGAAACATCCTTTCCTGCTGATTTAATGACTAAATGTCCCGAATGCAAAAAAATCTATTTAACTAAGGAATTAGATAATAATTTAAAAGTTTGCCCGAATTGTGATTATCATCATAAGATGACGGCCTGGGAACGCGTTTCTATTTTGCTAGATGAAGGTACATTTGAATCGTTTGATGAAAACTTACGTACTTCTAACCCATTAAAATTTCCTTCCTATTTAGAGAAGATTGAAATTGATTCACACAAAACGGGGTTAAATGAAGCAGTTTTAACAGGAATGGGAAATATTAAAGGAGAACCGGCAGTTTTTGCAATTATGGATTCTCATTTTCGAATGGGTTCGATGGGGTCAGTAGTCGGGGAGAAAATCACACGTGCTATTGAAAAAGCAACAGAGCTTCAATTGCCATTCATCATCTTCACGGCTAGTGGAGGTGCTCGTATGCAAGAAGGGGTAATCTCCCTTATGCAAATGGCGAAAACAAGTGTTGCTTTAAAACGGCATAGTGATCATGGACTGCTGTTCATATCGATCATGACCCATCCAACAACAGGCGGAGTATCAGCAAGTTTTGCATCATTAGGGGATTTAAATATTGCTGAACCACAAGCTTTAATCGGTTTTGCAGGACGACGAGTGATTGAGCAAACAGTTCGTGAAAAGCTGCCGGAAGATTTCCAAACAGCTGAATTCTTACTTGCACATGGTCAATTAGATGCCATTTTCCATCGTAAAGAAATGCGTGATAATTTAGCGACGATTGTAAAGTTACATCATAAAGGAGGCGCTTCAAATGTCTAAATCACTTGACTTCGAAGAACCTGTTGTAAAACTTCGCGAAAAAATCGAAGAACTTAAAGAAATTGCTAAAAATGCAGAAGTCGATATGTCATCTGAAATTACAACACTTGAAACAAGACTCCAGCAATTAGAAACGAAGATTTACACGAATATGGAGCCTTGGGACAGAGTGCAAGTAGCTCGACATGCTCAACGTCCAACTACATTAGACTATATAAAAGAAATTTTCTCTGATTTTATCGAATTGCATGGGGATCGGTCATTTGGGGATGACGAAGCAATTATTGGGGGAATCGCAAGTTTTCAAGGTCAGCCGGTAACAATTATCGGTCATCAAAGGGGTAAAACAACGAAAGAAAACATCCGACGCAATTTTGGGATGCCACATCCAGAGGGCTATCGAAAAGCATTGCGTTTGATGAAGCAAGCGGAGAAATTTAAACGTCCAATTATTTGTTTTATAGATACAAAGGGTGCTTATCCTGGGAAAGCCGCAGAAGAGCGTGGCCAAAGTGAAGCCATAGCAAAGAATCTATTTGAGATGGCCGGACTTAAAGTACCAGTGATCAGTGTTGTCATCGGTGAAGGTGGCAGCGGTGGAGCGTTAGCATTGGGAGTTGCAAATAAAATATATATGCTTGAGAATTCAACGTATTCCGTTATCTCACCTGAAGGCGCGGCATCGATTTTATGGAAGGATGCCACTTTAGCAAAACAAGCAGCAGAAGCCATGAAAATCACGGCTTTTGACTTGAAAGAGATGGGAATCATTGATGGAATTGTCATGGAGGTTGCTGGGGGAGCACACCGAAATGTACAAGCACAAGCGCTATTCTTAAAAGAGTGCATGATTGATGCACTAGCAGAACTTAACGTCTTATCTGAATCTGAACTAATCGATACACGCTACGATAAATTCCGTAAAATAGGCGAATTCATCGAAGAAGTATAGTAGATAAGTTGGATGTGACTGTAGATTTTTTCAGGGGAGAAGGAAGAATCTATTGTGAAAAGAAAATGTAGTTTGAAATGTCCTTCATCGGGGTGATGAAGGACATTTTTTTCTGAAAAAGGGGAGAGGAAGTTTTTTTAGGGTGAATGAAGGGTAAATTTTCGGTGGTAAGGGGTCGTTTTGCTAGGTGAATGTAGCGCTTTAGTGGATCGAGTTGCGATTGAGAAGTACCTCATGAGTTGGATGAAGAGCAAAAAAAGCAGTTGAAACGTCGCAATGTCGTTGAATATGCGCTAGCTCGTCTAAGCGAAAAGAGCAGCGGAATCATCATCAAAATGTTCTTCATCTGGCTTATGAATCTTACTTAAAGTGAAAATTCCACAATTTCATAGTAAACAAAGGACCCCAGTAAGTCTTTATTCCCATAAAACAAATTGAATCTCTAAATAGGCGTTTACAAAAACATCTAATTTCCCATTATAGAGATGCTCGTGTTTTTCTCGAAATAGGAGTAAAATGATAACAAAGATTAGTTAAATATATAAATATTGAGCATTGCGCCAATATTTATTATTTTTGTAAAAGTATCGTTATAACTTTTTTGAAATAATCACAGCATCTTCATTTTATGATAATGTGTTTAATATGAGGAAATTTTAGGAGGTTCTTTAAGTAATGAAGAGAATTGCCGTTTTAACGAGTGGAGGAGATTCTCCAGGAATGAATGCTGCCATTCGTGCAGTCGTTCGAAAAGCGAATTTCCATGGTGTCGAAGTGATGGGAATTTACCATGGATATGAGGGCTTTATCGAAGGCAGGATGGAATTATTGGATTTAGGTTCTGTTGGGGACATAATTCAGCGTGGAGGCACAAAATTATTCTCATCCCGCTGCCCGCAATTTAAAGAAGACCAATATCAACTGCAAGGTATAGAGAAAATGAAAGAAGCAGGAGTAGAGGGTCTTGTTGTGATTGGCGGCGATGGTTCCTATAGAGGGGCAATGGCGCTTACAAAAAAAGGATTCCCTAGTGTAGGGGTCCCTGGCACAATCGACAATGATATCCCTGGCACGGAATATACAATCGGCTTTGATACTGCACTCAATACAGTTGTGGAATCGATCGATAAAATTCGTGATACTGCCACTTCACATGAAAATTCATTTATCGTTGAGGTAATGGGAAGAGATGCTGGAGATATTGCGCTTTGGGCGGGACTTGCTGCAGGGGCGGAATCGATTTTAATTCCTGAAGAGGAATATGACATCGATGATATTATTTCACGAATCCAAAATGGTATTGCCCGTGGTAAAAAACATAGTATTATCATTGTTGCTGAAGGCGTTATGGCTGGAGGCGAGTTGGCTAAATTACTCAAGGAAAAGGCTGATATTACTACAAGGGTTTCTGTACTTGGCCATATCCAGCGAGGCGGCTCACCCTCTGCAAGAGATCGCGTATTAGCGGGCCGCTTTGGAGCCAAAGCCGTAGAGGTGTTATTGGAAGGCAGAAGTGGACGAGCAGTAGGCATCAAAAATCATGAACTCTATGACTATGACTTAGAAGAAGCCTTTACAGATAAGCATAAGGCCGAGTTAAGTCTTTATTCATTGTCGAAAGAACTATCAATCTAACTACAGCAAACGGAGAGAAAATTATGAGAAAAACTAAAATCGTATGTACTATCGGACCAGCAAGTGAAGCACCTGAAATGCTTACAAAATTAATAGAAGCTGGTATGAATGTAGCAAGACTAAACTTTTCACACGGGAATCATGAAGAGCATGCAGTCCGCATTACTACAATTCGAGAAGTTGCCCAAAAGTTAAATAAAACAGTGGGAATCTTACTTGATACAAAAGGTCCTGAAATTCGAACACATACAATGGAAAATGGTGAGCTGCATCTTACACAAGGTCAAGAAATTGCAATTTCGATGACAGAAGTAGTAGGCAATGAAAACGCCTTTTCTGTAACTTATGAAAACTTAATCGAAGATGTGGACCAAGACGACAAAATCCTTTTAGATGATGGGCTAATCGAGCTTCGTGTCCTATCAAAAGACTTAGATAATGGCTTAATCCATACAGTAGTTGAAAATGCAGGTCTTTTGAAAAATAAAAAAGGTGTAAATGTTCCGGGCGTATCTGTAAAGCTTCCTGGTATCACAGAAAAGGATGCACAGGACATTCTTTTTGGTATCGAACAAGGTGTTGATTTTATCGCAGCTTCCTTTGTCCGTACAGCGAAGGACGTTCTTGAGATTCGTGAATTGCTTGAACAAAATGGTGGAAGCCATATTCAAATCATTCCAAAAATCGAAAACCAAGAGGGTGTCGATAATATTGATGAAATTATTCAGGTTTCAGATGGTTTGATGGTTGCTCGTGGAGACTTGGGTGTTGAAATCCCAGCAGAAGAAGTGCCGCTAGTTCAAAAAACACTTATTAACAAATGTAACTTTGTTGGGAAGCCAGTAATTACAGCGACTCAAATGTTAGATTCGATGCAGCGTAATCCTCGTCCAACTCGTGCAGAAGCGAGTGACGTTGCCAATGCCATCATTGATGGAACAGATGCGATTATGCTATCTGGTGAAACAGCTGCAGGGCTATACCCAGTGGAATCTGTTACTACGATGAATAAAATCGCTGAACATACAGAGAATTCGTTAGACTATCGACTGATTGTCAACACACGCAGTAAAGAACGAGGGTCAACGATGACTGAGGCTCTTTCACAAGCTGTAGCTTATACTTCCATTAACCTTGGAGTAAAATCTGTCCTTGCACCAACAGCAAGCGGTACTACGGCTCGAATGATTGCAAAATATCGACCAGGTGTACCGATTATTGCTATTACAAACGTTCCTTCAACTGCTCAAATGTTAACTCTTGTTTGGGGCGTTACACCAATTGTTACACAAAAAGTAGAAACTACGGATGAAATCTTAGAATTATCTGTGGACGAAGCATTAAAGCATGAATATGTAGACCACGGTGATGTTGTGATTATTACAGCAGGAGTGCCAGTTGGTGAAGCAGGTACGACTAACCTGATGAAAGTCCATGTAATTGGCGATTTGCTTGCAAAAGGTCAAGGTGTAGGAAAGCGTTCAGTTGTAGGGAAAGCGATCGTTGTGAAGAATGCAGAAGAAGTTCGAAGCTATGATGCGGAGAATGCAATTCTAGTAACAGTTGGAACAGATCGTGAAATGATGTCTGCGATTGAGAAATGTGCGGGAATCATTACAGAAGAAGGCGGCTTAACAAGCCATGCTGCAGTTGTTGGTTTAAGCCTTGGCATTCCAGTAATTGTTGGGGTAAATGAGGCAACAACGGTTATTCGCCATGGTGAGGAGATTACGATGGATGCCGAAACAGGCGTAATTTATAAAGGGCATGCAAGTGTTTTATAAATAAAAATAAAATGATAGTGAAAGGGAGCATCTCATAATTTGAGAATGCTCCCTTTACTTTCCTTATATCATTTGAAACTTTTATCCTAACGAATCGTAACTATTAATATAGAAATGCTCATTTACTGGAGGTGTATTTTTTGAGAAAAATAATAGGTGCTTTTATAGCGATGATCTTAGCTGAAATTGCTATGTTTATAATCGTTGGAAAAGTGGTAGGTGTATTTAACACATTATTGTTCATAATATTAACTAGTGTGATTGGTGTAATTATCGCAAAAAAACAGGGTGTACAATCTGTTCGCAATATGCAAAATAGTGTATCAGAAGGCACTCCACCCGGTGTTGCGATTATCGAAACTTTTCTTATATTTGCTGGTGGTGTGTTATTAGTAATACCTGGCTTTATCACAGATCTTGTAGGATTTTCTTTAATCATCCCGTTCACAAGGAAACTATATAAACCAGCAATTTACTACTGGATTCGTAAGAAAATGAAAAATGGCCAGGTGTTTATTATTCATAAATAGATTTTTGCTTGATTTTAACGGCAATCAGTAAAAGGAATGGGCTTAGTAATATGCCGTATACACCGAACAGCAATATAGAGGCAGCACTTATAAAGAAGGTGTGAACTGTTCTGAGATGGAAAGTCGATGCCCATAAAAAGGACTCTGCAATCTGTCGTGTTAGTTGGATAAATATATATAGAATTATTAATGAAAAGCAAAGAAATTTTTCGCCAATAACAAAAAAGTAAATCGCAATGGGGATTAGAAATAAACCGATTCCGAAAAACGGAAGGGCATCCGCTAACGAGATTAAAAAAGATTTGTTGATAGGATGCTCAAATTGCAATAAGGCAAGTCCTAAACTTAAGATTAAGAAGGTAATAATGAATAATTGAAATTCAACATATAGAAAGTATCCGAAAAGTCCAGTTGCTTTGGAGAAATAGCCTTTCCATTCTTCACGATATTGTTTTGGGACATAGATGAAAAACCAATAGCGATTATGCTTGGATTCGAAAATAGCAAAAAAGAAAGCGACGATAAAGATAAAAAGTTCAATGATATAAGATAAAATATCTTGGAGCACGTTCGCAATTCCCATGATGGCACCATCGATATAGGAAAGTGATTTATTAAAAATTGTTTCTAATAATATATGATCGCCTGAGTTCAGTATATCTAAGTTTTGAACTTGTACTTTTATTTCTGGGTAAATAGAAATAATGCTCTGGACGGTCATAAAGAATAATACATAGGTTGAGAAGAATATTAAAGCGGATATAAGTATTGCGCTCAATATGTATGGAATTCTCAAATGCTTATGAAAAAAGTTAATCACGGGATACAAAAAGTAGGCAAAAAATACGGCGACGGAAACAGGTAATATTAACCATAAAATAGCAAAATATAAAATTAACCATAAATATTTCAAGTTTTTTTTGTAAGGAAAACCGTTTTTGGTATTCATTTGCAAAATTATCACCCTTGTTTTATGTATTTGAAATCTCGTTAATATCGATTTATTCTCTTTAAATCGTATTTTCCTTTGACTAATTAACTTTTTCTTAATTTCTTTTAATTTCATTCACAAAGACGTCAAAATTTATTATAATATGAGATGTAAGCGATTTACTTATAGGTTCATTTGAGCAGAAATAATCTAGGTGCTACAAAAAGAAAGCACTTACAACTAAAATCTTTTTTAAGAGGGAGCGATTTTTTATGACAGCAACACGTGGTTTAGAAGGTATCGTAGCTGCAGAAACTAAAATCAGTTCAATCATCGATGACACACTTACATACGTTGGCTATGATATTGATGATTTAACTGAAAATGCTACATTTGAAGAGGTAGTTTATTTACTATGGCACACACGTTTACCAAAAAAAGACGAGCTTGCTGAGTTAACGAAGCAATTAGCTGAAAATGCTGAAGTACCTCAAGCTATCTTTGACCAATTTAAATCATACCCACTAGATACAGTACATCCAATGGCAGCATTGCGTACGGCAATCTCATTATTAGGTGTTTATGATTCAGAAGCAGACGAAATGTCTCCTGAAGCAAACTACCGTAAAGCAATCCGTTTACAAGCGAAAATTGCTACTGTAGTAACTGGTTTCTCTCGCATCCGTAAAGGATTAGAACCAATTGCACCAAAACCTGAATTAGGATATGCTGCAAACTTCTTATATATGTTACATGGTAAAGAACCAGCACCAATCGAGATCGAAGCATTCAACAAAGCATTAGTTTTACATGCTGACCATGAATTAAACGCTTCTACATTTACTGCTCGCGTTTGTGTAGCTACATTATCTGATG
>Ga0182745_1003229_pt1 | contig 14162 bp, 10 predicted proteins | sample eDN3rd30CKraftBY_FD_128523 | JGI IMG/M metagenome (GOLD analysis project Ga0182745, IMG submission 128523) | Enriched backyard soil microbial communities from Emeryville, California, USA - eDNA 3rd pass 30_C Kraft BY (version 2) (version 2) | ecosystem: Environmental > Terrestrial > Soil >...
GATTCCTCCAACAACTAATACATTTTTATTTCTATCTCTTATCTTACCTTATTTTTGGTTTTGAAGTCGATAAATGTGATACATGTTATAAATTTTGAACAGAAAAATGAATTCAAGAAAAGGAAAAAGCAACTCCAAAGTTCACCCGCATGAAAGAAGATGAGGTTGTAGTTGCTTCCTGTATTCATTATTTAGTTATTTTTTCTTTACTTTCCCTGTCCAACCTTTAAAACCGCCTTTAAGACAATGGAGGTTATGATAGCCTTTTCGCTTTAACATTTGTGCAGCGCGGCCACTTCGTACCGTATTTTGGCAATAGAAGTAAACTGGTTGGTCAGGACGGATTTCTTTGTAGCGTTGACGTAACTGAGAAAGCGGTATATTTCGAGCACCTAAAATATGTCCACCTTCAAACTCGTTCGGTTCACGAACATCGATTAATTGTGCTTTACGATAGCCTGCACGGAATTCTTCTTCTGTAAGTTGCTTCATAATTTTTCGTTGATAGAAAAAATTAAACGTAATGTAGGCAATCAGGGCAACTGCTACGATGATTAGTAAAATGGTTGATGTTGTCAATATCCTCGACCCCTTTTTTATAGGTTATATCATTGTAAGCTCATAAGAACTCATATACAGACCTCTATTATTATATAAGAGCTTATGAAAATTGTCATCAGGTTGTATGCATTATTATTTTCTTCCAAATAAACTTCTGCTAGACTTAGGATGTAAAAAAAATAACAAAGAGGGTTACAACATGGCGAAAGAAGTATGGAGATATATTGATTCTGGAAACTGCTCTCCAGCATTTAATATGGCATTGGATGAAGCACTTTTAGAATGGCATAGCGAAGGCAAGATTCCACCTACCATTCGATTTTATGGCTGGAATCCAGCAACACTTTCAATTGGTTACTTTCAAAAAGTTGAAAAAGAAATAGATTTAGAAGCGGTGAAAAGATATGGTTTAGGCTTCGTTAGGAGACCTACAGGGGGCAGAGGAGTTCTTCATGATCAAGAACTTACATACAGTGTCATTGTATCAGAGGAACACCCTGAAATGCCCAAGACAGTAACGGAGGCTTATCGGGTGATTTCAGAAGGAGTTTTGGAGGGATTTAAAAATCTCGGTCTTGAAGCATACTTCGCTATTCCTCGTACTGATGAAGAAAAAGCAGGTCTTAAATCACCTAGATCAGCTGTTTGCTTTGATGCTCCTTCCTGGTATGAGCTTGTTGTTGAAGGGCGTAAAGTTGCAGGTAGTGCACAAACCCGACAAAAAGGAGTTATCTTACAACACGGATCAATTTTGCTGGATCTAGATGAGGATATGCTTTTTGATTTATTTAAATATCCAAACGATCGTGTAAAAGAAAGAATGCAAAGGGCATTTAAAAACAAGGCCGTTGCAACGAATAGTCTTAGAAAAGAGCCGGTTACAATTGAAGAAGCAAAAAAAGCTTTTAAGGAAGGTTTTGAAAAAGGTCTAGATATTGACCTTGAGCCTTATAAGTTAACAGGTGAAGAACTAGAGTATGTAAATCAACTTGCGAAAAATAAATATGAAAGTGATGAATGGAATTTCAAAAGATAGAGACGTGATCTTAGGATTACGTCTATTTTCATCTAGTAGGGTATATTTGTAGAAATTTGACGAAAGAAATTTTTTATCTATCTAATTTAAAAACGTTGATTTCAAAGGTTTTTAATACAATCAAATAGATGCAAGTGACAAAATTCTTCAAAATTCCCCTTTTACGAGTCAAAACCATCACAAATCTCGTTAAAGCTTCTTTTTTTAATAAGTTTTCCATTTGACAAAAAGAGAAATAGTTGACCTTAAAACTATATATAGTATTATTCGTCAAAAAGTAAACACTATATATTGAATTGTAGGGTTGTATATGATAAATTAAATCAGGAGATTTACAAGAAAGATAGATAGAGGAGTTGTTACAATGACAGTTGTTACTGAGCAAAAGATGAGCGTTGATGTGGAGAAGCTTAACAAAGATATTTCTGCATTTCCGCAGGTTCATCCTATTACTAACGATATGAAATTAACACATAAAGGTGTTTCGAGACTTGTTATGCTTGATCGTTACACATTTAAAGACACGGAAAAAATTACGTTATCTGAAGGAGACTTTGTTGTTTTAACGATCAAGGAAGACCCTAAATTCCCGGCCAGAGGGCTTGGCTTTATCAAGAGTATTGATTGGGAAGCAAAAACAGCAAATGTGCTAGTTGATGAAGAATACAGGCACTCATTAGATAAACCTGAGGAAGTGGAGACAGGGATCGTAAAACGCTCGTTAGATGTCATTGAAAAACCACTTGAAATCTTTTACGAACAAATCGCAAAACGTAATGCAACAGGATTAGCATCGGTTGAGAAAACAGAAGAAAAACGTCAAGAATGGTTCGAAAAGTTTTATCAAGAGCTTGTTAACTTAAACTTTATTCCGGCAGGACGTGTGTTATATGGTGCAGGTGCTGGAACAGAAGTAACTTATTTTAACTGCTATGTTATGCCATTTGTGAAGGATTCACGCGAAGGGATCTCTGAGCATCGTAAACAGGTAATGGAGATCATGAGTCGCGGTGGCGGTGTAGGAACGAACGGATCAACATTACGCCCTCGTAACACATTAGCAAAAGGTGTAAACGGAAAATCATCAGGCTCTGTATCATGGTTGGATGATATTGCGAAATTAACTCATCTGGTTGAGCAGGGCGGCTCAAGACGTGGAGCGCAAATGATTATGCTGGCTGACTGGCATCCAGATATTATTGAGTTCATTATTTCAAAAATGCAAAACCCTAGAATTCTACGTTTCCTTATTGAAAACACCAATGATGAAGCGATTAAAAAATATGCGCAGGATAAATTAAAGTTCACACCACTTACACAACAGGAAATTGATATGTACCAAGGAATAATTAATTACAAGCAAATTCCAGGAACAGGTGGGTTTAGTGAAAAAATAATAAAAGATGCTGAATTAAAGCTGCGTACTGGCGGCACTTACAGTGTTCATAACTCTGAGTTCTTAACAGGTGCGAATATTTCTGTTACGTTAACAAAAGATTTTATGGATGCAGTAGAAAATGATGCTGAATATGAACTTCGTTTCCCTGATGTAGAAAGCTATAATGAAAAGGAAATGAATGAATACAATGAAAACTGGCACAAAGTTGGGGATGTACGTGAGTGGAAAAAACAAGGCTATAAAGTACGTACGTACCGTAAAATTAAAGCAAAAGAACTTTGGAATCTAATCAACATCTGTGCAACATATTCAGCAGAGCCGGGAATTTTCTTTATTGATAATGCAAACGACATGACAAATGCCAAGGCATATGGTCAACAGGTCGTAGCGACAAATCCGTGTGGGGAACAACCACTTGCACCATATTCTGTCTGTAACTTAGCAGCAGTAAACCTTGCTGAAATGGCAAATAAAGAAACAAAAACAGTTGACTTTGATAAGCTTCGTAAAACAGTTGAAGTTGGCGTGAGAATGCAGGATAACGTCATTGACGCAACTCCATATTTCTTACCTGAAAACAAACACCAGGCACTTGGCGAACGCCGTGTTGGACTAGGTGTAATGGGGTTACATGATCTTCTTATTTACTGTGAAACAGAATATGGTTCTGAAGAAGGAAATGTATTAGTTGATAAGGTCTTTGAAACAATTGCTACAACAGCATACCGTGCATCAATTGAATTAGCGAAGGAAAAGGGAAGCTTTCCGTTCCTAGTTGGAGAAGAAGATGCAGAAACAAATCGCCTTCGTGAAGCATTTACCCAAACAGGATTCATGCAAAAAATGCCTGCAGATATTCTAGAAGGTGTAAAAGAGTACGGAATCCGTAACTCACATCTATTAACTGTTGCTCCTACGGGATCCACAGGGACAATGGTTGGTGTTGCAACAGGACTTGAACCTTACTTCTCATTCTCGTACTTCCGTAGTGGAAGACTTGGTAAATTTATCGAAGTAAAGGCAGATATTGTGCAGGAATATCTAGATCAACATCCAGAAGCAGATGCAAACAACCTACCGTCATGGTTTGTATCGGCAATGGAATTAGCTCCTGAGGCACATGCAGATGTACAATGTGTCATCCAACGTTGGATTGATAGTTCTATTAGTAAAACAGTTAATGCTCCAAAGGGCTATACTGTTGATCAAGTAGAAAAAGTGTATGAGCGCCTGTACAAAGGTGGAGCAAAAGGCGGCACAGTCTATGTAGACGGTAGCCGTGATACACAAGTATTGACACTAAAAGCTGAAGAAAATACATTTGATGAAAATGAAGAAGTAGAACCAAAAGAAAAAGGGAAAGTTGTTCTTGTTGATACAATCAATGATCTTCGTTCAACAGATGTAACGATTGGAAATGAAGTTGGTAATACTTGCCCGGTTTGTCGTGAAGGTACAGTTGAAGATTTGGGCGGCTGTAATACATGTACGAGCTGTGGTGCACAATTAAAGTGTGGATTGTAATCTGTTTAAAGGATCTGACGATGTAGCTTTGAAATAAAGTCGTACTGTTTATAAAAAAGTCGTACCGTTTAAAATAAAGTTGCACTGTTTATAAAAAAGTTGCACCGTTATGCCCCTTTGGATAAAATTATCTAAAGGGGTGTTTTTTATGGCTAAAAGAACGAGAACTTCTAAAATTGATAAATGGATTAAAGAAGGTCGTGGCTCTGGAATAGGATCAGATTATAAGCCTTGGTTGTATATTCAAGACGTTTCTTCATCAGGTCGCTCAGGAAGACCGAAAGGAATTAAAACAGGAAGGCAATACGATTTCTTGTCTGATTTGGAACGATACTATTTTTATCTAGCTGAATATTCTGATTTCGTTGTGGATATAAGAGAACAATTTCCTTTATTGCCGTTGGAAGAAACAATTGTTATTGCGGATGAATTAGGTATCGAACATCCAACTAATCCTAAGAATGGTGAACTGAATGTGATGACCACGGATTTTTTATTGACTTTAGATAAAGGAAAAGGTGTGTCTGAAGTTGCTCGAACAATCAAGATGAAAGATGAATTATTTAAAGAGCGAGTGCTTGAAAAGTTTGAGATTGAAAGAGAGTATTGGCAGCGAAGAAATATTGATTGGGCCATTGTAACTGATGAAGATATCCCAAAAACATTAGCTCGAAATTTAAGTTATGTACATAGTCCTTATTATATTAAGGAGTATGATGTCTTCCGAGAAATGAATGAGAAACATATTGAGGAATTAGCAATTTCATTAATGCAAAGGCTGTTAAATCAAACTAATAGTATTAGAGCAATTACGAATGAGTTTGAATTTGATACTCATTTGCCCTTTGGTAGTGGTTTGACGTTATTTTATCATTTGATTGCTCAAAAAATTATACAAATCAACTTGTTAGAGGATTTGAATGTAGAACAGCCAATTAAAATTCAGTCTATTGATGAGAATAGATTGAAACAGGTGAGATACGGATGATTTATATTAATCAAGTTTTTCAATATATTAACGATTCGAAACGAATGCGAGTAATTGAAATACAAGATACATATGTTTATATCGTTGATATTGATGCTCATACATCAATGCCTAAGAGAGTACTTTATTCCACATTAGTTTCGGAAATAGAACAAAAATTATTATTAGTGATAGCTGATCCATTTGCTAGAGTGCTAGTTGATGACGAATTAACAGAAATTCAGATTCAAAAGCGTGAAGAAGATTGGCAGACAATTCAACAATACTGTTTACCTTATATGGAAGAGTTACTACAAAAACGTGGACGAGAATTAAAGATTAATGCAATAGCAGGACAATTAGAAGTGACTCCAACAAAAGTAAAAAAACTACTTAGTCGCTATTGGCAGCGTGGTATGAATAAAAATTCTATGCTCCCTGATTATATTAACTCTGGTGGTAGAGGAAAAGAAAAAACATTGTCTAAAGAAAAAGTTGGTCGGCCAAGAAGAGTAACTGTTAGTGGGGAATATCAAACAGGTATTAATATCACGGAAGAAGTGAAGTTGCAGTTTGAGCATTCAATTAACAAGTATTACCGAAAAACAAATAATTATTCTTTAAATGATGTTTATCATTTTATTTTACGTGATTTTTATTCAGATCGTTATAAAGAATATGGTGAAATGAAGTATCGTGTATGGGAAGCTAATAGGATACCCTCTTACCATCAGTTTTACTACTGGTTTAAAAAGTTAGAGGATCCAAAAAAGGATATTCAATTCCGCAAAAGTGCCAAGGAATATGAGCTGAAATATCGTCCTCTTTTAAGTAATTCAAAATCAGAAACGATTGGTCCCGGTACTCGTTTTCAAATTGACGCTACAATTGCCGATATTTATTTGGTAAGCTCACTTGATATAAATAGAATCATTGGCCGCCCCGTTATTTATGCTGTAATGGATGTCTACTCTCGAATAATAACAGGTTTATATGTTGGTTTAGAAGGACCTTCGTGGTTAGGTGCAATGATGGCATTAGATAATATGGTCACTGATAAAGTAGATTTTTGTAGGAAATACAATATTGATATTGAAGAAGAACAATGGCCGACACATCACCTGCCTGAAATTATTATTGCTGACCGTGGGGAATTTGAGGGCTATTCTGTTGAAAACTTAATTAATAACCTAAACATTACAATTGAAAATACAACGGCTTATCGTGGTGACTTAAAAGGGATTGTTGAACGTAAATTCCGTACACTGAATGAAAAAGTAAAACAAAAAGCTCCGGGAGCTATTCAAAAGGAATATCGTGAGCGTGGAGATCGAGACTATCGTTTAGATGCAACGTTAAATCTTAAAGAATTTACAGCAATTATTATCACATTAGTGTTACATCACAATCATAAAATCATTGAAAAATATCCAATGGAAAAAGAAATGATTGCTGATAGTATTGTGCCTACACCGATTAATCTTTGGAATTGGGGAATCAAAAATCGTAAAGGAAGATTAAGAACGGTTGATCGTAATATTTTGCGGTTAAATGTATTACCACGTGGAAAAGCAACGATTTCAAGAGCAGGTATAAAGTTTAAGAACTTATTGTATGGATCAAGACAGGCATTAGAAGAACAATGGTACTTAAAATTAAAAAATAAAAGTATCGAGATCGTTTATGATCCTCGTAATGTAGAAAAAATTTATATTCCACATGATGATGGTATAAGTTTTGAAACCTGCAGCTTACTTGAACCAAGTTACCAATATAAACATGACATTTTAGAGGAAGTTATTTTCCAACAGCAATTAAGAAATGAACTTGAGGAAATTGAACGCTCCGAACAAATACAACTAACGATTAATACTGACACAATGCTAGAAGATATCATTAATAAAGCTAAAAAGAAGAAAAAGCAATCACAGCATCAACCTACAAGTAAGAGAGAAAGGCTAGCATCGATTAGAGATAATAAAGCAATAGAAAAGGAACTTCACCGTCAACTAGAACAATTTGATTTAGAGTCTGAACTAGTTGATCAAAAAGGCTCAGTGATTGATTTTGCAACAAAAGGAAAAATTGAAGAAGATACACCTAAAAAATCAACCTCACGTTTAATGGATAAATTACGAAAGAAGCGAGATGAGGAATTTGAAAAAGATAAATAATCTAGTTCTAAAAGGTGACTTTGAAGAGGCAGATTATAAGGAACAAGCTTTGTCTGAGTATAGTAATAATCCATTTATAGAGGCTCTTCCACTGATTTTTAGCGAAGATGATGTACTTGATAGATTCATGGTCACACCACGCATTACCGAGCAAGATAAACTAAGTGAGACAAATATCCGATACCATGTACTGAAACGTGTTAAAAATTTCATTCAACCATTGCCAATTCATTTTGAAGTAGAACGCCGATTATCAACTTTAATTCGTAGAGGTTACTTAGCACGTAATCCTTTAGATAAATCCTTTTTTGGACGTATTCGGGTATTGCACGAGCTGCGTGAAGATGAGAAAGAGGCTCATAGATATATTGATGAACGGCTCAACTATATACGATCTACGGCTGATAGCCTAGCAATTATTGGCATTTCTGGTATTGGTAAAACAACTGCGATTGAGCGATTGTTATCAATGTATCCCCAAGTCATAAAGCATGAATTATACAAAGATCAGTTTTTTAATCGTACTCAAATTGTTTGGTTAAAAATAGATTGTCCTTATGATGGAAGCTTATCAACATTATGCAAAAGTTTTTTTAAAGCAATTGATGATTTGCTAGGTACTCACTATTTAGAGAAGTTTGGGTATTTCCAACGAGTGACATCAACAATGCTATTATATATGACTTCACTTGCAAGTTTATATGGTATTGGTGTGTTGGTCATTGATGAACTCCAGCATCTCTTAAATTCCAAACATGAACAGGAGGAAATGTTGAACTTCTTTGTTACATTGTCCAATACAGTAGGAATACCAACAGTATTAATTGGAACCTCAAAGGCACAATTATTGTTTAAAGGAAACTTCCGCCAAGCACGTCGAGCAGCAAGTGATGGATCAATTATCTGGGACCGAATGGCAGAAAACAGCGAGGAATGGGAATTTTTTTTAGAAACACTTTGGAATATGCAATGTTTAAAAGAACACACAGAGCTGTCTGACGAGCTTAAAAAAGCCTTTTATGATGAGTGTCAAGGCATTACTGCAGTGGCTGTGAATTTATTTATTCTTGTACAAGAACGAGTGTTATTTGATGAAACGAATATAGATGAGAAAATAACTCCACAGGTGATAAGACAAACAGCAAAGGTAGATATGAAAATTATCCAGCCAATGCTTAATGCTATTCGTAAAAATAATATAAAAGCGATGTACAAATATGAGGATATTATGATTAATCTTGACGATCTAATGATTAATCATAAGAAAGGTACTGAATATGAAGGTAGAGTAAAAGATGCGATGAAAGAACGCTTAAACACATTAAATTATAAGCGTCGTGATACGATTGAAAATTTGAGTGTTGAAGTATCTGCATTGGGGATTTTTAATACTTTGGATGTAAATGACATACGGAAATTAGTGACAAAGGCCGTTGAAAAACAACCTATTGATATAGAATATAATCAATTGAAGTTGCTTGTTATTCAACAAGCTATGGAAATGAATCAAAAACAGCTTCAGAAGGTTATTTCAAAAGAAAAACAATTAAGCAATTTGCCGTTACTAACTATTAGAGAAAAAGCTTTGGCAAAGAAAAAACATCCGTATGATTATTTAAAACAAAGTAATTTTATTCGAGATCCAATTAGCGAACTATTCTAAACTGTAAATTTTTAATAAAAAGTGAGGTGATCAATTTGCTCCCGTTTTTTACCGATCCTTACCCAGATGAATTGATCTATTCTGCTATCAGCCGCTATCATTTTTATAGTAGTAATATCAGTTTTGTAGAAACATTGGAGGAATTATTCCAAAGTCGAAGTATTGTACCGAGTATAGAATTTGGTAGTCATTTTTCTATCTTGGTACAAAATTTGGGAAGTAATTATTCAGTTGAAAGTCTATTAGCTAATAATACAATATATCCTTATTTCGCACCATTCACTACTGTTGAACGACAAAAGAAAGTGTTCGAAGATGTGCATACCAATGGACAAGGCATACATGGTAGATTAGGAATTTCCGGAGGAAAGATTCCTAGAAAACAAGGGTTATATTACTGTTCAATGTGTGCTGACAATGATATTAAAATTTACGACGAACCATATATTCACCGTGAGCATCAACTACAAGGTATTGATTATTGCCCGCACCATGAATTGATGCTAAAGAAGTATCCTGTTGATTATAAAGAATTTAGCAGACATGGGTATATAAGGTTTGATGAAAGACTAATGGATTTATCAAGTTTACAGGAAACTGAATCCAGTGAATTCAAAGTGGTACAAGTTAAATTAGCCAAAATGGCGTATCGATTACTGCAAATGCCAATTAACCAATTATCAGTAGAAAAAGTATTTTTAAAATATAGAACGCTACTGAGAGAAAATAATTGGTTAATGACAAATACTAGACTAAAAAGAGAAGAACTTTTTAGAGCCTTTAAATCAAAGTTTCCACAAGGTTTTTTAGAAAAGCATGAGTCATTAGTAACAATTGAAGGACAAAACCAATGGTTGCAAATAATGCTTACTAACTATTTAAGAAGTAGTGTGCATCCATTTCGACATTTACTTTTACTGTATTTCTTTGATCAAGATATAGACTCGTTCCTAGAATTAAAAGGTGATGAAGGCCCATTTGGGAGTGGACCGTGGCCTTGTTTGAATAAGGCTGCCAAGCATTATAAAACTTTGGTAATATCGGAGGTAGAAATAAAAACTAGAGATAAAGTTCTAATTGGAAAATTTTCATGTTCGTGTGGTTTTGAATATACAAGGATAGGACCAGACAAGACTGAGGAAGATAAGTGGCGTAAAAGTCGAATATTAGCTTATGGAAAATCATGGGAAAAGAAGTTTGAAAAGTTAGTAGCTTTGAATGTAAGTCGTGAAAAAATTGCATTAGAGCTAGATGTAAGTCTAAAGACAATTTATAATCGAATTGCTATTAAAGTAAAATCCCCAGAACTCACAGAAAAATATCGTGAAGAATTATTAGAGTGGCGAGAGAAATTCCCGAATGCTAACCGAAAGCAATTTCAAACCGAGTTAAAGAAAACTTTTACTTATTTATATAATCATGATAGAGAATGGCTTGATGCCAATTTCCCTTCAAAACGTGATACCCTGCATACACCGAATAATCCAAATGTTACTTTAAAAAATAATACTGAAAACCGTATTGAATACTATCGTTCCTTGTTATCAGATGCAATAAAGGAATGCCCTGATGTTACGAGAACACAGCTAAGGCTAAAATTCCAAAGAGCATATAAGTATCTATCTGAAAATGATAAAGAATGGTTCGATGCTAATTTACCTCAGACACGTCAGGCAACAACGATAACAAATGCTACTGACTGGGAACTCCGCGATCAAGAATATTACCAAAAAATAAAGGAAGTTTATCCAGAATTAATAGCATTAGAAAAGCCAGTTAGAATAACAGGTACTTTATTTAGCAAACGATTAAATATATTCAACCTCGCAATTAAAAGTTATGTGGAAAAACTACCACAGACTAACAAGTTACTTAATGAAATTACAGAAACAGTTCAAGAGTTTCAAATTCGCCGTTGTTGCATAGTGATAGATCGAATGTTAGAAGAAGATAATGCCGTGAGATTTGAGAAATTGAGGGAATCTTGTGCGATAGAATCTAAGAATTTTAAAAAAATAAAACCTTATTTAGAAGAATATATAAGTAAGAGGCAAAAGAATGTTTAAAATAAAAAAATAGATGAAATGGACAGCCCCAAATTGCATTTATCTTTGTTCCGCAATCGGGCCAGATTGTTGAGGAAGCTTGACTTTTAAAATGATTGCAAAGGATTCTGAAGGATGAAATTTTGGGCGTTGTGTTAACAGTGTATCATGTTAAAAATTTTGTTCTAACTTGTTTTTCAGTGATAATAAGTGAAGTAACGCATGAATATTCGTTGGCTATAGATTATGAAAACTAGTTGTTGTTAAGCCTATATTTTCTTACAAAAATGTAATGTCCATGTAATCAAATTCGATAGTTACAAAATCCTATATTTTTTACAATAAAATCAATAAGTTGTTAAAAATAAAGGAGAGATGATAAATGAAGAAGCTTTTCGTAATAATGATTACCATTGTTGAGGTACTTGTAGATGGAAAGCGAGTAGCAGCAGAATTAAATGATCAAATGTGCTAAAGTATCAGAGGGATAACCTTTTATCTTCCCTCTTTACATAGATTGAAATAAGCCGAATAGGAGTCATATTTTATGAAAAAAATCATGATTGTAGAAGATAATGACGACCTTCGTTCCCTTTTAACAGAACATCTAGAGAAATTTGGATATAGAACAGTTTCTCTAGATGAGTTTGATGCTATTTTAGATAAGTTTCTAGAGGAAGAACCTGATTTAGTCTTGTTAGATATTAACCTGCCTTCTTTTGACGGTTTTTATTGGTGCAGGCAGATTCGCCAGCATTCCACCTGTCCGATCATTTTTATATCTGCACGTGAAGGTACAATGGATCAGATTATGGCATTAGAAAATGGGGCAGATGACTATATCACTAAACCCTTTTCCTATGAAATGGTAATTGCTAAGATTAAGAGCCATTTGCGCCGAGCCTATGGGGAATATGCTCCTGCTCAAGGTGAACGAGTGGTTGCTTTTCATGGATTAGCCTATTTACCAGAAAGAATGGAACTTAGATTTCGATCACAATCCATCGAGGTTTCAAAAAAAGAAGCGTTGCTTTTAGAAGTATTATTAGAGCGTGGAGAAAAAGTGACGAGTAGAGACCGATTGATTGAAAAAATGTGGAATACGGATATGTTTGTTGATGAAAATACGTTGAATGTATATATTACACGAGTTAGAAAACGGCTTTCTGAGCTTGGAATTCATGATGCGATTGAAACTGTTCGTGGTGCAGGATATAGAATGAGGAATACTTGGGAGGGTACAGAATGAAATTGTTTCTGCGTTCACATCTGTCCCTTTTTTTTATTACTTTTTTACAGGGAATATTTGTTTTTTGCTATTACTGGTTTTTAGGTTTCCAAGAGTTAGATCATTTGTTCTATGTTTTTATGATACAGATAATATCTATCTGTCTCTATCTAGTATATCGGTGGATACAAGATGCTAAGCTATATCGTTGGGTACAAGAACATCAAAACGGGGAATTATATGTTCCGTCTTTGGGGAAAAGCGTACTAGGTGAATCCCTTTATGATAGGCAGCGAATAATTGCACAGTCATATGAAAACAAATTACATAAAGTACAATCAGACTTAAATGAGAGAATAACCTTTATAAATCAATGGGTTCATCAAATGAAAACTCCTTTATCTGTTATCCATTTGATGATTCAAGACCATGACGAAGAATTATTTCAACACATTCGAAAGGAATTATATCGCTTAGAAGATGGATTGAAAACCGTTTTGTATTCGTCAAGGCTGTCTCTGTTTGAAAAGGACTACTCTATTGAAAAAGTCCCTCTTCAGAGTTTTATAGATGAAATAATCATGGAAAACAAAAGATTATTTATTCAATATAAAATCTTCCCCAAAAAGTTGTTCTCAGAAGAGACCTTGTTTGTGTATTCAGACAAGAAATGGTTACAATTTGCTATCGGCCAAATTATTTCTAATGCAGCAAAATATTCTGCTAATAAAAGTGATACATTAATATTTCGTATAGAAAAACATGGACAATGTATTTTACTGGAAATTCAGGACTTTGGGGTTGGAATTCCTTCGCAAGATATTAGAAGAGTTTTTGACCCCTATTTTACTGGGAGAAATGGCAGACTATTTCATGAGTCAACCGGAATGGGGCTATATTTAATAAAAGAAATAATGAGCAAGCTCCAGCACGAAATAAAATTGGAGTCAGAAGTAGGACAAGGTACGACTTTCAAAATCTATTTTTCGGAATATGCAGCCGAATAGGGCCTAATGTAAAAAGAAATAATGAGAAGACCTTACCTAACTAAAAATAGAGGTAGGGTTTTTTGTTGCTCTATTTCTTACAAAAGTGTAAGGCTAGTTTAAGGTAGTTCTATTTTAATGCATTTATATCTCTTATACAATGAATACACAATCAAATACGAAGGAGGCCATAAAATGGCAGACGTATTACAAGTGAAGAATATAAATAAAATTTATGATGGAAAAGCATCTTTTCAAGCTTTAACGAATGTTTCATTTAATGTAGAAAAAGGAGAATTCATTGGAATAATGGGTCCATCGGGATCAGGAAAAACGACACTATTAAATCTTATCTCGACCATTGATAGACCATCATCAGGGGAAATCCTTATAAATGGTCAAGAACCTCACAAATTAAAAAAGGCAAAGCTAGCAAAGTTTCGCCGCAAAGAATTAGGATTTGTGTTTCAAGACTTTAATTTGTTAGACACGTTAACATTGGAGGAAAATATCATTTTACCTTTAACGCTAGAAAAAACGAATTCAGCTGTTATGGATGAAAGGGTACAAAGTATTTCA
>Ga0182745_1003232_pt1 | contig 14153 bp, 13 predicted proteins | sample eDN3rd30CKraftBY_FD_128523 | JGI IMG/M metagenome (GOLD analysis project Ga0182745, IMG submission 128523) | Enriched backyard soil microbial communities from Emeryville, California, USA - eDNA 3rd pass 30_C Kraft BY (version 2) (version 2) | ecosystem: Environmental > Terrestrial > Soil >...
ATCCAAAAATATCAACGCAGTACAAATCAAAACCTAAAATATTTTTCTTTTCTTTAATTATTGTGAATTCAATATTTCGGCTGCCCGCCTTGAAATTTCCTTTATGTACTACATCCCATTCATTATTGTATAAAAATTTTGTGCGGTGCATAGGCATTACAACTTTAGCAATTGCGCCTGCTTTCTGTTGATATTTTGGCAATGAACCAACCACATCTGCCAATCCGCCCACTTTAGCTACAGGATAGCATTCTGCACTTACATGCAATATTTCCATATCTAATCTTTGTAAAATGAATTTAAGAATTAAAATTGAGCATTAAACTAAAAGTTTCTTTCTGCTATTTTATTTATATTGAACCCGAATAAAATTATATGCCTGATACTAAAACTTCAACTTTAAATTCTGAAGCCACAAATTACGGTGCGCTTGCAACTCTTGTAACTGTATTTTTTTTCTGGGGCTTTATTGCTGCCGGAAACAGTGTGTTTATTCCTTTTTGTAAACATTACTTCCACTTAGATCAGTTTCAAAGTATGCTGATAGATTTTGCTTTTTATACTGCTTATTATATTGGAGCGCTATTATTGTTTGCTTACGGCTCGTATGGAGGAAAAGATCTTGTTGGAAAATGGGGATATAAAAAAAGTATTGTTTATGGTTTGCTCTTTTCAGCGCTTGGAGCAGTTGTTATGATTATTGCAGTAAATATGAATGCTTTTTCCGGAATGCTGATGGGATTATTCATTGTGGCTTTGGGCTTTTCACTTCAGCAAACTGCGGGGCAACCTTTTACTGTGGCATTAGGTAACCCTGCAACCGGCACAAACAGAATAAACCTCGCCGGAGGCATTAATTCTTTTGGAACAATGGTGGGGCCTATAATTGTTGCGTATGCACTTTTTGGAACAACTGCCGCAATTACGGATGAACAGATAGCACACCTTGATCTTAATAAAGTGATTATTTTGTATTCATTTGTGGGTTTACTTTTTTTAGGGGCCGCAGCAATGTTCAATTTTTCGAAGAAGGTACCTGCCGGAATTCTTGCAGAAAAAACAGAACGGGCTGATAAAGCTTTATATATGCTTATTATAATGACGGGCTTACTAATAACAATGTTTGTCCCGGTTTTCAGCAGTTATAAAATTGATATTACAAATGCAACAACTGAATTTATACATCATCTTCAGATGGGCAGAATGAAATGGACACTTGGGGCTTTGGCTGTTGTTGTAATATCAATATTTGTTGCAAGTTCACTTGCGAAGAAAAAGCCTGATGGTTGGGGAGCAATGCAATATCCTCAGCTTACATGGGGAATGCTTGCAATATTTATTTATGTGGGTGTTGAGGTTGGAATTGGCAGCAATTTATCTGAATTGCTTAAACAACCTGAATTTGGAGGGCTTAGTACTTCAGAAGCTACGCCTTACGTTGCTATGTATTGGGGAAGCTTAATGATTGGCAGATGGACAGGTGCTGTTTCTGTTTTTCAAATTAAAAAAGAAACAAAAATCCTGCTTCAATTTGTTGTTCCCTTTATTGCTTTTCTTATAATTATACTTGTATCTGTTATTTCCGGATATAATATGAAGCCTTTATACTTTTATGCTATCTGCGTTCTTATTCAGGCGTTAGCATATTTTATAAGCAAAGAAAAACCCGCAAGAACGTTACTGATATTTGGTTTGATAGGCGTTGTTGCTACAATAATTGGAACTCTTACCACCGGCACAATAGCTATTTATGCATTTTTAAGTGGTGGATTGTGTTGTTCAATAATGTGGCCTTGCATTTTTAATCTTTCAATTGCAGGATTAAAAAAGTTTACTACACAGGGAAGCGCATTTTTAATTATGATGATTCTTGGTGGAGGGATTATTCCTCCGATACAGGCTAAACTTGCTGATGTTGTTGGCATACATAATTCATACTGGGTTGCAGTTGGATGTTTTGCATATCTGGTATTTTTTGCTGTTTATGTGAAAAACATTTTAATCAAGCAAGGAATAAATTACGATGCTGAAATTTTAAATTAATATTTATGGGTAATGTAAGAAAGGCATTTGGTGTTGATATTGGAGGAACTAATGTTGTAATTGGCTTAGTTACCGATAATGGAGATGTTAGCGATGTTAAGAAATTTCAAACAAAGGATTTCAATGATTATAGAAAGCTAATTGATGCTTTGTCTGTTTACATAAAATCATTCAAAGATGAATGCATAGAAGGTATTGGAATTGGTGCACCAAATGGAAATTTTTACAAAGGGACAATTGAATATCCGGCAAATCTTCCATGGAAGGGAATTACGCCTTTTGCGGCGGAATTAACTGAAAAGTGCGGCAGTAAAGTCTTTCTTACAAATGATGCAAATGCTGCCGCCATTGGCGAAATGTGTTTTGGCGCTGCAAAAGGTAAGAAAGATTTTATAATGATAACCCTTGGCACCGGAGTAGGTTCCGGAATTGTTATAAATGGAAATCTCGTTCTTGGAAGTGACGGAATGGCAGGCGAATTAGGGCATACTTGTATAATACCGTATGGGCGGAAACATCCCGGTACAGGACTAAGGGGTTCTTTAGAAAGTTATTGCAGTGCAAACGGGATTGTAGAAACTGCAAAAGAATTTATTGCAAAATTCCAGTCACATTCACCATTAAAATTTTTCGAGGAAAAAGATATTACTGCAAAACTTATTTATGAACATGCATTAAAAGGTGATGCACTTTCATTGCAAATTTTTGAATATACAGGAGAATTACTTGGTAAGGCATTTGCAAATTTTGTTATGTTTTCCGCTCCTTCATTAATTGTTTTGTTCGGTGGCTTATCAAAAGCAGGTGGCCTTATTTTGAATCCGGCAAAAAAATATATGGAGGAAAATCTTTTGGAGGTATTTAAAAATACATGCTCTATACAGTTAAGTGGGTTGCCTGAAGACGATGCCGCAATTTTAGGAGCAGCTTCTTTAGTATTTCAAAATGTAAAAAATTAATTTCAATTAGCTTTTTCACTTAACCATTTATTTCTGCCAAAACCCGGAATAACATGTTTTTCGCTGTGATACGACGAACGCACTAAAGGCCCGCTTTCAACGTAATCTATGCCAAGATTGTAACCTATTTCGCGGTATTCAGCAAATTCATCAGGATGTATAAATCGTTGTACCTGCAAATGGTTTTTTGATGGCTGAAGATATTGCCCGATAGTTATCACATCTACTTTACATTCTGCAAGGTCTTTCATTGTTTTAACAACATCATCTTTTTCTTCACCAAGGCCCAACATAATTCCGCTTTTGGTTCTCATTCCACCTGCTTTTAAAATTTTTAAAGTTTCCAGGCTTTGGTGGTATTTAGCCTGAACTCTTACCTGACGGGTTAATTTTTCGGTAGTTTCAATATTGTGGCTCACCACTTCCGGTGCTGCATCAATAATGCGCTGAATATTTTCTTTGTTTGCTTTAAAATCGGGAATCAGGGTTTCTAGAGTCGTTTCCGGATTTAGTGCTTTAACGGCTCGAATAGTATTTTGCCAAATTATACTACCTCCATCTTTTAATTCATCTCTGTCAACCGAAGTAATAACAGCGTGCTTTACTTTCATAAGGTGAATTGCTTCGGCTACACGCTGAGGTTCATCCCAATCCACAGGGTCAGGCCTTCCTGTTGCAACAGCACAAAATCCGCAACTTCGGGTACAAATATTACCCAAAATCATGAAGGTTGCAGTTCCTGCGCCCCAGCATTCTCCCATATTCGGGCAATTTCCGCTCTCACAAATTGTATGAAGTTTATGTGTGTCAACAAGGTTTCTAACATGTTTGTACTCCTCTCCTATTGGGAGTTTCACACGCAGCCAATCCGGTTTTTTTATTTGAACTTGTTGATCATTCTGTGTGCTGCAAGACATTTTAATTATTTTCTTTTTCCAAAAATTAATGCAATATACCCTGAAAAAAATAATTGCTCCTGTTTAGAAAAAACCATTTGAGGGATCTTTTTCGAATAAAATTCAAGCGTAGCGCCAACTTCAAGCGCATTGATCATTTCATTAAATTTGCCATAATCAAAACGAACAGCAGGTTTTATATATATACCCGGAGTAAATTTCATTTTTCCCCAACCCTTTCCAAAGCCGGGGCCGCTTACGTACGCACTTGGATTTAGAAATAAAGCACTGTCATCAGCATAGCTGATATATTTTTCTGTTCCGTTTTCATAAACATTAATCAGGTAAGGCCGAAGTAAACCTAAACTAATTCCTCCTCCTAAATTTGCAGTAACGCTTACCCCATTTTTATTTCCCTTATTTCCTAATAAAAGTTGCTGCTGAACTCCGATTTTTACAGGATAAAAGAAATTTACTTTTCCGTAAATTACAGGGTTTGAAGATGAAAATATAAGTTGCTGCTTAATTTCTTTTGAATGTTTTACTTCAGTTATTTCAAGCTGAAACAACAATGATTTAGTTGTAGTTTTTGCCCTTCCTATTTCAATAAATCCTCCATAACCATCGGTTGTTAACTTAGGGCCTCCGGCGAAATGTTTGAGATGGGTTATTACTCCTTCCTCTTCCTGGCGAAGAATTTTATTTTGATTTTGTTTTCTTAATTGTTTTTTGGTTAAGGGCGGCTCATTCGTCTGACTAAAACCAACACCCGAAATACATATTGCAATTAACAGGAAAGCAACTTTTTTCATATATGCACATTACATTTAGTAAATTTAGGCAAAAATATCACCTTAAGGTGAAAAGAAATTATATGACCTCACAAATAATATACGACGGCGACTTACGCTGTACCTGCAAACACATTCAAAGCGGAACCGTAATTGAAACTGATGCCCCTACAGATAATAAAGGTAAAGGTGAGCGATTTAGTCCAACCGATACCGTATGTGTTGCCTTAGCTACTTGTATGATTACAACAATGGCAATAAAATATGAAGAGCATAATGTTAATTTGAAAGGCACAACTTTAGAAGTAACAAAACACATGCTAAGCGACCCACGCCGCATCGGGAGCATAGATGTAAAATTCCTTTTTCCGGAAAATTTAAATGTATCAGAAAAAGAAAAAATAATACTAGAACGAATTGGTAATAACTGCCCTGTTATGAAAAGTATTCATCCGGATATAAAAGTAAATGTTACTTACAACTGGAATAAATGATTTTGTTGCCCACCGAACACTGAAGGCATTTTTTTTGGTCGCAATATTCTTTTTTTAAATGTAGCAGTGCCTGCGATTCAAATGCCGATTTTATTTCTATCCCACAGTCTTCAAAAACTCTGGTTACATAATTGTTTTCAGGTTGAATTTCACTGAGCCATCTCAGCATTTTTTCTTTCATTGATTGAATTGAATTTATTTCAGAGTAAGTAAAAAAAACAGGAATAACAGTATTGATAATAATGTTATCTACCATTTGTTCGCCTATGGTTTTGGGCTTACTGATTGTTTCTACATCAAAGTTGTAATGGTTCTGCCAGTAATTTGTTGCTTCAACAGTTAAATAATTTTTTACATTTTTAAGATGCGGCTCTTCTTTTAAAGTTGAAAATAAATGTGAACTTTTATTTATGAGTGCAGCAAGTTGGGCAAGCCTTACCGTAGGAAAATTTGCAGGCCTCATTCTTAAAAAATATATAGGGTAATGAATTTTGTTTAACGAATATTTTTTCGTTAAAAAAGCGAATTCTTTTTTAAGTATTTTACAATAAGGATCTTTTAGTTTTCTATTAAGCAAACCGGCCTGACCGAACAATAATGCTTCAATATCATTAAGATTAGATTTATGTTTATTAATAATTTTTATCGGAATTGAAGCTGCAATTTTTTCAAAAGCCTCACTGTTTATTTTTGCTCCGAAGTTGGCTGCAATTTTCCACCAAAATACTTCTTCCCAATGGTAATTATTTTTACTCAAGAGTAATTTTATATTTTTTGTTTTGTCTTCAAGCCGTTCTATTAGCATCCGCTCCAGCCAGGCATTAAAAACCAATTTGTCGGTGTTTAATATATGGGCCGAACATGCAATTTTTTCTGTGCTGTTTAACAGGCGTGCATATTGGTCCAAAAGCATTTTTGAAATTCTGTTTCCAAGTTCAAGAGTTGGTATATTTCGAGGCAAGGAAACATCGTTTTCATAAACAACATGCAGAACAACATTGTTATAGTTAGCATCTGCATTGTGTCTGTGTTTTAGCCAATCACTTGTTTTTAAATGAAGCTCTATATTGCCAACCCAGATTGTTCCGGCAATTGTAATTTTCCCGTTTAAAAAATCAGGGCCTTCATTAATATTCGGCTTGCCCGGGTTGTTTATAATAATATTTTGACCTTCTGTAGTTTTAAGATCGTTAAGGTTAAAATATTTATGTTGCCAGATATGTTGGAAAAGTTTTTCATTCATTTTTTATTTTGAAATTATAAATGAAAAACAGTTAATTAAATAAACTAACCCTTTTTTCACCCTGCAGGGTGATGATTTTTAAGTAAAATCAACAATAGTAAGGAGCAAGGGGAAGAATTTTGCGATTTTTAAAAAACCTCTGTATTCTTTTTGCGAATTCTATGGTAAACTTCGAAGATATCTATAAATTAATCAACTTACTTTAGCTGTATTGTTGATAATATGCGCAAAATTTCGCGGTAAACGCGATTAACAGGCAGTCCTACTACATTATAATAATCTCCATGAATATTTTTAATGCCGATCATTCCTAACCATTCCTGAATAGCGTAACCGCCGGCCTTATCAAAAGGCTTATAATTTTCAACATAAAATTTTATTTGTTCTTCCGATAAATTATGAAACTCGACTTCAGTGGTTTCGGCAAATGAAATATTTTCAGAATCTTTCAAAATGCAAACACCTGTAATAACTTCATGAGTTTTTCCTGATAAAAAATTAAGCATCTCTATCGCTTCATTTTTATCCTTCGGCTTGCCAAGAATTTTATTATCGCAAACAACAATTGTATCTGCTGCAATTATTAAATTATCCGGATAATTTTCTTTTACAATTTTTGCCTTATTTGTTGCTATAAAAATTGCTGTATCCTGAAAATTCATTCCGGAAGGAAAATTTTCTTCAGCTTCTGATACCACAACAGAAAACTTTATATTAGCAGCAGCAAGTAATTCCCGCCTGCGGGGCGAATTTGATGCAAGAATAATTTTTTCCATATCTAAGGTTTGTAAAAGAAAAACATTGATAAAATTCCTGCAAGCATTATAATCTTAATCATATTGCTGATAGAATTATAATCTTCGGGTTTTATGGCAGACCGAAGCCTTGATAAAGCCATTAACAGCGGAGTTAAAATAAAAAGTAAACTATAAACTGAACCCATTTTCCACCCTGAATGAAAAGCATAAAATGTACTTATAGCTACAAGTGCAATTAAAACCACAAACCAAACTCCTGCAAAAACCTTTGTGGCCGGAACACCCCATGCAATAGGCATTGTGTTGCAGTTGTAAACCATATCGCCATACATATCTTCGGCATCTTTAATCACTTCCCTTATTAATGTTAACACAAAAGCAAAACCTGAATAAACAATAGCAATTTTAAATAATTTTCTGCTGTCGAAAAGATCTTTACTATAATTCCAGCCTTCAAAATGAAACAAATCATTTCCTGAAAAAACATACACCGACAAAATGACCCAGGCGGTTAAGAATGAAATAATAATATTGCCGGAAAGTAGTTTTCTTTTAAAAACTGTTGAATAAAACCATAAAATAAAAACACACAAAAAGTTTATTATTGAAATTATTAAAATGTGTGTTTTTAAACTAACATAAATACTAAATACAATTCCTGCCGCTGAAAAAATAAGATGCCACAATATTGCCCAACGTCGTTTAATTACTTTATTTACAACATTTTTTTTGGGTTTATTTATAGCATCAATTTCCTGATCAAAATAATCATTAATTATATATCCCGCTGCGGCAATTAATATTGATGCAAACATTAAAATAAAAAACAGACTTCTGTTTTCTATCAGAAATAAAGCTGCATTTTCATTTATTGCAGTTGAAGGAAGGACAACAAAATAAAAAAGAGCTTGTGTTAATGCTATAAACAAAAGGTTTTTCCACCGAACCAAACTTAGGAATGCGGTAATCAATTGCATAACAAAAATTAAATTTTCGATTGTACTGATGTATCGTTATGCCATTGCCCGTTGAGTTTGAGAGTCTTTTCTATTACATCTCTTACACAACCTTCACCGCCGGTAACCGGCGAAACATAATGAGAGATATGCCTTATTTCAGGAACTGCATCATGCGGACAGCATGCAAGCCCCGCCATTTGCATTACTTCCATGTCGGGAATATCATCGCCCATATAAAGTATTTCTTCCCAAAGCAAATTAGTTTCCTTTACAAAATTCAGCAGTACTTCTTTCTTATCCTTAATATTTATATGAATATCGAAAATGCCAAGTTTCTGCAGCCTAACTTTTACAGCTTCGGAATTGCCGCCGGATATTATGAGAATGCGGTAACCTTTTTTTATTGCAAGTTGTAAGGCATAACCGTCTTTAATATTCATTCTTCGCACAAGCTGGCCATCATCAAAAACCAATACGCTGCTATCGGTTAAAACTCCGTCAACATCCAACACAAATGCTTTTATATTTTTGAAAAGTGGTAAAATGTTCATTTTATTATCTGCTTTTCGGCAAGGTATTTGGTAACGCCTTGCAAAATAAATAAATTTAGTACTATGCAGGTTAATTATTTGAAATCGGTTGTTGCTGTTCTGGTTTTATTATTTGCAACATCCTGCTCCAACACAAATAATGATAAACCTGATTCAGTGCCGGCTGTAGTATATAAAAAAGATACATCTGCTGTTGTTGAAACAAAACAAAAAGCTCCAATTATAAATATAACCGATACTGTAACCATTCCGGGATATGTGCTTGTGGTAAAAGACAGCGCTGCAACCTCCGAAGGAATGAGTAAGAAAATGTCGAAAATTTATGATTCAATTTTACCTGCATTTGCAAAAAATCACAAAATAGAAATTGAAGGTTCCAGAATGGCCTGGTATAAAAAGAACACTGCTCCTTTCTTTTTTGAGGCAGGTTACAGGGTAAATAAAAAGCCGAATGCAAAACTTCCGAAAAATATTATAATAAAGGAACTAAAAGCCGACAGTTGTGTTGTTGCCCATTTCTTCGGGCCATACGACCTTACTTACCGCGCTTATGAAGCCTTGAATGAATGGCTGAAAGATTATGATAAAAAACAAAGAGGCGCTGCTTATGAAATTTACATCGGCGATCTTTATGATGCAAACGGCAAAAAAAATGATCCCTACAAAGTGCAAACAGATATTGTGTTTCCCCACAAATAATCAGTTCATGATACTATCAGTTAACCTCATATAGGTTGTTCTTAACTTCGGATATTTCGAAAATATGCGTAAATGCTTTTCAAGTGTTGAAATATCCTTTCTTACAGCAGGGCCGGTTTGCAGTTCAGAAGGAGAATGATTAATAATTCTTGTTGCTGTTTCAATTATTAATGGCTTTAGTAATGAAAAATCCAGGTTTTCATTTTTGCAAAAATCTTCAGCAAGTGTATATAAATGATTTGTAAAATTGCTTACAATTACCGCTGCCGCGTGAAGTTCGGCACGTTCATCATCATTAGTTTGCTTAACCCATGGTGATAATGTTTCTGCAAATTCGCGGATAAAATTTATTGCATAATCGTTGGTACCATCAATTAAAAATGGGATATCCGGAATTTGATCCATGTTTTTTCGCAAAGATTGCAAAGGGTAAAGCACACCGGAATTTTCTGCAACCCCATTAAAAACATTTATTGAAAAAGCACCAGCTGTATGAACCACCAGTCCGTTAAAAGGCGCCGCTTTTTTAATAGTTTCTTCAATTGCAGAATCAACAACTGAAATTATTATTATATCAGCAGCCGTTTTTCCTGAATTTTCAATGGTTGTAAACCCGCATTTGAATTCAGAAGCAAGTTTTTCTGCATGCTCAATATTGCGGCTTGCTACATTTATAATTGTATGTCCTTTAATTACTGCAAGCCTGCCGATAATTGCCGAAACATTCCCGGAACCAATTAATGCAATTTTCATATGGGTTAACTTTGGATAATGAAAATACAAAAAAGAATAAAAGTTGCATATTCTGTAGGAAAAATAAAAATTCTTTCTAAAATAAGTTCCCGCCTTGCGGCAGATGAGTTGTTTGCGTTATTCTGTACACCATTTCTCGAAACTCAAAATGTAAAGTCTGAAATATTCAAAAAATATCAACCGTTGTCCTTAACTTTTCAAAATAAGATAGTTTACGGTTATTCCTGCGGAGCAGGGAAAAAAACTGCATTAATACTTCATGGTTTTTCAAGTTGCAGCCACAAATTTGATAATTATGTTGATGATTTAATATCTGAAGGTTATAAAGTTCTTGCATTTGATGCCCCGGCGCACGGTAAAAGCGAAGGAAAAACTATTAATGCTTTGGAATACCGCGACATGATTTTAAATATAATAAAAGAATTCGGCAGTCCTGATGCATATATCTGCCATTCTTTCGGCGGACTTGCCGTTATGCTTGCGCATGAGCTTATTGAACATAACGAGAAAACTAAAATTGTTTTGATAGCACCGGCAACGGAAACAACATCTGCAATAAATCAGGCATTCAGGTTGGCAAGCCTGAAAAGTATAAATTTAAAAAATGCTTTGTACAAAAAAATAGAAATAGTAAGCGGCTATTCGCCGGAATGGTTTTCTATACGAAGAGCAATAAAAAATGTAAAAGCTTCCATTTTATGGCTTCATGATGAATTTGATAAGATAACGCCTGCCCATGATGCAAAAAAAGTTCAGGAAGATAACCCGCCAAATGTTGAATTTGTTTTTACTCAAGGATTGGGGCACGGCCGCATTTACAAGAATAAACTGGTGCAAAAGAGAATAATAGATTTTCTTAAATAAGCATGATATTTCAATTTTATTTTAATATTGCAGGAAACAGGCAATACAAAAACAGATTATGGCAAAAAATTTATTGATAGTTGAGTCTCCTGCAAAAGCCAAAACAATAGAGGGCATTTTAGGGAAAGATTTTGAGGTGAAAAGTTGCTACGGCCATATCCGCGACCTTGAAAAAAATGATATGGGAATTGATATAAATAATAATTTTAAACCATCTTATATCATTCCGGCGGAGAAGGAAAAGGTTGTAAAAGAACTGCGGTCAATAGCTAAAAATTCAAATGAAGTGTGGCTGGCATCGGATGAGGACCGTGAAGGTGAAAGTATTAGCTGGCATTTAGCTGAGGTTTTAAAGCTTAATCCCAAAACAACAAAAAGGATAGTTTTTCATGAAATAACAAAACCTGCAATTGAAAAAGCGGTTAAAAATCCGCGTACCATAAACATGAATCTTGTTGATGCACAGCAGGCACGGCGTGTATTAGACAGGCTCGTAGGTTTTGAATTAAGCCCTGTTCTTTGGAAAAAAATTGGGCGGCAGGGTGGTTTAAGCGCCGGCAGGGTTCAAAGTGTGGCTGTAAAACTTATTGTTGAAAAAGAAAGAGAGATTAACAATTTCACTCCCGAAGTAAGTTATAAAATAGAAGCATTTTTAAATGCCGATGATTTGAATAATCGGAAAGTTAGTTTTAAAGCTGAAGGCCGCAAATACAAAAGCCCGGAAGATGCAGAGCAATTTTTAACAGGCTGTATTGGCGCTGAATATAATGTAGCAGAAGTGCAAACTAAACCCGGAAAAAGAACTCCGGCACCTCCATTTACCACTTCTACTCTTCAGCAGGAAGCAAGCAGAAAATTAGGATACGGTGTTAGTAAAACTATGTTGCTCGCCCAAAAACTTTATGAAAGCGGGAAAATAACTTATATGAGAACTGACAGCGTAAACCTAAGCGATACCGCAATGGATGCTGCAAAAAGTGAAATCAGCCGCAGTTATGGAGAAAACTATGTAAAACAAAGGCGATATAAAAACAAAAGTGAAAGTGCACAGGAAGCTCACGAAGCAATAAGGCCTACCTACATGGAAAACCATCATGTAAGCGACCCGGAATTAAACAGGCTTTACGAGCTTATATGGAAAAGAACAATTGCTTCGCAGATGGCAGATGCAGAGCTTGAAAAAACAACCGTTAAAATAGAAATTGACAGAAAAACTAAGCAGCCCTCCTCAGAATCTTCAGATTTTTTAACTGCAACAGGTGAAGTAATTAAATTCGACGGCTTTTTGAAAGTTTATATGGAAGGAAATGATGATGAGGATGAATTGGCGGAAAATGAAAGCCGGCTTCCAAATTTAAAAGAAGGGCAAAAATTAGGTTTTGAAAAAATGGTTGCCACACAAAAATTTACACGTCATTCTGCCCGCTACACGGAAGCAAGTTTGGTGAAAAAAATGGAAGAACTTGGAATAGGCCGACCCAGTACTTATGCGCCAACAATTTCAACTATTATAAAAAGAAACTATGTAGAAAAAAAGGATAAGGAAGGCGTAAAGAGAGATTATATAACTTTTACACTTCAAAATAATAACGTTACAAAAAAAACATTAACCGAAAATACAGGAGCAGAAAAAAGTAAACTCTTCCCTACCGACCTTGGCTTGGTTGTTACCGATTTTTTAAGTAAATACTTTGAAAATGTAATGGACTATTCATTTACAGCGAATATTGAAAAAGAGTTTGATGAGATCGCCGAAGGCAAAATGGTTTGGAATGATATGGTTTCTCAATTTTATAAACCGTTTCATAGCGGTGTACAGCATACTCTTGATACTGCTGAAAGAGCCGTTGGAGAAAGGATTTTAGGTGAAGATCCCGAAACAAAAAATCCGGTTATTGCACGTATGGGTAAATATGGGCCAATGGTGCAACTTGGGTCCACCGAACCGCGATTTGCAAAACTTAAAGCAGGGCAAAGCATTGAAACAATTTCACTTGAAGAAGCACTCGATCTTTTTAAATTACCTCTCGCCCTTGGCGAATACGAAGGAAAAGAAGTTTCTGTAAATATTGGGAGATTTGGCCCTTATGTAAAATTCGATGAGCAATTTATTTCAATACCTAAGAATATAGATATATCAGATATTGACCTCGAAAAGGCAATTGAAATTATTGGAATGAAAAGAAAGGAAGATGCACCAATTGCAATGTACGAAGGTAAACCTGTAACAAAAGGTAAAGGCAGATTTGGGCCGTTTATTAAATGGAATGAAATGTTTATAAATGTTCCGAAAGCTTACAATTATGATTCACTTACGCAAAATGATTGCAATGAGCTAATAGAAAAGAAAATTGAAAAGGAAGCAAACCGTTTTATAAAACAATGGCCGGATGAAAAAATAGCAATTGAAAACGGCCGCTGGGGCCCGTTCATAAGGTTTAAGAAGAAAATGCTGAAAATATCTCCAAAATCAAATGGCGAAAAATATACAGCAGATGAACTTGAACAAATAGATATTGAAGAAGTAAAAAAATTAATTACAAAGGTTGAGCCTTCGGCATTTGCCGCTCCAAAAAAGGCAGCTAAAAAATCTGCCGCAAAAAAGGCAGCACCCAAAAAAACATCTGTTGCAAAAAAAGCAAATTCAAAATAATTTATGCGCAATACACCGGAAATATCTGCCTTAATGAACCTGATTGATGATCCGGATGAGGTGGTATATGCAAGTGTAAGCACTAAAATTATTTCAATGGGGCGAGAAATAATTCCTAACCTTGAATCTATTTGGGAAACCGCTGATAATTATGAAACTGTAAAAAGAGTTGAATATTTAATTCATAGAGTTAATTTCCAGGATGTATTAAATGAATTAGAAAATTGGGCAGAAAATGATGAGAACCTTGTTGAAGGAGCTTTGATTGTTTCCAGGTATTTTTATCCTGATTTAAATTTAGCACCTTTTTATAAAGACCTTGAAAAACTTAGGCGAAACATTTGGCTTGAGCTGAATTCTTATCTCACTCCCATAGAAAAAATTACTGTTTTTAATGGAATATTTTATAATTATTACAAGCAAAGCGGAGTTGAGATAACCTATGATAATTATAAACCCTTCTTGCTGAATAACGCCCTTGAAATGAAAA
>Ga0182745_1003240_pt1 | contig 14141 bp, 11 predicted proteins | sample eDN3rd30CKraftBY_FD_128523 | JGI IMG/M metagenome (GOLD analysis project Ga0182745, IMG submission 128523) | Enriched backyard soil microbial communities from Emeryville, California, USA - eDNA 3rd pass 30_C Kraft BY (version 2) (version 2) | ecosystem: Environmental > Terrestrial > Soil >...
ATGGCGGAAAGCGGCGCGCCGGGCTTTGAGCGGTCGTCCGGTTGGTATGCGGCGTTTGTGCCGGCCGGCACGCCCAAGGAGGTGACGGACAAGCTCGAAAAAGCCTTGATCAAGATCATTCAGGATCCGGAAATCTCGTTTCGGATCGCTCAGTTGGGTCTGGCCTCGACCGGCAAGCCCGGCGCCGAACTGGCCACCATGATTCAGACGCAGCGCGAGGCGTGGGCGCCGGTTATTAAAGCCTCGGGCTTCAAGGCGACGCAGTAGGCGCCGGCATGCCGAGATCGGTATAAACTGGGTCGCAAGCCTGGTGCCCAGACCGCGATTTGAGACGGCGCCAGCACAACACCCAGGAGAAAAGACATGCCCAGTCTGTTGCCCAATGTTGATCCGGACGGTTTGCTGGAATACTCGGTGGTGTACACCGATCGTGCCGTCAACCATATGTCGAACGCTTTTCAGGGCGTGATGAAAGACATTTCCAGGGTGCTGAAGCAAACCTACAACGCCACGTCCGCGATCGTCGTGCCGGGCAGCGGTACCTTTGGCATGGAAGCCGTCGCGCGGCAATTCGCCACCAACAAGCGTTGCCTGGTGATTCGCAATGGCTGGTTCAGCTATCGCTGGACGCAGATCTTCGACATGGGCAGCATTCCCTCGGAAAGCGTCGTGCTCAAGGCGCGACCTGAAAGCCCTGACCGGCAGGCGGCCTTCGCACCCGCGCCGATCGACGAAGTCGTCGCCGCCATCAAACAACACAAACCCGATCTGGTGTTCGCCCCGCACGTCGAGACCGCATCGGGCATCATTTTGCCCGACGACTACCTGCGCAAAGTCGCCGATGCCGTGCATGCCGAGGGCGGGCTGTTCGTGCTGGACTGCATTGCTTCGGGCACGATATGGGTCGACATGAAGGCGAGCGGCGTGGACATCCTGATCAGCGCGCCCCAAAAAGGCTGGACAGCGTCGGCTTGCTGCGGCCTGGTCATGTTGGGCGAGACCGCGCGGCAGCGTATCGATGACACGGTCAGCACCAGCTTTGCCGCCGATCTGCGCAAATGGCTGCAAATCATGCAAGCCTACGAGGGCGGTGGCCACGCTTATCATGCGACTTTGCCTACCGACTCGCTGAGAATCCTGCGCGATGTCATGCTGGAAATCGAGGCGTATGGTTTCGATAAAGTGCGCGCCGAACAGCAGGCGCTGGGCGATGCGGTGCGGGCCTTGTTGCGGGAAAAAGGCTTCAAGAGCGTCGCGGCCGACGGCTTTGCCGCGCCGGGCGTCGTGGTCAGTTATACCGACGATGACGGTCTGCACTCGACGCGCAAATTCGCCGATGTGGGTATTCAGGCGGCGGCCGGTGTGCCGTTGCAGTGTGATGAGCCCAGTGACTTCAAGACGTTCCGTCTAGGGCTGTTCGGCTTGGATAAACTGCGCAATCTGGACCGTACCGTCGGTTCTCTCAAGCGCGCGCTGGACGCGATGTCATGACGGGGGCGGCGGTCCCTGCATTGGTGTGACACCGGCGACCGAAAACAACGTTCGCGGGTAAACCCTCAGCGATCCCCCTTGACCATTCTTTTCGATCCTACGATTATTTCTTTTATGAGAATTCTCATATTTGATAATTTAATCCGAACGTAAAGGACGGCGTCTCATGGCAGTCGCGCAGGAGTATGACTATCTGATCATTGGGGCCGGCATGGCGGGAGCGTCGTTGGCCTATCGATTGAAAGATCGCGGCACCGTCATGGTGGTCGAAATGGAAAGTCAGGCCGGCTACCACTCGTCGGGACGTTCGGCGGCGATGTTCATGGAAACCTACGGCACCGCGACCATTCGTGCCTTGACGCGCGCCAGCCGGCAGTTTCTCGAGACCCCACCGCCGGGATTCAGCGAACATCCTTTGCTGGCCGATCGAGGCGTGCTGTACATCGCACGCGAGGGCCAGGAAGCCCTGCTCGCCGACACGTTGGCGCAACTGCAGGCCACCGGCGCGACGGTACGCACGCTGTCGGCCGACGAAGTGGTTGCCCGGGTTCCTTGCGTGCATCGCGAAAACCTGATCGGCGCGATCGAAGAACCCGACGCCATGGACATCGATGTGCACGCTTTGCTGCAAGGCTTTTTGCGAGGGGCGAAACAGGCGGGAGTGGAGTTCACCTACAACGCCGCGGTGCGTCACGCGCAACGCGATGACAACGGTTGGAACGTCGCGCTTTCCACGGGGGAGACTATCGTCGCCAAACACGTGGTCAACGCCGCGGGCGCATGGGGAGAGCATGTCGCCGCGCTATTTGGCGCCGAGCGCATTGGCTTGCAGCCCAAGCGTCGCAGCGCCTTTACGTTCAAAGTCGATCACGCCGCGTGGGCCGATGTGGAGCGTTGGCCGGCGGTGGTCGGCGTAGACGAATCGTTTTACTTCAAGCCCGACGCGGGGCAATTCCTGGGCTCGCCGGCCAACGCGGATCCGGTCGAACCGCATGATGTCGTGGCCGAGGAACTCGACGTGGCGATCGGCATCGATCGCATCACTACCGCGACGAGTCTGGATATTCGGCGACCCAGTCACACCTGGGCCGGGCTGCGTTCGTTCCTGCCCGATGGCGACTTTGCGATTGGCTGGGATGCCAACGTCAAGGGCTTCTTCTGGTTGGTCGGCCAGGGCGGCTACGGCATTCAGACCTCGCCGGGGGCGTCGCAATTGGCGGCCAACTTGATTCTCGGCGAACCGTTGGATGCGTCGTTGCAGGCCGAAAGTATCGACGCCTCCATTGTATCACCGACCCGCTTCGGTTCTTGAGCCGAGTGATACGCTAGACGGCGTGTCGTTGCCGTCTCATGCATCGCGTGACGTCAAAACGTTCCGCCGTATAGCGCCGCTCGAGGTTACGCGATCGGCTTGCGATAAAAATCGGCCGTTAGCGCTTCGTAAGCCAATGCGAGTTTCAGCAATTGATGGTCCTTGCCCAGCGAGCCGATGAACTGAATGGCAATCGGCAAGCCCGATGCGTCGAATCCATTGGGCAGACTGATGGCCGGGTTGCCGGTCATGTTGAACGGCATCGTCCACGGGAACCAATTGCTGCGCAACCCTTCGATCTGTTGTCCCGCGATTTCGATGGGCGAGAACAGGTCTTGATCGATGGGTAGCGCCGGGCGCATCAGCGTAGGCGTGACTAGAATGTCCGTATCCTCGAGCAGCGATTCGACGTGGCGAAAGAGGCGCGTGCGACTGAACATTGCCTCTTGGTAGTCCGCCGCCGTGAAGTGCTGAGCCGACTCGATTTGCCGGATGAACGTCACGCTGAAATCCGCAGGTCGCTCTTGGATGAGCTTGGCGAACCGACTGCGCCACACCGTATGGTTGATCGTGCGCCAAATGGGTTCGACATCGAACTCGTCGCCAGCGGTAAATGCTTCGACTTGAGCGCCGGCGTCGGCCATGACTTTCAATGCGGCAAAGAACGCTTGTTCGACGGCAGGGTCGACGACTTTGCCGTTGGGGGCGAGGCAATATTTGACCTTTCGTCCCTTAAACGACGGCGCGAAATCACAGTCCTGAAAAGATCTGGTGCCTCGGGTCAGAGACCAGGGGTCGGCCGCATGAGGCGCCGACATGGCCTCCAGCATGAGGACGCTGTCCATCACTGTGCGCGAAATCGGCGTGACGTAAGTCTGGTTGCCGAATGCATCCAATGCCTGGCTATGCGGGACGACACCCAGGCTTTGCTTGAGCCCGACGACGCCATTGACCGCAGCGGGAATACGCGTCGATCCGCCGCCATCCGTCGCGATGCCGATAGGGCCGATCCCCGCGGCGACCGCGACCGCGGCACCGCCACTGGAGCCGCCGCTCGAACGTTCCGCGCTCCATGCATTCGGCGTGTCGCCAAACAACGGCGATCGCGTGATGCCTTGGCTGCCGAACTCCGGTGTGGTCGTCTTGCCAAACAGAATCGCGCCTGCGGCTTTGAGCTGCGTAACGGCGACGGCGTCTTGCGTCGGCACGTGATCGCGGTACATGACCGTTCCGTAGGTCGTGCGTATCCCGGCGGTGTCGACGAGATCCTTGGCGGCGTAAGGAATGCCATGTAAAGGACCACGGTACAAGCCCGATACGATCTCTTGCTCGGCGACTTTCGCCGCCTCCATGGCGGTTTCTTCGCAGAGCGTGATGAAACAGTTGAGCGATCCCTGGAGGCGTTTCGCTCTATCGAGCGTGTCTCGGGTGAGCTCGACCGGCGAGAGTTTCTTCGCCTTTATCAACTTCCCAAGTTCAGCGGCGGATACGTAGCTTAGTTCGCTCATGATTTTCCTGTTGGCTCGGCGCGAGCCCGATTTTACAGACGACGAATTGCGATAGAGAGATTGTTTCCGACCGGCAGGGTACAGAACTTTCGACCGTCGTGGAAACTTCTCACAGAGAGGCGTATCCTACTACCCGCTTGAAATACGTCGGGCTGTTGTACTGTAGATTTGATAATAAAGGGGAGTTGAATGGCGCCGCTTGCAGTGAAGCAAAGACAGATGAATGTGTGGAACCAGAAGGACAGTCGCGAGGATTCGCGTAAGCGTCCATTGGCGCCTCACGTCCTGGCGCGCTCGGTGCTCAAACGGGCAGGCAGCGTGATTGCGCTGGGTTTCGCGATGGCTACTGCCACGGCGTATGCGCAGACAAATGACGAGCTCAAGGACTTGCCTGTCGGCGTCATCAAAATCGTCGTGGGTTATGCGCCGGGCGGCGCGGCGGATTTGACCGCTAGAACCTTCGCCGAGCAATTGTCAAAGCAAGGCGTGAAAGAAGTCATCGTCGACAACCGACCCGGCGCATCGACTCGGATCGCGAACAACTACGTCCAGCGCGCGGATCCAGACGGCTTGACGCTGCTGTTGGGCACATCGCCCGCGTTCACGATCTATCCCTACACATACAAGAATCTCGGCTATGAGCCTCTCACGGACTTTCGTCCCATCGCAGGTCTGGTGGATATCCCGACCGCGATCGTGACCGGCATCGATCAGCCGTACAACAATTTGAAGGAGTACGTCGCCTGGGCAAAGCAACATCCGTCCGAGACCACGCTGGGGTTGGCGACGCTCGGTAGTTCCGGCCAACTCGGCGCGGTCGCGTTGGGCAAGGCGACGGGCATTGATTTCGCTCCCGTTGTCTACAAGGGGGCGTCGCCGATGTTGGTAGACGTTGTCAGCTCACGGGTCTCGATGGGCTGGGATGCGGCTGCGAGCATGATTCCCCTTTACCAGGGCAAGAAAATCAAGTTCCTTGGGCTGAGCGGCTCCGAACGTTTGTCGACGTTGCCGGGCATCCCGACCGCAAAGGAACAAGGCTATCCGCAGTTTGAATCCGCGACCAGTTTCTACGGCATCTTTGCGCCGGCCGGCGTGCCCGATAAAACCGCCGCAGCGCTGGAAAAGGCCTTTTTAAAGGCCGCTTCGGACCCAGGCCTGGTGAGCACGTTGAAAGACCGGGGCTTGATCGCAAAGCCCATGGGCCAAGATCAATTGCGTGAGCGCGTGAAAAAAGAGAGCGCCTTCTGGGAGCCGATTGTGAAAGAGGCGGGGATTCAGTTCGAGTAACTGTAGCAACGTCGATCGAGATCAGGGCAGATGATGGCGTACTTAAAGACGTTCACGCTGCCCCGTCGACGAACAGCGCAACGACCATATCGAACTCCTGGCATAGATCCAGTCCAGGCTCGGTGAGCCAACGCATCAGGGCGCCCAGATAGAGGTAATGAAAATAAGTCGCTAGTTGCTCGGCCGGACGCTCGGCGCGCAACTCCCCGCGTTTCTGCGCTGTGGCAATCAGCATCGTCCAGACGGGCAGCAGACCCTTGTCATCGCCAACGGCGAGACGCGGATCGAACGTCGCAAACTTGTGCCGAATATAAGGCAGCAAATAATCGGTGTGCTGCTCGCACCACCGTGCAGACTCATGCAGCAAATGCAAAGCGCCCTTGCGGAAGGTGGCTCGGGTATCAATGTGGAAATTCTGTTGCGCCAGATCTCTTGCCAGCGCGTCTTCCAACACACGCTCAAGTAGCGCTTCTTTAACCGGAAAGTACTTGTACAAAGTGCGTTTGGAGACAGACGCCTGACTGGCGATCTGTTCCATCGTCACGGGCACGTAGCCCTGCGCTTGGAACAGCTGTTGCGCCACGCGCAGAATGTGTGCGGGAATTTCTGCGCGGCGATCGGGGCGTGCGGGGCTGCGTGGCATGCTTCGGTAATGGCGTGGCGAATGAAATATCTCGTGCTAAAGTATACGACGTTTACTTTTGAGTTGGAAACTCATGAAAATCGTCGTCCTGACCTATGGCACTGAAGGAGATACGCGCCCACTGGTGGCTTTGAGCCAAGCCCTGATCAAAGCCGGGCATGAGATTTCCTTGTTGGGTGATACGCAATCGCTGGATTTGGCGCATCGATTGGCTGTGCCGGCAAAGCCTTTGTCAGGGGATATCCGCGCTCTGTTTACCCGGTGGAGCCAGTCCGGCGCACGCGGCACAGCCAAGGCGCTCGTGGAACTGACCAATGCAAACACCGCCGCGTGGATGGCCCAAACTTGGGAGGCAGCACAGGGCTGCGACGCAATCGTGCTGTCGGGATTGGCCGGTTTCGTCGGGCTGTCCGTCGCCGAACGTTTAGGGGTGCCGGCCATAGGCGCCGGCATGATTCCGCTGACGCCATCGAGAGCATTTCCGTCGCCCTTTCTGCCACCCGCCTGGGTGCCTGCGCGATTGAACCGAGCCAGCCTCGTACTGACGAATCAGTTGCTCTGGCTGGCTCTCAGGAAAACGCTCAACCGTGCCAGAGCTAACGTGCTCGGCTTGCCGCCGCGGGCAAAGCTTTGGACCACGCATCCGATGCTGTACGGCGTTTCACCGACGCTATTGCCACCGCCCGAGGATTGGCCGAACAACGCCGCACTGTGCGGCCAATGGGTGCCGCCGCTCGGCATCGAGTTCGATCCGCCTGCCGAGTTGACGGCGTTTCTCGCGGCCGGTCCGGCGCCGGTCTATGTGGGCTTCGGCAGCATGACCGGCATCGACCTGCCGCGTATGCTCGACATCGTCATCAAAGCATTGAACGGTCGCCGTGCCGTGGTCTGGCCGGGATGGAGTGACATCGGATCGATGACGCTCCCCGAAAACATACTTCGCATCGATGCCACGCCGCATGATTGGTTGTTCCCCAAAATGGCCGCCGTAATCCACCACGGCGGTTCGGGCACATCGCATTCGGCGACGAGGGCGGGCAAGCCATCCATCGTCATGCCGTTTGCGGGCGATCAGGCATTCTGGGCGGATCGACTGTATCGGCTGGGCGTGGCGCCGCCAGCGTTGTCTCCGGCTCGGTTGAGTGTTGCGGGTCTTGCGAGCGCGATTTCGTTTGTAGAGCAGGCGACTGTCGTGGCTCGGGCGACCAGCGTAGGGCAGGCCATGGCTCGCGAGGACGGGTTGGGGACAGGGGTGATGATGATCGAGAGGCTTCTCTCGGCGACGGGGCCGCGTTTTTTGTAGTATTTATTTACGTACTGAATCATAATTGCCTGAGCTACTTACTGCAGCACCGCATGGGTCTTTGATCAAAAACAACCCGGAAATATGCCCCCCCTCAGGAGTGATGGATGACAGTACGACGTGCAATGTTCGCGGCATCTCTGATCGCATTTCTTTTGGCAGGCTGCGTCGTTTCTCACACCATTCCTCCCATGCCGCCGCAACTGGCCTCGGCGCCGACTACAGAGCAAGACAGGGCCGATGCCAAGAATCCGGCACTGTGGGGAATCTTTACTGATCTGCCGGGGAAAACATTCACCTCTGGCCGCGACGGGGGAACGACCATCGTCTGGCGTTGGGTTCGGCCGGGTTGGGTAATGGAAGAGGCTCGGGATATACGAGGCCTGAACGATCCAATCGTCCACACGGTATGGCGTGGCGAGCAACCTGGCGTACTCTATTCGCAGGGAGTCGGGCTTATGGCGCTGGCCTGGCAAGGCAAGGTGCAAGCCGACGGAAGCGTGTTGTTCGAAGGGGCAGGAATGCTCTCGGCCTCGCATCTGATCTCAATGACGCCTGATCGAACGCTGGAAATTCGCGCGGCCGATGTGCAAGACGGCGTGCTTGTCTCATTGAGCGATCCTCTTCCCACCGATCGCTACGTCGACAATGACCGTCGAACCGAAAAAACCTCCGCAACAAAGAACGGCCAGGCAACGGCAGCGGCTTCTACACTGGCGTCGAACACCTCAAAGACCAATAGCCACCGTGACTACCAAGCCACCAACGCATCGGAGGCCTCAGGCGCAGAGTCTTCCAGCCAGGCTGCTGTTGCAAAAGCGGAAAGCGATGTAAAGCACGCCCAAATGCAATTGCAGTCGGCCCAACAAGACGTAGCAAAAGCAAAGGACGCCGTAGAACAGGCCGAGTTGGCCGTCAAAAGTCTTTCATCTACTGGGGCGAGCACCGGATCGGCACCGAAAAATCCAGACAAACGCGGCGATTTTTGGTCGTTCTGCTACTACAGTGTCTTGGGCGATAGTGGCACCACTTTGCAGACGTATGTGACCTATCTCATTAATCAACGGATATGGTCGTTTCCCTTTCCGGAACACGATAAAAAAGCGATTGCAGAGTTCGACGCTTACGACGGCCCAAACACCTATCGTCGCGTCAAAGACCGTTTCGAGAATGCAATGCGAACCTCGGGCCTTTTGCCGCAGCATTACGGTTACGCCGTAGATTGCGAAACGGCGGTCAACTACAAAATTGCGCGCGATAAGCACCAGTACTGGCATCGCGAAAAAGATCCCAAGCCGACGTTTATCTCGTGGAGCCGTTTAGAGGATAAGCATATTGTCGGCAGCAAAAAAATCCCGACACCCGAAGAGGCCGAGAAAATCAAGCAACGAGCCGAAGAGGCGCGACAACAATTGAAGCAGGCGCAAGCGGCGGCGAAAGAGAAAGAGCAACGCTTAGCTCAGCAGGAGCAGATTGCCAAACGGCAGCGAGAGTGCGTCGCGGGAGTGAAAGCGTCGTGCGGGGCCCGAGGCACGAAAAATTAGTCGGCGATGGTGGGCCACGTGTTTGTAGCGGGCGATACGGATCCAATTCCAGTTTGAGCCTCGGCAGATCGTAGGCGGACTCCATAGGCGCAGGCTTTTCGGCGACGCAGTATGGGACTACGCGTCGGCCGCGGGGTCGGCATGAACGCGACTGCCTGCGGTCTTCACCCGCTGTCGCGTGGCGGCGTCGCAGCCCAGGGCACGCAACACGTCATCGGTGTCGGCGCCAAGTGCCGGTGGCGGCACGGCACGTCCGACGCGTGTGCCGTTCGCGCGTAGCGGTAATGCTACGCCGCGCAGATTCGGAATGTCCGGAGTTGGCAACGGCGTCAGCAAATCGAGTGACCTGACCTGCTCGTGTTCCAGGGTCTGTGCGATATTGTTCAGTTCGCTGCAGGGGGCGCCGGCCGTGCGTAGTCGCTCGACGATAGTCGCCGTAGGCAGCAAGCTCGTCGCCTTTTCGATGGCGGCGCGTAGGGCTTCACGATGGTGTACTCGGTCGGCGTTGGTCGTGAAACGGGCATCTTGTGCGAGATCCGGGCGATCCAAGGCCTGACAGACTTTGTCGAACAAGCGGTCATTGCCGGCGGCGATAAAGACGTGTCCGTCGCGAGTCCGGAAAAGCTCGTAAGGTGCCGCCATGGCCATGGCAGACCCTAGTTTGCGAGGCAACTGGCCCGAAGCCAGGTAGCCTGACACGAAGACTGTCATCCACGAGATGCCGGTTTCCAATAGGCTGGCATTGACTTGCATACCCTTTCCTGTACGGTCTCTCATCATGAGCGCCGACAATATGCCCAGCGCCGACCACAGCCCGGTTCCCATGTCGATCAACGATACGCTGACCCGCGCGGGGTCGTCGCCCGGGTTGCCCGTTACGCTCATGATTCCGCAGAATGCCTGCATCAGCGGATCGTAGCCAGGCAGTTGAGCCAACGGGCCGATTTCTCCAAAGGCGCTGATCGCGCAATAGACAAGGCGAGGGTTAGCCACCATCAGCCTGTCCGGTCCCAGGCCGCGTGCCTGGGCGCTGCCCGGCTTCATCGAATGAATGACGACATCGGCTTGCCCGGTCAATTGCCGCACGATATCGAGCGATTCGGGATGGTCGAGATTCAGGCACACACTACGTTTATTGCGATTGAGTGCAAGAAACGTGGCGGATTGCCCGCCGATCTCCGGAGGGCGCCAGGCTCGCGTGTCATCGCCCGAATCCGGTCGTTCGATTTTGATGACCTCGGCGCCCAGGTCACCCAATATCTGGGTGCAGAACGGGCCGGCTACGTTCTGCGTAAGATCGATGATGCGTTTGCCTTCAAGTAGATTGCTCAGCATGATGTGACGCCTGGTTTATGTAGGTGCGAACGTGCATTGGCGCAATGAAGCGCATGCTCGGAATACAAGGCGCGCGATGCGTTGAAGCATTTTTCGCCACGTCCTGTATACATCCGGGTTACTCGACGAGCTGACGGTCCGTTGACGATCCTGTGCCATTCAGAACTCAGTCTTCCGGTTTGATCTGCGCGGCTTCGATTGCCTGCCGCCATAGTGCGGCGTCGTCCGCGACCAGTTTGCTGAACTCGGCGCGCGATACCTGCGGAACGTCGAACACGAACGTCTTGGCTTGCTTCTGGTATTCCTCGGACGTGAGCGCGGACATGATCATGGAATGCAGTTTGTCGGCGATGGCAGGGCTCATGTTTGGCGGCCCGAACACGCCGAACCAAGCGCCCATCACCAGTTCGGGATAGCCGCTTTCCGCGAGAGTGGGAATGTTGGGGAAGGTCGGGTCCCGTTCGCTGCTGGTGATGGCCAGCGGACGAAGGCGCCCAGCGTCAAGCATGGCTTTTGCGCTCGCCGGAGAGGAAATTGCGAAGGCGGTTTCGCCCGCGATCATGGCTTGCAGAGCTGGCGCCGCGCCTTTGTAGGGTACATGCAGCAACTGCGCGCCCGTCTTCAGTTTGAACAACTCCATCCACAAGTGCGTGTTCGTTCCATATCCATTCGAGCTGTAAGCCAGCTTCTTGGTCTTGGATGCATCGATGAACGCTTTGAGCGTCTTGTACGGGGAGCTTGCCGGCACGGAAAACAGCACATTGGTCCAGGCAACCTGTGCCAGCGCGGTGAGATCCTTGTCTGCCTGATAGGGCGGCACCTTCTTTGTCAGAGGATAGATGGTTGTCGCATCCGCCAAAGTAAGCATGATGGTGTAGCCGTCCGGCGGCGCGTCGATGGTGGCCTGCACACCGATCGAACCCGACGCGCCCGCCCGGTTCTCCACGATCACGGGTACGCCGCTCTTCTCGCCAATCAATTTGCCCAGTATGCGAGCCATCACATCCGTCGCGCCGCCGGGCGAGGCGGGCACGATCATCTTGATCGGCCGTGACGGGAATGCCTGAGCGTGCGTGACGACTGGAAAAACGGACGCGGTTGCGGCCAGCGCCAGTCCCAGTCTCAGTACCAGCCTGCGGTATACATCGGGTTTTCTGCCTCGCATGATTCGCCTCCTGGAGTTGTGATGAACAGGCTCTAGCTCAGTGCGCCGGTTGTGCGCAGCGCGGCCAGTTCTTCCTTTGTGAAACCCGCTTTCCCCAGCAGAGCATCGACGCTGGTTTGGTCATTCTTAGGTGGCGCCGGCAGGGTGCCGTTGCCAAGGCTGAACCGTGGGACGGGTGCTGGTACGCGGGCGCCATGCCCATCGATGAAGGTGCCGCGCGCGATGTTGTGCGGATGTCGTGGCGCTTCTTCCAGAGAAAGTACCGGCGCTACGCAGGCGTCCTGCCCTTCCAGAATGGCGCACCATTCATCACGGGATCGTGTCGCCAGATGTCGTTCCAGTATTTTTCGTAGCTGCGGCCACGATCGATAATCGTCACGCTGTTGAAGCGACGGATTGTGGTCGAGCTCGATGAGCTCCAGGAAACGCGCCCAGAACTGGGGCTCGAGCGGCCCCACGCTAATGAATTTGCCGTCTGCGCAGCGGTATACGCCATAATGCGGTGCGCCGCCGTCTAGTGCGTTGTTCTCGCGTTCGTCGCGAAATGTGCCGGTTGCCAGGCGTGCATAGAACGGTGCCATCAGATAAGCCGCGCCATCGCTCATAGCGGCATCGATCACTTGGCCTTCGCCTGTGCGCAAAGCGTGCAGGAGTGCACTGGCTATCCCGAAGGCAAGCATCGCGCCGCCACCGCCGAAGTCGCCGACCAGATTCAGCGGTGGAATCGGCCGCTCGCGCGTGCCGATGGCATGCAGGGCGCCCGAGATCGCTATGTAGTTGATATCGTGTCCCGCCGTCTTGGCCAGCGGCCCGGTCTGGCCCCAGCCTGTCATGCGGCCATAGACCAGGTTGGGTTTTCGTTTCAGGCATATGTCCGGGCCCAGGCCCAGGCGTTCCATCACGCCTGGCCGATAGCCTTCGATCAGCGCGTCCGCCGAATCCACCAGACGCAGCATCGCCTCGACGCCGCCGGGCTTCTTCAGATCGAGCGCAATATCGATGCGGCCGCGCGACAAGGGATCCTGTAACGGATCCACCGAGCTGCTCGCCGGGGCGGTTTTGCGGCCTTGGATGCGAATCACGCGTGCGCCGGCGTCGGCTAGCATCATTCCCGCGAACGGTCCCGGTCCCAGGCCCGCCATTTCGATGATCGTCAGGCCCGCAAGCGGCCCGCATCCGGTAGTGGACGTCATGGGGTGGCGGTCCGTGTCGAAAGCTGTTCCCGGATGGGCACGACTTCGCCTTGACGCAACGCCCGGCGATGTCGCTCGGCGCCATCGATGACGAAGTCCATGCCGGTGACATAAGCTGCATATGGCGAACAGAGATAGGTGGCGGCCCAACCTAGCTCGTGAGTTTGCCCCGTGCGTAGACCGGGCACGCGGCGCCATTCGGCTTCATAGCCTTCGGGGCGCTGCTTCAGCATTTCGGGGCTGTGGTCGCCGTGCGGAAAGATGCCTGGCGACAGCGCATTGACACGAATGCCGTCCGGTGCCCATTCCACTGCGAGCGTGTTCGTCAGGCTCAGCACGCCCGCTTTGGCCGCGGCGCTGTGCGAATGTCCCGGGGCGGCGCCAGTGGTGTAGGCGACCAGGATGTTGAGGATCGCCCCGGGCTTGTGCGCGGCAATGCATCGCCGGGCGAATTCCTGGCTGCAGAAGAAAGCGCCGTCCAACACAATGTCAGTCACGGCACGCCAGCCGTTGGGAGAAAGGTCCGTTGCGGGCACGGGAAAGTTGCCCGCCGCGTTGTTGACGAGTACATCCACGACGCCGAAATGTTTCTCGGCAGCATCAAAGGCGTGGGCGATCTGGTCGGGATGGCGCACATCGATGGAGACCGCAATGGCCTTGCCGCCAACCGCCTCCACGGCTGAAATGCCTGCGGCGAGATGTGTCGGGTTGCGGCTGGCGATGACGATGTTGGCGCCCAGGCGTGCGAATTCTGTCGCCATCGCCTTGCCCAGGCCGGTGCCGCCACCCGTGATTAACACGGTTTTGTGCGCGTAGGTACCCGGTGGAAGCATGGTTCCGCCGAGCTCGGGTGGCTGAGGCAGCCCCGGGTACTTCGTTCTGTAGTCTTGCATCGATGTATTTTCCTGGGACAATGTCAACGGAATACGGGTGCGCGTTTCTGCCGAACGGCGCGTAGTCCTTCAACGAAATCTTCAGTCTCGGCACAGACGCCCATGCATTGGGATTCGAGCGAGACTTGGTCGGCCAGGCCGTTACCTGGTGCGGCATTGAGTAACTGCTTGGCTTTCGCCAACGAGTGTGCCGGCCCGGCCGCGAGCAGCCGGGCGATCCGATCGGTTTCGGCCTGCACGTCGCCGGCGTCCACGACCCAGTTCACCAGTCCCCACGCGAGCGCACGCGGCGCGTCGAGGATCTCGCCGAGCAATGCCAACTGTTTGGCCCGCTTCATGCTGACCGTCCGCGGTAAATGCCACGAGCTTGCGCCGTCCGGCGACAGACCGATTTTGGTTTGTGCAAGGACAAACTTGGCATCGCTGGCCGCGATGGCAAGGTCGCACGCCAGCAGGAAACCCATGCC
>Ga0182745_1003242_pt1 | contig 14139 bp, 14 predicted proteins | sample eDN3rd30CKraftBY_FD_128523 | JGI IMG/M metagenome (GOLD analysis project Ga0182745, IMG submission 128523) | Enriched backyard soil microbial communities from Emeryville, California, USA - eDNA 3rd pass 30_C Kraft BY (version 2) (version 2) | ecosystem: Environmental > Terrestrial > Soil >...
CTAGAACGGGATATCATCAAAGATTATTTTCAATCGATAGGCAAAAACGGATACGATTACTCATATATCTATCCGGGAATGAACAAGGTGCTTCAAGCAGGTGGGAGATTGATACGATCTGAGACAGATACAGGAGTGATTGTGTTAGTAGATGATCGATTTTTAACACCAAAATATCAGAGACTTTTGCCGGAAGAGTGGAAGGAATTTATGTTAATTTGATAGAGCATCTAGTAATAACTTATGGCCATTCTCCTTGGTGGGATTGGCCTTAATAATTGTTGAATCGCATAATTTGCCCTATAAAAAGTCTTTTAAAAATAAAAAAGGATAGGAGTTAGCCTATCCACAGAATAGCCAATATCACGATTATCTTTACTAAGAACATTGATACAAGTCTATATCTATGGTGCACATGTATTTGGTGTTATAGACTTTCCTTAATTTGTAACGTTAAATCTTTTATCATAGCCCATTCTTTCGGAAGCTTCTTTCCCTGAATTTATCACTTTTTTAGCGATATCAGGTATTTTATAATCCATCATACGTTGAATGGGTCCTACTACATTAATGGCTGCTACAACTTTGCCCGTATAATCACGAACAGGTGCGGCAACTGATCGAGTTCCTTCAGTTAACTCTTCAGAACTAATTGCATATCCTCGATTTCTTATTACTTCAAGTTCGTTCCTTAACTTTTCAGGGTCTGTAATACTTTTTCCTGTATATGGATGCAACCCCTTTTTAATGACCTCATCAACTAAATTATTATCATTAAAAGCCAACAGTAATTTGCCAGAACTTGTACAATAGGATGGGTTTTTTCTCCCTAAATGTGTAAGTATTCGAACCGGATGACTACATTCTTCTTTATGAATATAAATAGTATCTAGGCCATCCATAATTGCCAAGTGGGCAGTTTCCCCAGTATCCTTGACTAATTTTGATAAAAGCGGTGCTGCTTCTTTGTGGATTTCCATATGATTTGTAACGATTCCACCAAGTGTTAGAACCGATAATCCTAACTTGTATTTTCCAGTCTTTTTATCTTTCATTACAAATCCTTGATGGGCTAATGTCGAAAGTAAACGACTTACAGTACTTTTTGCTAAACCAAGTGATTCTGATAGTTCACTAACATTTTGTGTTGGCTTAAAAGTAGAGAAACTTTTAAGTATGAGAAGAGCATTACTAACGGATGAGAGAATTTGTGGGTTTTTGCTTTTTTCTGACACGATCCAATCCCCTTTCGTAAACTAGAAAAATATTATCACTATAAAAATATTAATTTTTTAAATATTCTAACATTTAAAAACGTTAATGTATACTTTTTAGTAATGTTTTGCTAATAAGTATGTAAAAGAAGAATTTTTTATTAATCCTATTTATAGATTTTAACAATTATGAATCATTAAATGATATTAAAATTATTCAATATTGTTCCATATAGAGGAATTATAAGCTTTAGTAAGTTCTTTCTGTCCGTATAATATTAAGCAATTGCTTATGTAAGAATCAAAATCCCTCAGTCGCTGATTGAAATCAATTAAAGTCTTGGAAGCATGGACTGTGGAGGTTGAAAATTCCTTACTACACAATTAGTGAATTAATGAATTAACCACTAATACCAATATCTAAACAGTATGAAGCTTCAATTAATATAAAGTTTCGATTAATAATTTTAATAAAAAATTTGATAATTTAGAATTTTTAATTAACTTGTTCCACATAGAGGAATTAGTGGCTTTTTTTTACTTATACGACACCATATAATGTGAACAAGTTGCAGGAAAATAATCCTGTAAGTATTTGAAAACATTATTAGATTACTAGAAATCTCTTTGATTTTCTCCCTTATAAATGAAAGCGATTTCTAGAAAAAAATTAAAATTTGGAGGTATGTAAAGATGACTTTAACAAATGAAAAACAAAAAGTGTTGGAATTAACAGAACTGGATTTAGCATTATCAAATGTTGCGCACATTGGACATGCATCAATTAATGTTACTAATCTTGAGAAATCGACATGGTTTTTTACTGAGGTATTAGGTCTACATGTATCCTCAGAAGAGCAAGGTAAGGTATATTTACGTGCTTGGCAAGATTGGGATCATCACACATTAGTTTTGAATCAAGCGGAAAAATCAGGATTGAATCATTTTGGTTGGAGAGTTAACTCTGAAAAATCACTTTATGCCTTTGAAAAAGCACTACAAGAGTCTAAAACAGATTATCAATGGATTGAAGGCGGTAAGGAGCTTGGTCAAGGTGATGCAATTAAGTTTTATAGCCCTGCAGGGATTCCTATAGAGCTATATTGGGAAATGGAAAAGTACTCCAATCCTCTAACAGCTTCTAAATTGCCAAGTCACCCGATGAAGTATAGTGGAAAAGGTGCAGCTCCAAGACGTTTTGATCACGTTAATGTCTTGGTGGATGATGTTGCAAAGGAGCAAGGATGGTGGACTAATTTCCTTGGGATACATCATCGATATTATATCCAAAGTGAAGAAAATGTTCGACTTGGCTCATGGTTAAGTAAAACAAACATTGCACATGAGATTGCATTCATGCGAAATAGAAATCAGAATGGTGCATACCTTCACCATGTTGCTTACTATTTGGATACGCCAGATGAATTATTCCGTGCATTAAATATTATGGCAGAAAATGATATCAAAATTGAGTGGGGACCAGGTAAACACGGTACGAGCGGCGCGCAATTCCTTTACGCATTTGAACCATCAGGAAATCGAATTGAACTATGGACGGGTGGAATGTTAATCTTCGCACCTGATTGGGAACCAATTGAATGGCAATCAGGAACTGGACAGTTTGGCCTAGATATGTGGGGCAGCACACCACCAGAAAGTTACTTGACTTATGGTACGGAAATAGAGAAATAGAAAGATAGATTGACTATTGAAAGGAGAATTTGGTGCTTTGACAAAAAATTTGAGAGTTGATTTTCATACGCACATCATATCGGAGGATTTTCCCGATCTAGCTGCAAAGTACTCAGATGACCGGTTTCCTATACTTGAGAAGACTTGTAGCTGTGGTGCTGAAATTAAGGTAAAAGGTAAAACATTTAGAAAGATCACAGATAACACTTGGGATCCTGAAAAAAGAATTAAAGATATGGATAAGGAAGGCGTGGATATTCAAGTATTATCCCCTATTCCTGTCACTTTTTCATATTGGTCCGACCCGCAAGCAGGATTGGAACTTTCAAAATCACAAAATGATTTTATCGCTTCAATCGTCAAAAAATATCCAGATAGATTTATAGGGATGGGAACCGTTCCATTACAAGATGTGAAGTTAGCCATAGATGAGATGGAACGTGCTGTAAAAGAGCTTGGTCTTAAAGGAATTCAAATAGGATCTAATGTTAACGGTGCAAATCTAGATGACGATTCCTTATATCCATTTTTTGAAGCGGCAGCTAAATTGAATGTTCCACTATTTGTCCACCCATGGGCAATGCTAGGTGGAGAAAGACTACAACGATTTAATTCAATGTACACGGTTGGAATGCCTTCTGAAACTGCTCTTGCAGCTGGAAGCATCATAATGAGTGGGATGTTAGATAAATTGCCGAACCTTAAAGTTTGTTTTGCTCATGGTGGAGGTTCTTTACCCTATATCCTTCCGAGAATGGATAAAGGTTGGGAGGTTTGGCCGGATACTCGAAGTACCATAAATCCTCCGAGTTACTATGCTAAAAAGTTGTATTATGACTCACTAGTTTACGATACTGAAAATTTAAAATTTATGATTAAACGTTTTGGAACAAAGCAAATTATAGCAGGCTCTGATTATCCATTTTTACTGCGCGAAAAACCAGTGGGAAAAGTAATTGACGATTATAAAGATATTTCAGAAGAAGAAGCAAAGTTAATGCTTGGTCAAAACGCTTTAGAATTCCTTGGGTTAAATGAATTAGTTAGAACCTGATTATTAAAAAACAAAGGAGTGAATATATGAAAAGGTCAAAATTATTATTTGGCTTCATTTTGATGCTAACGACCCTACTTCTGGTTGCCTGTGGTGGTAGTAATACAGGAACAGGTAATGCTGGAGAAACAGGGAAGACATATGAGTTTAAAATGACACATGTTACACAAACAGGTCACATTTGGCACAAATTCTCAGAAAAATTTGCTGAGGAGCTAGCAACTAGATCTGACGGAAGAATGAAGCTTGAGATTTTCCCTTCAGCACAACTTGGTCCTGAAGCAGATATGGTACAGCAGTTGTCAACTGGGTCTCTTGATTTTGCTTTACTTACAGTTCCTTATTTGAGCACTAGATTTCCAGAATTAGATGCTTGGAATCTACCATTTTTATTTGAAGGATATGATGAGGTTTTAGCAGCACAAAATACAGAACCTGCACAGAAAATGCTTGATTTACTAAGCTCACAAGGGCTTATAGGAATGGATTACTTTTTTACATCAAATCACAATCTGTTTGTAAAAGGAGATGCTATTAAGTCAGTAGAAGACGTAGCAGGTAAAAAGTTAAGATTTACAGGTGGAAAATCAGTTTTGGATTATTGGACTAAATTAGGTGCTAGTCCGATTGCAATGGGATTACCAGAAGTTTATAACGCTATGCAGACAGGTGTTATTGATGGCATGTCTATTGACGTAAATCCGATGCATTCAGAAAAGTATTATGAAATTGGAGATAATTACATCTTAACAAATCATATGGCGTTTGGCGGAATTGTAACTGCAAGTAAAACAAACTATGAAAATATGCCTGAAGAAGATCAAAAAATTATTGATGAAGCTCTAGCAGCTGCTATTGAGTGGGGAGAAAAGGAAATCGTAAAAGTTCATGATGAAAACTTAAATAACTTAAAGGATCTTGTGAACGTCGTTGAACTTGAAAATAGAGACGGATTTATCGAAGAAGCGAAGAAAGTATATGAGGAATACTCTAGTCAGTATGAATTAATCAAAGAATTTATCGACGCACTGGATAAATAATAATTCGGATAAAAAGGTTGTCTTATTACAGATGAAATTTGTAGCCCAAGACAACCTTTTTGTATATGGAGGTTGAACATGACAGCCAAATTATTAGGAAAAACGGCATTAGTGACTGGCGCTTCTGATGGTCTTGGATTAGCTGCTTCAATAGATTTTGTAAAAGAAAAAGCTGATACATTGATTATGGTAAGTACTAATCAAAATAAATTAGCAGAAGCAAAGCAAAATGTAAGTAAGCATGGTACTACTAGAATCATTACGTATCGTCTCGACGTAACCAGTGAGGTTGAATGGAGAAGCTTTTCTGATGAAATAAGTAATGATATCGAAAAACTCGATGTATTGGTTAACAATGCAGGGATTAATAAACGCGACACGATTGAAGATTGTGCATTGGAAGATTGGAACCGAATTATAAACGTTAACCAAACAGGGGTATTTCTCGGTATGAAGTATTGCTTAGATTTACTAAAAAAATCTGGAAATGCTTCAATTATTAATATGTCTTCGATTACTGGTCTAACAGGATATTATGCAGTTGCTTATACTGCGTCTAAATGGGCTGTCAGAGGTATGACAAAATCAGCAGCCATAGAGTTTGGTAGATATGGAATCCGAGTCAATTCGGTTCATCCAGGATTTATTAGTACAACTTTGACTGAGTCGATTCAGCCCCTTATAAAAGCATCCAATGTTATGAACCCATTAGGAAGAGCGGGAGAAGCTATTGAAATTGCTAAGGCTGTGTCGTTTCTTGCATCTGACGATTCTTCATATATGACAGGATCTGAATTTATAATCGATGGCGGTCTAACTTCTGGTGGACAATTTATGGCGATTGCAAACCAATTAAATATTTATTAAGGGGGAATAAATATTGCGAGCAGTAAGCAATGGAATCTTTAAAATTGAAAAGATATTAGTGATCATTGCAATTCCAATTATGCTAATTGCAATGGTATTTGATATTTTTTACCGATATTTTCTTAACTCCCCTTTAATATGGGGGCAAGAACTGACACTATACACATTTGTGTGGACGAGTTTTCTTGGTGCGAGTATGAGTATTAAGACGAAAGAAGCAGTAGCAGTAACAATCTTTGTAGACAAGTTAAATATCAAACTTAAAAATCTACTCATACTAATAGGGTTATTCATTTCTGCAGTATTTGCAGTTAGTATACTCTATCTATCTATTAATTGGATTACTAATCCGAATATACTAATGCAAAAATCTGTAACAACGCAAATTCCAATGATTTTCATGTACTTCTGTATTCCGCTAAGTTTACTATTTATGTCTATTCATTTTATTAATTGGTTTATTGAATCATTACGTGTTTCAAGAGAAGGGAAGGTGATTGAATGACACTTACCATGATAATTTTCGCAATTTTGCTAATGGTCAGAATTCCGATTGCTATAGTTCTTGGAATTTCTGGAATAGTGTTGTTAGTTGTTAGTGGCAATAGTGGAATGCTAATTAATTCACCGCAAAGGTTATTCTCTTCTCTTGAGAGTTATAGTTTACTAGCCATCCCTCTATTTATGCTCGCAGGTGAAATAATGAATAAAGGTGGAATCACAAGTCGGCTTATCACATTTACTCAAAAGTTTGTTGGCCATTTTAGAGGTGGTCTAGCATATGTAAACATTGTGACAAATACATTTTTAGCTTCCATTATTGGTTCAGCAGCAGCGCAGATTGCAATGATGTCAAAGATTATGATACCGGCTATGGAGAAGGAAGGATATAAGCGTGAATTCGGGGCTGTGACAACTGCTGCTGCGGGAATGCTTGGGCCAATTATTCCTCCAAGTATGCTTTTCATTATTTATGGAGCTGCAGCAAGTGTATCTATTGGGGATATGTTCTTAGCAGGGATTCTTCCTGGCATTCTATTATCTCTTGCATTTATTTTACTAGTTGCATATATAGGGTATAAAGACCAATTCCCTTCAAAACCAAAGGTTGCTTGGAGTGAAAGGGTAAAATCCTTTTTTACTATTATACCTGCACTTTTAGTTCCAGGAATATTGATTTGGGGTATCGTAACTGGTGTATTCACTCCAACAGAATCTGCGGGGATTGCTTGTTTAATTGCATTAATTGTAAGCTTCATTTTTTATAGAGACATTAAAGTTAATGATCTGCCTGGAATTTTTATTAATACAGCGATTTCCACTGCAATTGTTACATTACTAATTGCTATGGCAAATATCTTTGGCTGGGCAATGACATTTGAACGTGTTCCTCAGACAATTGCCGAATGGATGACAACTGTTACAAGCAATCCAATTATTTTCTTAATACTTGTTAATGTATTATTCCTTATTCTTGGTATGTTAGTTGAAGGAATCGCACTAATCATCATTTTGACACCAATTTTCGTACCTATTTTACCGGCATATGGAATAGATCCAGTCCACTTTGGAGTGCTAATTTGTATGAACGTTACGATTGGTATTTTAACACCACCAGTTGGATCTGGATTATTTTTAGCAACATCTTTAGGAAAAGTTTCTATTGAAGCTTTTGTTAAAGAAGTTTGGCCGTTTGTAGTGGTAGCAATAATCGTATTATTGTTAGTAACTTTTATCCCACAATTAACATTGTGGATACCATCAATTGTTGCGAATTAATTGGCTTGCAATGTGTAATCGAGATTGGGGGTGTTTAACATGAATTTTCAAGGTAAAACTGCAGTCATAACTGGTTCAGCAAAGGGGATTGGAAAGGCTATTGCAGAGAAATTAGCCACTCAAGGTGCTAACGTTGCGTTAGTCGATAATGATGAGGGAAATTGCCGTAATACAGCATCTCAGTTAAAAGAATATGATGTTAAAGCAGTTCCTTATACGCAGGACTTGTTAAAAATACATGAAATTAAAATGTTATATTCCTCTATCCTCAATGACTTTGGTTCGCTTGATATTGTTGTAAATGCAGCAGGGATTATTAGAGTAGATAAGTTTTTGGAAGTCTCATTAGAGGATTGGGATATCGTAATGAATTTAAATGCGAAGTCTTTATTTTTTAGTATGCAGGAAGCTGCAAAGCATATGATACAGATCGGTAAAGGCGGAAGAATTATTAATATTTCCTCTATTACTGGTAAATCTAGTAGACCCGATTATCCTGTATACGCAGCATCTAAAGCTGCAATTATTAGTGTTACTCGTTCAGCTGCCTCGGCACTAGCAAAACACAATATCAATGTGAATGCAGTGTGTCCTGGCTTTGTGCATACCACTATGTGGGATCAAATTGATGATCATTATGTTAAGGAATTTGATCGTCCAAAAGGTGAGATTATTAAAAAGATGCTCAGTAATATCCCTATGAATAGAGCCGGCGAGCTTGATGAAATTGCTTCAATGGTAGCTTATTTGGCATCTCCAGAAGCGAGCTATATTACTGGTCAAGCGATAAATGTAGATGGTGGAGCAATTATGCATTAGAATATCTGAATTTTCAATTAATATACCATGTGGTATGAGCCGCATGGTGTTTTTATTTAGAAACTATGTATGAATTTATAACCATGATATTAAAAGTAAAAAAAATGAAAACTTTTTTCTATTTGTTGCATATAGAGAAACACGGGTGTTGTTGGTCTAGTATGGAACAATTAACATAGGGTTACGAAATTTCTAAATCTACCTATTTAAAGGAGGCTATATCAATATGCAAACAGAGACTAAGGTAAAATCGATAAATTGTTTACATTTCATTGACGGCCAGTTTGTAGAATCACAGAGCAAGAAAGTTTTCCAAAATATTAACCCAGCTACAGAAGAGGTAATAGGAACGGTTGCAGAAGGTGGTAAGCATGAGGTGGATTATGCAGTTCGTGCTGCTAAAAATGCATTAGAGGGACAATGGAAAAAAATAACTCTACAAGAACGTTCTAAAATCCTTCGAAAAATCGGAGATCTTATCCTAGAGAGGCAAGATGAACTTGCCTTACTAGAATCATTAGATACAGGTAAGCCGCTTTCATTAGCAAACAAAATTGATATCCCAAGAGCAGCGTATAACTTCCACTTTTTCGCAGATTATATCATCTCTATCAATAATGAAGCCTATCAACAGGATGACCAGGCAATCCATTATTCTTTTAGACGTCCAGTTGGTGTAGTGGGGTTAATCAAGCCTTGGAACTTACCATTACTCTTACTAACTTGGAAGTTAGCACCAGCATTAGGTATGGGGAATACAGTTGTCATTAAACCCGCTGAATGGACACCTATGACTGCAACAGTGTTAATGGAGATTTGTAAAGATGCAGGTGTACCTGATGGAGTAGTGAATTTAGTTCATGGATTTGGTCCAAATTCTGCAGGTGCAGCGATATCAGAGCACCCAGATGTAGACGCAATTTCATTCATTGGTGAACCAGGTACAGGTACTGCCATTATGAAATCTGCAGCAGATTCCCTAAAAAAGCTTTCCTATGAATTAGGTGGCAAAAATCCAAATATTATTTTTGCAGATTCCAACCTTGATGAGGTCATTGATACAACTATTCGCTCGAGTTTTGTAAACCAAGGAGAAGTTTGTTTATGTGGTTCTCGAATTTATGTTGAACGTCCTGCATTCGAAGAATTTATTCAAAAATTCGCAGAGAGAGTGAAGGAATTAAAAGTTGGAGATCCATTAGAATACGGTTCAGATGTTGGCGCACTAGTCTCTAAAGAACATTATGACCGTGTAAACAGTTATATTGAAATCGCCAAAAACGATGGTGCCACGATTGTAACAGGTGGTAAACGTCCAGATGGAATTGACAAGGGTTACTTCCTCGAGCCGACAATTATTATTGGTTTAGATCGAAACTCTAGATGTATAAGAGAAGAAATTTTTGGGCCAGTAGTTACAATCACTCCATTTGATATGGAAGAAGAAGTGATTATGCAGGCAAATGATACTCATTATGGTTTAAGCGCTACAATTTGGACGAATGATTTAAGAAGAGCACACCGTGTAGCACACCAAATTGAGGCAGGAATCATTTGGGTAAATACATGGTTCCTACGAGACTTAAGAACGCCATTTGGTGGAATGAAACATAGTGGAATTGGACGTACTGGTGGGATGCACAGTCTTGATTTCTACTCAGAACTATCCAATATCACAATTAAGCTATAGAAAGGGTGTTTCGAATGACTAGCAAAATAAAAGAATATGCAAACCAATTAACTATAGCGGAAACAACTAGAATTGGTATCTCCCCTTTAAGCGAAGCTGATTCTTCATTAACTGTAGATGAAGCCTATGCGATACAACTTGAAAACATTCAACGGAAAGTAGAGGAAGGACATAGAATCGTAGGGAAAAAAATAGGGTTAACGTCAAAAGCGATGCAAACATTGCTTGGTGTAAATGAACCTGACTACGGACATTTACTCGATAGCATGGTTATTGAAAATGGTGGTCGGGTAAATATTGATAAAGTTTTACAGCCAAGAGTTGAAGCTGAGATTGCCTTCGTATTAAAACGAGATTTAAAAGGACCTAATGTAACTACTTTAGATGTATTACAGGCGACGGATTATATTGTACCTGCGTTAGAGATTGTCGATAGTAGAGTACAAGATTGGAAGATTAAATTGATAGATACCGTTGCGGATAATGCATCTTCAGGATTTTATGTACTGGGTGGTACCCCAACAAAGGTGACAGATATTGATCTTGAACTAGTCGGGACGGTCTTTAGTAAAAATGGAGAAATCGTAAATACTGGCGTTGGTGCTGCGGCATTAGGCAACCCTGCATATTGCGTGGCATGGCTAGCAAATCGATTAGCAGACTTCGATATTACCCTGAAAGCTGGAGAAGTTATTTTATCAGGTGCTCTTTCAGCTGCTGTAAATGCTGAAAAAGGTGATAACTTTACAGCACGATTCGCTCATCTTGGGCAAGTTAGTGTTCAATTTTAAATCAATACAAGTGAAAGGGGAGGAATAAGAATGACAAAAGTAAAAGTTGCTGTACTTGGATCAGGAAATATTGGTACTGATTTAATGATTAAATTAGGGCGATCTGAAGTACTCGAATTAACTACAGTCATTGGTATTGAACCAGAATCAGATGGACTTCGTAAAGCAAGAGAGCGTGGATATATAACGATTGATAATGGTATAGATGGATTTTTAGAAAGACCGGAGCTTGCGGATATTATTTTTGATGCAACTTCTGCAAAAGCACATATTCGTCATGCGAAACTATTAAAAGAAGCAGGAAAGCAAGTGCTTGATTTAACACCAGCCGCTGTAGGTCCATTCGTCATTCCTACAGTAAATTTGATTGAACATGTAAATGCAGAAAACATTAATTTAATCACTTGTGGTGGGCAAGCCACAATCCCAATGGTTCATGCAATCAATCGGGTGCAACCAGTTGAATACGCTGAGATTGTTGCTACGATTTCAAGTGAAAGCGCTGGTCCTGGAACTCGAGCAAATATTGATGAGTTTACTCAAACAACATCCCGTGGAATTGAAGTTATCGGTGGTGCAAAAAGAGGAAAGGCCATTATTATTCTAAATCCAGCAGAACCGCCAATTATTATGAGAGACACAATTCATGTACTTGTCGAAGGTGATGTCGTTAAGGAAGAAGAGATCATTGCTTCCATTAAGGAAATGGAACAAGAAGTGAAATCTTATGTTCCTGGTTATAAATTGAGACAAGAGCCTATATTCGATAGTAATCGAATTACGATTTTTATAGAGGTGGAAGGTGCAGGGGATTATCTTCCTAAGTACTCTGGAAACTTAGATATTATGACAGCGGCTGCTGTAAAAGTGGCAGAGGAATGGGCAAAAAATAAAATAGCTAATTTAACAGTTTCATAGAAAGGAGATGCAAGAATGGCAAACGAGAGAGATGTTTTAATTACGGAAGTTGCACTGAGAGATGGAAGTCACGCAATAAGACACCAATTTACTGTAGAACAGGTAACAACGATTGCAAAAGCTCTAGATGAAGCGAATGTTCCATTTATTGAAGTATCTCATGGTGACGGACTTGGAGGTTCTTCCTTACAATATGGTTTTTCATTAACAAATGAATTAGAACTAATTGAAGCTGCTGCATCAGTTGTGAATAATTCAAAAATAGCAGTCTTACTTTTACCTGGAATCGGTACAATGCCTGATTTAAAGAAAGCAGCTGAATTGGGAGCAAAAATGGCTAGGATTGCAACACATGTGACAGAGGCGGATGTGTCCCCACAACACATTGCATTAGCAAAGGATCTAGGGCTTGAAACAGTTGGATTTTTAATGATGTCTCATATGGCACCAACTGAAAAATTGGTTGAACAAGCAAAACTAATGGAGAGCTATGGTGCCGATACAGTTTATGTTGTAGATTCCGCCGGGGCTCTATTGCCACACCAAGTGAAGGAAAGAATTCGAGCGCTTAAAGATACTTTAGAAGTTAACGTTGGTTTCCATGCTCATAACAACTTATCTCTTGCTATGGCAAATACCCTTGTTGCAATCGAAGAAGGTGCGACTCGAATTGATGGAAGCATTCGTTGTCTAGGAGCTGGAGCTGGAAATACACAGACAGAGGTGCTAGTTGCAGTATTAGACAAACTGGGCATTAAGACTGGAATCGATCTATATAAAATGATGGATATCGCTGAAGATTTAGTGGCACCAATTCTCGAAAAACCACAAGAAATTACTAGAGATGGTCTTGTCCTAGGATACGCTGGTGTCTATTCAAGCTTTTTATTATTTGCTCAAAGGGCGGCAAAGCGTTTTGAGATTGATTCTCGGGATATCTTACTTGAATTAGGTAAACGCAAAGTGGTAGGCGGACAGGAAGATATGATTATGGATGTAGCCGCTGAAATCGCAAATAGGAGGCTTGTACATGAGCGCTAATATTTATAAAGACATTGCTAACTACTTAGTAGCTGCAGAAGTGGGAAAACGTGAAGTGATTAAAGTTACAGCTGAATTGAAGCCAGATCTAACTGTTGATGAGGCATACCTTGTACAACAGGAACTTGTGAATACAAAACTAGATGAAGGTAGAAAAATTATTGGTCCAAAAATGGGACTAACAAGCAAAGCAAAAATGCAACAAATGGGTGTAGAAGAACCAATTTACGGGTACGTGTTTGACTATATGTTAATCGACAATGGCGGTAAGGTTCCGTTCCACGAATTAATCCACCCGAAAGTGGAAGCTGAGATTGCATTTTTAATCGGGGAAGATATTGAAGGTCCTGGGGTTACGGGAGCACAAGTACTTGCAAAAACTGAGTACGTTCTACCAGCTTTAGAAATTATCGATAGTAGATATGAAAACTTTAATTTTACATTACCTGATGTTGTCGCTGATAATGCATCTACTTCAAGGGTTGTGTTTGGTACAACACTAAAATCTCCAGAACAATTCGAACTTGACTTAGTGGGAGCAACACTTTTTATTAATGGAGAGATAAAGGATTTAGGAGCTGGAGCTGCCGTTCTAGGACATCCAGCTAATGCTATTGCAATGCTAGCAAATATGCTTGCTAAAAAAGGGGAAAAAATCCGTAAGGGGGACCTTATTTTATCAGGAGCCCTTACAGGTGCTATCATGCTGAATGTTGGAGATTATGTAACTGGAAAATTTGATGGTCTAGGCGAAGTTACATTCACTGTAATCGAATAGGGGGAATCTAAATGCCAATTGTACAACTTCAAATTTTAGAAGGAAGATCAGAAGAGAAAATCGCAGAAGTGATTGAAAATGTAACGAATACTATATCTGAAACATTAGATGCTCCAAAAGAAAGTATCCGTGTCATTGTAACTGAATTTCCAAAGACCCATTGGGGTAAAGCGGGAGTACCTATGTCTAAACTTCGAAAGTAACTAAATATTAATGAAAAAGATTTACTATTAATATGGGGTAGGGGCTTAGAAAAATAACTCTATGCCCCTATATTTTTCTAGCTTATTGAAGTTTTCCTCTTGCTAATATAGGAATCTCTTCAACTACTTCATCACCAGAAACAAGATAGGCGACATCGTATAAATTACTAACCGGACATATATGGTTTGGAATGACTTCCACCTTTTCGCCAATCGATATTTCGTTTCTAAATTTTTCATTATAGATGATGGC
>Ga0182745_1003243_pt1 | contig 14137 bp, 15 predicted proteins | sample eDN3rd30CKraftBY_FD_128523 | JGI IMG/M metagenome (GOLD analysis project Ga0182745, IMG submission 128523) | Enriched backyard soil microbial communities from Emeryville, California, USA - eDNA 3rd pass 30_C Kraft BY (version 2) (version 2) | ecosystem: Environmental > Terrestrial > Soil >...
CTGATACTTCTTCACCGCAGCAATGACTTTATCGTCGTAAGCACTGCGCTTGCCCTTATGCGGCTCCAGATAACCACCGGCCACCAGACGGGCACGCAACTGTGCGACCACAGCGCCGTCCATCCCCGGCTTGAGTGACTGCCCTTCGGCGACTTTCGGCCAACCACCGGCATCGCGAACCTGACGCAACTGCGCCAATGCCTCACGCATGCTCCTATAAACCGCCTCTTGCGGCGGCGCCTGGGCGAACGCACGGGCCACATCGTGAGCATCCAGGGCAGCAAAGAAACTGTTCACATCTTCACGGGGATCAACACCGATCGGGTCGAAGTTCCAATGAAAATCCAGCCGCGACGGATTGACCTTGCCGCGCCGCAATTGCAGGAGTGCGGTGAGGTAGGTGCGGGTCAGCGCGATATCAAAAGCCGCCGTTTGCGCTGGCGTCGGCGCGGAGGCCTGCAAGAACGATTGAGCCTCGGCCAACTCGTCGCCCCGGAAGTCTGCAGGGTTCAGGCCGTCAGCTTGTATGTCATTCAGGCTCTCGAGCAACTGGGTGATATCGCGCCCGTCTGTCCAGGCAGCGCGATAGTTGCGATGGGAATAGAAATCGAGAACAACGCGATTGATGTCCGCGCGTTGATGCTTGCGAGAGGTAATCAAGGGAGGAAATGACGATACCAGGGGTTCAAGCGCGGCCTGGATCCCTTGTCCAACGATGTCGTCAGGCGCTGCAGTCGCCGGACTGACCTGCGCAGATTCCGACAACATGATCTGCGACGTCTCACCCAGCGCAGTGCCGCTGATCAGAAAGACCATAAATAAAGCACGGCTTATGACGAACACCCTTGATGATTGCACCTTGGATAATCCTTAAATCTCTCGCAAATCAGAAAGCTAGCGTCCAAACCGCTGCATGGCGCTACAAAGCTTTGGCTTTCCACTTACAGCGCTACAGTTGACGTCGGCCTTTCATGCCCACAGCCTACGCCGATTCGCTTGAAGTTGCGCTGACCAAAGCCGCTCCAAATGCCGATGCCAAGGTCATCGCCCTGGCGGTTCGTGCCACCCAATGCATCCATGCCCAAGGCGCTGCTCCGGCGCAGAGACTTGTGCTTCCGGGTGTTTCCTGTTGCCACCGGCAGCAGTTGACCGATAGCCGTTATCCGTGACAGGCTGCTTCGGGTCGAAAGTAGTCACTCGCGACCGACCGCTTACGACCCATAGTTGCCGGTGACCAAGGGCAGATGTCGGCCAGAAGATCGGTCAGGATGGATTACTCCAACTCTACCCCATGACATAGAAGGTCATCGGTACCGCTTCCTACGACAATTTTCATTCCCTAGCGCTTGGCGTCAGTTACCTCGCCAAACAATGCAGTGGTGTATTTCTTGGAAACAGCGCCGCTTCTCTGGCCGTTCGCGCCGTAGTACCGATCCTCACGACATAGCCGCTCCTTCACGTCGCAGAAAATTCCGTTGGCAAAGGTAAATTCGGTCAGATCTACGTTGCTGGACGTAAACACCTCAGCCGCCGCAGCCTTCTTGCCTAAGTACTGCTCTGTCAGCTCATGGGAAATCCCCTTGTCATTGGCGCATACGTAACGGTCACAGAGCACACCCGACGCAGGCGATTGGATCGTAGCCTGGTCCTTGGCGTGTGCGGGCATCACGCCCACGGTAAGCAGCAGCGCAAGAGAAAATGAAAGATTTGATTTAGTCATGTAGTTGTCCCCTTTTATGGGTTTCAGAAGGCTCCAAGCCTATCGCACAAAAAATCAATGAATACCCGAGACTTGTGCGGCAAATGGCCGCCATTCGGAAACACGATGCTGATCGACTGGCGGGGTAACGAATAATCCGGCAGCAGTCGATGCAGCGAACCGCTGGCGATATCCTCCTCTATCATCCAAGCGGGCAGCACTGCCACGCCCAGAGAGGACAGCGCCATCGAGCGGATGACCGTCGATGAGTTGGACTCGAAGCCCAGTCGGCCGGCGACGTCTTCAACGACGCCCGACACGTGCCGCAATGCCCATTGAGTCGGACTCCATCAATCGCCAGATGGCCTTCAGCCTGGGCACTGCGCTGTTCCTTATGATGTACAACCTGCTCGCTGACCACCTTGAACCGTCCAGGGCCTACCACTTTACGTTTCTCATCGCGTCGGTCGCGGGACTACTTCCTCTTCTACATATCGGCGTCCTGAACGCCCCTAAGGACTGTCATGCACAGCAACAAACTTGATCAGGCGCGACGCAGCGTTCATCACATCCATGAGCTGATCCACAGCATATTCACTTCTCCCACGGAACAAGCCAGCGCCGCTATCACAGCGCTTATGCCGGTGTTTGCCGATACGTTCACCATGGTCAGCACGGCGGGCGCAGTCTTGAGCCGCAAGCAGATAGAACAGATGTTCAAGCGCGTGCAGGGCACCCGGCCCGGTCTGGAAATCATCCTCAGTGATATAGAACCTCTTCAACAGGAAGGTGACCGCGTGGTCCTGCGTTACAAGGAGGTTCACCGTCTGCTGGGTGTAGAAACGGCGCGCCTGTCAGTGGTGCTCCTCGAGGTGATGACTGCAGGCGCACGTTGGCACTACTTGCAGGAAACGGCAGTTAGTCAGGATCTAGCCCAATGACTGATTGGAAGATGCGTACCTTGCCTTCGGCAGATCAATGACTGCATGGGTCTCGCGCCGTCCGTTTGTCAGTGCCTGCCTCATCGCCGGCAAGCCGGCTCCCACAGGAGGATCACCCCGCCCCCAGGCTTGCGTTGTCCCTGTGGGAGCCGCGCTTGCCGGCGATGGGCCGCGAAGCGGCCCCAACATCCAGATGTCTGCTATTGGGTCGAAAGTGGACCCCATGCCTATGCGTCCTCCAGCAGCTCCAGGGCACGGTCGAAGTCGAACAGTGCGATCTGCACCTGACGTCACGCACGGAGGCGGAGGCGCAGACGCAGACGCCGCGCCCTTCCAGGTTGGGCAGGTGAGACAGACCTATTTCCACAGAGAACAGGCTACCGTCCTTGCGCACACCGCGCAGATCCTCCAGACCGAGGCCCATTTGCCGCGTGGTGCCGCTGGTGATGAAGCCATTGCGCAATACCGCATGCCGTTCGCGCGCATGCTCCGGCACCAGCCGTTCGACGCCAGACCCGACAAGCTCGCCCTGGTCGTAGCCGAACAATGCATCCAGTTGTGGGTTGGTCATCAGGATGCGACCGTCTGCCCCCACGACCAGCATGCCATCCGGGGAAGCCTCGATGATTCCGCGGTACCAGGCTTCGGTAGCCCGCAGTGCCGTTTGCTGGGCTTCCAGTTCCGTCGCCTGGCGCTCCAGCAGGCGCGTCTGCACCGCCATCGAAAGTGTGCGATCGCCGGGCCGTCGGAGGATGGCCAACCCGGGGCTGCAGCGAAGTCCGCTTTCGGCCAATTGCGGCCGCTCTGCCCGGCACCTTTCATCGATTACAGTGATGATTACTATCGAAGGCCCTGCCTGTTGGGTGGCCAAGACCGCCCCCTATAATGGCTTCCACTTCCCCCCCGCTCCCCCGCCTGATTCAGGCGAAAGTCCCCTCTGGAACCCCGCACCATGCCAAGCTCTCCCCTGGCCTCTCACGGCCCCCTCGAACATCGTCAACAAAGCGTCAAGCAGCAGTGGCTGGCGATTCTTTCGGTCGCCGTGGGTGCCTTCGCCCTGGTGACCAGTGAGTTTCTCCCGGTGGGCGTGCTCAACGATGTCGCCAGCGATCTCGGTATCAGCGCAGGCCAGGCCGGTCTGATGGTGACCCTGCCCGGCATCATGGCCGCCCTCGCCGCTCCTTTGCTGTCGGTCGGCATTGGCGCGCTGGACCGTCGCTACCTGCTGATCGGCCTCACGCTGATCATGATCATCGCCAACGCGGTCGTGGCCTATGCCAGCGACTTCAACCTGCTGCTGTTCGGGCGCGTGCTGCTGGGTGTCAGCATCGGCGGCTTCTGGGCTACCGCCATCGCCCTCAGCGGCCGCCTGGCTCCCAAGGGCGTAGGCGTCGCCCAGGCCACCTCGATCATCATGGTCGGTGTGACCTTGGCCACCGTGCTGGGTGTGCCGGTAGGCACCTGGTTGAGTGGCCTCATGGGCTGGCGCATGACGTTCCTGGCCACCGCGCTGGTGGGCGTGCCGGTGCTGCTGGCTCAGGTCCTTCTGCTGCCGCGGCTCAACCCGGACAAGGCCATTCGCATCAGTGACCTGCCGGCGCTGTTCATCAACCCGCAAGCTCGGGTGGGTTTGATCGCGGTGCTGCTGATTGGCCTGGCGCACTTTGCCGCGTACACCTATGTCGCCCCCTTCTTCAAGCAAAACGCAGGTTTCGATGGGCCGACCATTGGTTCGCTGCTGTTGCTGTATGGCGTGGCCGGGGTAATGGGCAACATCTTTGCCGGTTTCGCCGCCAATCGAAGCGTGCGTCACACCCTGATGCTGGTCGCATTGATGATCGCCATCAGCACCGCCCTGTTCCCCCACTTCGCCACCGGCATGACCGGCGCTGCGATGCTGATCGCGCTCTGGGGCTTCGCCTTCGGCGCCTTCCCGGCCTGCGCCAGTATCTGGATGTTCGTCGTGGCGCCCAAGGACGTCGAACGCGGCATGCCACTGTTCGTCGCCATGTTCCAGGTGATCATTGCGTTGGGCTCGTTCTTCGGCGGGCAGATCGTCGACCAACTGGGCAGCTCGGTGCTGTTGAGCCTGGCCACGGCCCTGGTGGGTTGCGGTTTCGTTACGGTGCTGGTGCTGGGGCGTAATGTCAGCAATAGCCTGGCGGTTAGCCCGACTGCTTGATCCTTGCCCCACAGATACACCTCTGCCCTCAAGACTTGCGCTGTATCTGTGGGAGCCGGCTTGCCGGCGATGAGGCCGGCACTGGCAACAGCACTTTGCACAAGTGGCCAGCAAGGACTGCACGGCTTCACACCGCCGCGCTGCGCTCGCGGATATCAATGTTCAATATGCGGTCGTTATCGTTGTAGTCGACGGGGCAATCAATCACGTGCACGCCTGGATTGGAGATACAGTGGTCAAGTAGCGGAATCAAGGAGTCGGCACTTTCTATGCGATACCCAGTGGCTCCATAGGATTCAGCATATTTGACGAAGTCAGGGTTTGCGTAGTCCAGGCCGCCGGGGATGCCGAACACGTACTCAACACCTTCACTTTCCAAACATTGCACAACGAGATCAGCTGCCTTGGCCATCTATTTGCCCTGCCACTATCGAGCGTGAGCCACGCGGGCAGAGGACGAGGCCTCTGCCCGGTGCTGAATGCGTTTTATGGTAACGCTTGGATTATTCGGCCATCCGAGGAAGTACCAAGGTGGCGTCAATGGCAACCAAGGCATTCAACGCGAGCGCCGACACGCCGACCGTGGCGCGTGCCGGGTAAGGCGCTGCAAAGTAACGGCTCATGATTTCGTTCACGACACCAAAGTGCGAGAGTTCCGTGAAGTAGATAGTGAGTTTCCCTACGTCAACAAAACTACCGCCTGCGGCGTGTGCGACGGCCTGGAGGTTCTCGAGTACCTGAATGGTTTGGGCTTCGATCCCTTGCGGCAATTCCATCTTTTCGGGGTGAAGTGCGATTTGCCCGGTCAGGAAAACCAGATCACCCATGCGCACGGCTTGCGAATACGGGCCGATAGCTTTCGGCGCCTGATCACTGTGGATAGCGATTCTGCTCATCAAATTTGATCCTGTCTTAGGGGGCGATCCAACCCGCCTGCCAATGCTCGTCTTGCAAAATGAAGCGGGCCCGCTGGTGGATATCCTGGGAAAGGTCGAGCCACTCGATTTTTCTCAAGTGGACAGCCACCAATGCGAAATTGTCAAAACCCTCCAGGTGCGTTTCATAGGCTGCGCAAGGTGAAGAAATCGCCTCGCCTGGCAGGCGCCCATGGCGAAAGAGCGCCTGAGTGCTGCCTCGTGCCTGCTCCCAGTGCTGGGCAAGGCGCGAAACATCCGAAACAGGTTCAGCCAGGCCTTCGATCCGAAGCTGCAGCTTGCCAGTCGGATCGACGGAGGTCATACCGACTCTGGGTTCGCCACGTATCTCTGCGAGCTTCGCCGACCGCTTGTCCGCATAAAAGATGATCGACCTCGTTGACTCATCGGCATGGCGCAAGACAACCGTGCTTACCTTGGGTTGCCCTTCAGTGTTGACGGTGGCCAGTTGCATCAAGCGAAATGGATTTGGCGTACTGCCAACCGGTATGGATAAATCCGACCAGACCTTGGCCAATATCAGATCAAGCATGGCAATCGCCTAGATGAGAAAGGGCCGCGTTCCGTTTGCGGCCCGGAGGTACTCAGACGCTGCGGGTAACGCCGCCGTCGACCTTGATGTTCTGGCCGGTAATGTAGGCAGCCCCGTCGCTCGCCAGGAAGGCGATGGTGGCGGCAATTTCTTCACTGGTGCCATAGCGTTTGAGCGGCACACCTTCCCGACGTTGTTCGGTAGCAGGAAGACTGTCGATCCAGCCCGGCAACACGTTATTGATGCGAATGTTGTCAGCGGCGTACTTGTCAGCAAAGATCTTGCTGAACGAAGCCAGGCCAGCACGGAAAACCGCCGAGGTCGGGAAGAGTTCGCTTGGCTCGAACACCCATGCAGTAGAAATGTTGATGATTGCACCGGCGTTCTGGCGCTGCATGTACGGCGTCACCAGTCGCGTAGGGCGAATGACGTTGAGCAGGTAAGTCTCCATCCCCTGGTGCCAGTCTTCGTCGCTGATCTCGAGGATCGGTGCCCGCGGGCCATGGCCGGCGCTGTTGACCAACACATCGATACGGCTCCATTTCTGAATGACGGCGTCGACCAGGCGCTGCAGGTCATCGTTTGACTGGTTACTGCCGGTTACGCCAATACCGCCGAGCTCTTGCGCCAGGGCCTCCCCTTTGCCAGAGGAAGAAAGAATACCGACCTTGAAGCCGTCGGCAGCCAGTCTGCGTGCAGCTGCCGCTCCCATACCGCTACCACCGGCCGTGACGATTGCTACTTTTTCTACTGACATACATCCTCCTGAGTGAAGTGTGGATAGGTTGTTTGTGCACTGAGATTAGCGCCGCTCGGTCTTTCTCAGAGAGACAGCAAGCCTTCTTAATGACAGTAGAAAATCTATCGGTCAGCAGTTTCGAGATGAAGCGTGTCGACGGCTTGCCATGGCCAGTTGGCGATCGGCATCGCACGCAGAACCGACCATACCCATGGCATCCCTGCCAAAGCAGTCACCACATGTCAAAGCTCTATCCCAGTATGATTCTGAGGGGCTGGTCGAGTACTCGGTGGTCTACACCGACCGCTCGCTCAATCACATGTCGCAGACCTCCAAGGGGTGATGAGAAAGTGCGTCGCGATTCGACCCATAGCGGCCAGTATGGACAGCCGTTGCCGGTGAAGTCATCAGCGTTGAGTAGCGCTGCAGATAACCTGCGGGATCTCAACAGCGCGTGTGCCGACGGACTCAATCCATTGGCAGCAGCACGGTGGCGGCTAGCCCCCCGCCTGCTCGATTATTCAGACGCACCTGCCCGCCCATACGATCGATAATGGTTGCAACAATGGAAAGCCCAAGACCAGCACCATTGGGGCTATTGCGGCTATAGAAGCGCTCGAACACCCTGGAAAGGTTCGCTTTATCGATTCCCGGCCCCTCGTCCTCGACCACTAGCTGGAAGGTGCTGTCTAGACGCCTTAGTGTCACGGTGATTCGGCCTGCAGGCGGTGAATGCTCTACTGCATTGGACACCAGGTTCTGCAGTGCGATGCCTAGCGCTCCGGCATCAATTGCCAGATGATGGTCGCCTTCGCCTATGTCCAACGAGGGCTCCAGGCCGCGATCGAGTATCCATGGGGTCAGGTCAGCCAACGTGTCGGTGACTACCTCGGCCAAATCGACTGGGGTACTGGCGCGCTGCCCCAACCTTGGCTCGACACGTGCCAGTGTCAGCAGTTGGTTGACCACCCGGGTCAGCCGGTCGACCCCGCCCATCAGAAAGCCCAGCGCTTTGTGCCGCTCTGCCTCGTTGCTGGCCTCCAGCGCGTTCTGCGCGTGCAGGCGGAGGACGGCCAGGGGTGTACGCATTTCGTGGGCGGCATCGGCAATGAACCGATGTTCACGCCGCAGCAGGTCCTCGATCTGCGCCAACAAGCGGTTGATGGCGGCCTGCATGGGCTCTAGCTCAGAAGGCAGCGGCACCAACTGCAGCGGCTCCAGCGAATCGGCGTGGCGCCCACGGATGATGTTGGCCATGTTCTGCAACGGCCGCAGCCCCCAGCCGATGGCTGCCCAGACAAGCAGTGCCAACGCCAAGCTGCCGAGCAAGAACGGGAACAGCGTGTGACGAACGATGCGGTCGATCAGGTCGTAGCGCACGTCGTCGCGCTCGCCTACCCATATCACCCAGTGCCGTTCCGGCACCGGTAACACGAAACCGCGCCATTGCTCGCCACCACTTGAAAAGTCGTAGAAGCCAGGCGCTGTTGGTGGTGGGTCGATGGCCGGCGCACTGGGTGTGTGCACTAAGAGGCCAGCGCCGTTCTGCCAGACCTGGAATGCCAGCTTGCTCTCGTAAGGGTGGCCTACCCGATGGTGACCAGCCTGGGCCAACGCCTCGTTGAATGCCTGGTACATCGCTTCACGCGAACCTCCTTGCACCGGCAGGTTCATGACGCCCTGCAGCAAGCGAGCGTTCTGGGCCAGATGTGCGTCGTACACCTCGTTTATTTCATGGCGGCTGTCGTGATAGTTATAGAACGACAGCAGGCCGGTTCCCAGCAGCAGCAACAGCATCACCCGCCACAGGGTCCGTTGGCGCAACGAGCTCATACCTTGGCCTCGACCAGATAGCCAATGCCGCGCACCGTACGGATCAGTCCGTTGAACAGCTTCTTGCGAAGGTGGTAGATGTGAACCTCCAGCGTATTGCTCTCGGGCTCCTCATCCCAGCCATACAGCAGCTGGGTCAAGCGTTCACGGGTGAAGACTTTGCCTGGCTGCGCTAGCAACTCGTGCAGCAGCACGTACTCCTTTGGGGTCAGCACCACTTCAACGCCATTGTAATGAACTTGCTGGGTAGCTGGATGGAGGCTGACTCCGGCATGCTCGATCATGACCTTGGCGCGTCCGGCGCTGCGCCTCAGCAACGCGCGCAAGCGTGCCTTCAGCTCGTTGAGGTCGAACGGCTTGACTAAGTAATCGTCGGCGCCGGCATCAAGGCCGGTGATGCGATCATCGAGGGCATCCCGTGCGGTCAGGATCAGCACCGGCAGGTTGTCGCCGCCGGCGCGTACCCGCCGCAGGAGTTCAATGCCATCCATACGAGGCAATCCAAGATCCAGGATCACCAAGTCGAAAGTCTCGTGCTGCAAGGCATGCAAGCCGCTGACACCGTCACGCAACCAGTCGAGTGTGTAGCCCTCCTGGCGCAAGCCGTCGCAGATCCCCTCTCCCAGTGCGAGGTCATCCTCAACCAACAATAGCCGCATGTTCAGTCCTGTTTGTCCTTGATCGCCTTGAGTAAAGCATCGATATCCGCGCGACGGCCCTGATCAGCGAGTTCACGTCCCGGCCGGGGCGTTGCTTTCAAAGCTTTCTGCAGGGCTGCGGTAGCCTCCGGGTAGCGCTTTTGCCGATACAGATGATCAGCCCAGAAATAGTTGCTGTCGATACCGCTGGGGTTGATCTGCAAAGCTTTGCGTAGCATCTTGTCGGCCATATCAGCATCACCGAAACCAATCGGCCAGCCGGGCACTTGATCGTAAAGCGCGCCCAAGCTGGTATAGGCCGATCCCTGCAGGGCGTTGGGCTCCAGTTTCATGGCCTGTTCCAGGCTAGCCTTCGCCGCCTTGACCTTGCCTAGTGCTCCAAGGCCACCGGTGGCCCCCGCCCAGCTGCTGTTGATGATGCCCTCCCAGATCAATGGCTCTGGTGTGCCGGGGTACTGATGAACGAAGGCTGCCGCATCACTCGCCAGCTTTTCGAAGGCGTCAGCACGTTTGTCCTTGGGTAACTGGTACTGGATCTGCGCCCAGCGCTGCTGCAGGTCACTCAGGTGCTGTGTGCCTGTCTGATCCAGTGCCCAGGTATAGGGCGCGATTACCAGCAAGCTGGCGATGAACAGGCACTTCATTTGATCGACTCCTTGGAATGGCTACCGATGTAACGGCGAATGACTGGCAATTGCTTGCGTAGGGCGCGGTCGACTACGCCCGGCAACATGCCGTTAATGCGCACGAATAGCTTTTCCGGCCAGCCCAAGTACAGCTCGCTGCGTTCAGACTGCACGGCCTCAAGCACTGCACGGGCGACATCTGCCGGGTCGTCCATGCCGACTTTCAACGCCTGATTGAGCGCTGTCGCAGCACTGCTGTTCATCGCCGTGCGGGTCGCCCGGGGCGCTGCATAGAGCACATTCACCTTGGTGTCGGCCAACTCGCGTCGCAGCGCTTCCGAAAAGCCACGCAGGGCGAACTTGCTGGCGCAGTAGGTGGCATAACCGGGGTAACCGATCGAGCCATAGGTTGACCCGACATTGACCACCAGCGCCTTGGGCTGGGTGCGCAGCAACGGCAGGCAACCACGTGTCAGATGCAGCGGGGCCTTCAGATTGATGTCCAGCAGCTCATCGAGCTCGTGCTCGTCCAACTGATCGAGCAAGGCGAAGCGGTTCACCCCGGCAGCGTTGATCAGAACGTTGACATTGCCCATCTCGCGGGCTCGGCCAACGACTTGTTCGCGCCCTGCCTGGTTGCGTAGGTCAGCTTCTTGCCAACATAAGCGGTCAGGGTACCGATTCATCAGGCCGGCCAGCTTGCCCATGTGCCGGCTGACCGCCAGCACCTGGGCACCGGCAGCGCACAGTTGCTCGGCCAACTCAAGGCCAATACCCCCACTGGCGCCGGTGAGGACCACCACGGATTCAGGCAAGCGCATGACGCACCTCGTTCTGCCCGACGCGCGGCAAGCCCTGGAACATCTCGGTGTACAAGCGGTAGACGACCTTTGCAGCGTGGATGACAGCCTGCTGGTCGCCCTCATCATCGAGGCGGTCCATCAACTGTTTGTAGGTAACCATGTGGTCCTGGTCGAGCGCACCATGGGAACTGAGGTAGCTGAACGCTTGGCCAGGCAAGCCCAGCGTGCTCTGGATGGTGCTCGCCGCCTGAGTGGCCAGGGCGATGCTGGTGCCTTCAAGCACGTTGACCATGCCGAACAGCCCGACAGGGTTGCCGCGTGCAATCAGGTCGTAGAGGTAGGCGACCATCAGCTCGATTGGCAGCGCTGGCCGACCATCACGCACGGCCTCCCAGTCGCCGCCGCAGGCCTTGATGTCGTTGAGGATCCACTGTTCGTGGCCGTACTCCTCTTCGATGTATTCGCACACCGCACCGCGCAGCCATTCGAGGCGCGACGGCAAACGCGCGCCACAGGCCATCATCAGTGGCACCGTATGGCGAACATGGTGGTAGGCCTGGGTCAAGAAGGCGAAATAGCTGTCCAGACTGACCTGGCCGGCCAGCGCGTCCCGGATTACCGGCACTGCGAATAACGCCTGACGTTCCTGGGCAGTTTGTGTTTGCAAAGTATCGAAAAAGGACATGGTGAACCTCACAACGAGATGTCAGATAACAGGGTGTGATAACGCTGCAAGATCGCCTCCCGTCGTGGGCGGCCGTTGGCAGTCAGGGTTCCGTCGAGGGGGCTTAGTGGGGCCGGCAAACGGCGCCAGGTATGCACCTGGGCGTAACCGGGCAGCTGCGCATTGCAGAGTTGTACGGCCTTGTCGATAGCCTCGTTACTGGTGGTTGGGTCTAGAGGCCAGAGCAGTGCCAGGTTGTGCGGCAAGGCTTCGCCATGTACGAAGGCCTGTGCGATCAAGCCTCCCTGAGTCAGCTCCGACTCCACCCACTCCGGGTTGACGTTACGACCGAAGCTGGTGATGAACTGGTGCTTTTTGCGCCCATCCAGGTACAGGTAGCCATCTCTATCGAGATGACCAAGGTCGCCTGTCGCCCACCACTCGCCGGTGACCGGCGCCTCTTCGAGGTAACCCAGCAAGGTCGAGCCAGCTACCAGCACCTCACCATCGTCAGCAATGCGCACCTGCACATGGGGCAAGGGCTTACCGACGCTGCCAGGGCGAACGGACCCCGGTCGGTTCAGCGCTACCACCGAGGCACATTCGGACAAGCCGTACCCTTCGAACACAGGCAAACCGACCGTATCGGCCCGAGCCAGCAGGTTGGGCGATACCCGGGCGCCGCCCACTGCCACGAAGCGCAGTGGACCAACGTGCATGAGTCTGCGCTCGATAGCGGTGACCAGCCCCATCAGCAGTTGCGGTACAAGGATCAGACTTTGTGCACCACTCAGGGCAATAGCAGCGAGCAATCGCTTGAAATCCACTTGGCTTGCGCCGCTTATGCCCAACTGTTGCTGCGGGTAGAGCTGGACGCAGGCGCCCGCCATGAGCGCGGCATATACCCCGAGGTTCTCCAGCAATACACCCAGTGGCAGTACCGCCAAGTATCGCTGGGGCTCGGTTGGTCGGCTTGCAGCCTCCAGCTCGCGCGCAACACGCAGCATGGCTTCGGCGTCAAGGCATACGCCCTTGGGCTTCCCGGTACTGCCGGAGGTATAGGTGATCTTTGCGGTGCCCGTCGGCAATTCAGGCGCGACGGCGCAGTCACGCGCCAAGAAGCCTTCTGCCGGCTGTTGGGTAAAACCTTGCTCAAGGAATTGGGCGGTCCACTGCGTCTCGCACAGCACGATCGTGGCACCACTCTGCTGCAGGCAGTGTCGGAACTGAGCCGCGCTGAAGAACGACGGTACGATCACACAAGTGCGCTCGGCGAAAAGTGCCGCCAGGTCCCAGAAAAGCAATTCAGGCCCGTTATCCAGCACCATGACGAACGTGCCCGGTGGTTGGACCAGCAAGCGGGCCACACGAAATTCGACCTCGTCAAGCAATTGCCGGTAGGTGAAACGCTGAACCGACCCCTGAATAGCTACGGCATCAGGTTTTTGCTGGGCATGCTGAAGCAGCAACGCCTGAAAGAGGTGCAGTTCATGCGGCATGACCGGTCTCCTGGGCCAGGTTGGGAAATCCAAGGCGCTGAAACACCCCCGCTCGGGCCAGGACATCGAAGCCATAGCCGATGCTCCCGGCGAATACCTGTGGCCGTTGGTCGTAGTACGTCCCCCACTGATTCGCCTGCCCCTGCAAGCGCTCAGGATCGGCCGCAGCCAAAACCATAGGCACCAGGCCCAGCCGTTGAAAGCTGTTTATCAGCGTCGTCGCACCGGTGAATGCCACCCACTCCAGGCCACGCGAGCCCAACAACCAGGTCACAGCAATGATCATGATTCGGGCGCTGCCAGCGCTGAGTGAAGCCAAGTTGCCCACCTCGACCATGCATGAACGGTCCAAGGCAACGCCAGCGACCTGCGAAACGGCGGCCTCCAAAGGCGCGTCCAGATACCGCTCGAGAAAGAGAGGACCTTCGCTGGCTGGTCGCATGCCGGCCGCTGCGATCAGCCGTCCGTGGCTGTCATGCAACGCCAACAGTTCTGGCAGGTAATGCTGCACATCCGCTTGGTGCACGGTGGCAAAGCACTGATGGATGAAGTGCTCCAGATTCTCGCGTGTAGAGTCGCCTGCCAGATGAAGCGACAGCCGCGCGTGATGGTCGGCATGACTGCCTATAGGAAGCGGGAGCAGGCTGCTCCATCGAGATTCGTTCATGAAATTCCCCGATTGGGTTCGACGGAGAGCATTATCAGGGTCGAATCTGAATGGAATCTGAAGTCAAACGACACAGAGCGTCTGAGAGCATGATGCGTCCCAGGAGATCGAGCACTGGCGACCGAACGAGCTGCCTGTTCAACTTGATAACGATGAAGGCTCGCTATGGGCTGTGAACGGCCCTACTCCAAAGGCAGCTTTGGGTCGAAAGTAGTCACTCGCGACCGACCGCTTACGACCCGAAGCAGCCTTTCATCAACAGCTGGAATCGGCGACCAGGCTCCTGAGATAGGCAGTCAAATCACGAAACGGTTTTCGCCATTTCAGATGTATTCGCCCAGCCCAGTCCTTCATACAC
>Ga0182745_1003250_pt1 | contig 14117 bp, 12 predicted proteins | sample eDN3rd30CKraftBY_FD_128523 | JGI IMG/M metagenome (GOLD analysis project Ga0182745, IMG submission 128523) | Enriched backyard soil microbial communities from Emeryville, California, USA - eDNA 3rd pass 30_C Kraft BY (version 2) (version 2) | ecosystem: Environmental > Terrestrial > Soil >...
ACCTGGCGTGGTGCGAGTTCAGCGGCGTCGGTGCGTTCGGGCACGTCAGCCTGGGCATGGATCTGCTGCTCGCTCTGGGCGGCCCGCTGACCGCGGCGCCGCTGGTGCTGTTTGCTTTCGGCGCGCAACGCATTCCTTATTCGACCGTAGGATTGCTGCAATACATCGGTCCCACCATGCAGCTCATCCTGGCGGTGTTCCTGTTCCGGGAGCCGTTCGAAGGGCCGCGAGTGCTGGGCTTCAGCATGATCTGGGCGGCGTTGGTCATTTACGCACTCGACGGCGTCTGGCGTGCGCGGCGGCTGGCCCGTCTGAGATAGCCGCTCGATCGCGGGTCATTGACAGTGACTGCATATTTATGCAAACTATTCGGGTTTTTATGCAATCTGGAACCGACCGCCGCTCCTTACCGTCATGGCCGCCGAACTGCACCAGTCCGTGTCCCGCCGCGCCGCGATTCTCCGGATCATCCGGGAAGCGACCGTGCACAATCAGGATGAACTGGTAAAAATCCTCAAGAATCAAGGCTTTGACGCCACCCAATCGAGCGTCAGCCGGGATCTGCGCGAGCTGGGCGTGGCCAAGGCGGGGGACCGCTACATCGTTCCGGCGCCGGCCGAGGACGCCCTGCCTCCCAACCACTTCGCGGCTGTGTCCAACTTCGTGCTGGAAATACGCACCGCCGGGGATGCGCTCACGGTCATCAAAACCACCACCGGCACAGCGCAAAGCGTGGCGGTGGCAATAGACAAGTCGAGCTGGCCGGAGGTGGTCGGCACCCTCTCGGGCGACGACACCATTTTCATCGCCACCGCGGACGCCAGCGCCCAACACGGCCTGCGCGATCGGTTGCGCGCCATTTTCCGTATCTAACCCATTCCAGCTCCGCAGCAGCGGCCCTGGCCTTCCCCAATGAGCATTTCGTCCATGAATCCATCCTTGCCCGCAGGCTCCGAGCCCATCCTTCTCGCGTTCTCCGGCGGTCTCGACACCTCGTTCCTGGTCCCATGGCTGGGCGCCACCTATGGCCGGCCGGTGATCACGGTCTGCGTCGATACCGGCGGCATCGATGCCGAAGCCGCGAAGGTGCTCGAGCAACGCGCCCGCGCGCTGGGCGCGAAGGATCACATCCTGGTGGAAGCCCGCCAGGCGTACTTCGACCAGGTGCTGAAGTATCTGGTGATGGGCAACATCAAGCGTGGCCAGATGTATCCGCTGTGCGTCGGCGCCGAGCGAGTCATGCAGGCGCAGACCATCGCCGAATGGGCGCGCAAGCTCGGCACCACGATCGTGGCGCATGGCTGCACCGCCGCCGGTAACGACCAGGTGCGCTTCGAAGTGGCACTGCGCACGCTCGCGCCGGAACTCACCATTCTCGCGCCGGTGCGCGACAACTCGTTCAAGCGCCCGGACCAGCTCAAGTATCTGCAGGATCGCAATCTGCCCATCCCGCCGTACGGCGCCGCCTATTCCGTGAATCGCGGCCTGTGGGGCGTGACCATCGGCGGCAAGGAAACACTGACCTCCGAGGGCAGCATTCCCGATCACGCCTGGGTGCTGTCCAAGAACGCGTTCAGCGAGCCGCAGCCGGCCGAATCGCACCGCATCGGTTTCGAGCGGGGCGTGCCGGTCAGCCTGGACGGGGTCGAGCTGGATCAAGTGGCGCTGATCGAACAGGTCGAGGCCATCGGCGCCAGGTTCGGTGTTGGCCGGGGCATCCACCTGGGCGACACCATCATCGGCACCAAGGGCCGGGTGGCGTTCGAGGCGCCGGCCGCCGAAGTGCTGATCGCCGCGCACCGCGAGCTGGAAAAGCTGGTGATGACCGGCCGCCAGCAGCGCATCAAGGAAATGCTCGCCGGTCCGTACGGCGACCTGGTGCACGAGGGCCAGCACCTGGACCCGGTATGCCGCGACATCGAGGCCTTGTTCGTGCACTCGCAGGAACGCGTCAGCGGTGAAGTCAAAGTGCTGTACCGCCCTGGCAGCGCCTTCGTGGCAGGGGTGACCTCACCCTTCTCCATCATGGCCGCCTCCAAGGGCGTCTATGGCGAAGCCGCCGGCGAATGGACCGCCGCGGACGCGCTGGGCTTTTCCAAGATGGTCGGCTTGCCCGGCATGTTCTGGACCCGTGCCGGGCAGCAATAAGCAGCCAGCAATAGTCAAATATCACCATGGGTATCACCATGAAAACGGTCGTCGTCGACAAAGTTGCTTCCATCACCCAGGCGTTGAATCTGGGGCGTGAATTGCGCGTCGCCACCACGGATATCCCGTGTGAAGAAGGCGTGGTGCTGGTGGGAGAGATCCTCACCAACAAGTCCACGTACAACACTCTGGAGCTCACCAGCGGCCGCATGGCCAAGGTATCCAAGGGCGACATCATCGTGGGCGCGCTCGGCCACCGGCAGGCGCTGTTCGGCTACTCCGGCCATCTGCCGGCCTCGGTGCAGGTGGGCGATGTCATTCAGGTGTTGAACATCGGCGGCGTGCTCGGCGTGTGCGACTCGGCCAATCCGGAGAAAGGCCGGCCGTTCGACATTCGCATCCTGGGCGTAGTGCTGCAGTTCCCCTACCTCGGCGAGCGCATCGGAGTGCCCGCCCGGGTCGGCTATCGCCAGCTGGATCTGCAGACCAAGGTCGACACTCACGACGTGCCGGTGGTGGCCCTGGTCGGTACCTGCATGGAGGCCGGCAAGACCGCGGCTGCCTGTACCATCGTGGCCCGCATGCGCCATCGCGGCTTGAACGTGCACGCTTTCAAAGCCACGGGCGTATCCCTGCGCCGTGACATCCTCGCGATGGAGGACGCTGGCGCTAAGCGCAGCATGATCTTCACCGATCTCGGCGTGGTGACCACCACCGCCAAGACCGGCCCGGCCATCACCCGTGCGCTGCTGACGGAAATGTCGCTGGGCGAACCCGATGTGATCGTGTTCGAGCTCGGCGACGGCATTCTCGGCGCCTATGGTGTCGAGGCCATCCTGTCGTCGCCCGACATTCGCAGCGCGCTGACTTCGGTGGTGCTGTCGGCCAACGACCCGGTCGCGGCCTGGGGCGGCGTCAAGCTGCTGCGTGAGAAGTTCGACATCGAACCTGCCGTGGTAACCGGCCCGGCCACCGACAACGCGGTGGGTGTGAACATCATCCGCGATCAGTTCGGCGTGCCGGCTTTCAACGCCATTACCGACGGCGCGGCCCTGGCCGACTGCGTAATCGATTCGCTCAAATTGACCAAGGCACAGTTGGCCAAGGCTGTTACGGAGTGAGCCCGGCACAATGAATCACGATACCACCAAGGTCCCTGCCATCGTCCTGGGCGGCACCGGCTATGTGGCCGGCGAGCTGTTGCGCCTGATCGCCGCCCATCCGCACCTGGATCTGCGCGCCATCCTGTCGGACAGCCAGCCGGGAGAGCCAGCCTCGAAATGGTTTTCGCACCTGGCTCCCGTCTATCCCAATCTCAAGTTCTCCAGCATGGACGAGATCAAACAGCTGGTCGGCTCGCTGCCGGCCAGCGCCGTGATCTCTGCCGCTCCGCATGGCGTAGCCGCCAAGCTGATCGACGATCTGTTGCGCGCCGCCGCGGCCAACGGCACCCAGCCCAAGGTCATCGACATCTCCGCCGATTATCGCTACGGCACGGCGAGCGCCTACGAGGCGGTCTACAAGCACGCGCACGGCGCTCCCGACCGTATTGCCCAGTTCACCTGCGCCGTGCCGGAGCATTTGCAGAGCGCGAAGACGCCACACGTCGCGCACCCGGGCTGCTTCGCCACCGCCGTGTTGCTGGCCAGCGTGCCGCTGCTGCAATTCGGACTGGTCGAACCGCGACTGTTCGTCAGCGGCATTACCGGCAGCACCGGCGCAGGCCGCACGCCCGTGGCGGGAACTCACCATCCGCAGCGGCACAGCGACCTGTACGCCTACAACCCGCTCACGCATCGTCACACTCCCGAGGTCACGGCGCTGACCCAGGCCGCGACCGGCGTGGCGGCCGAGTTCAACTTCGTGCCGCATTCAGGGCCGTTCGCACGCGGCATCCTGGTCACCGTGCAGGCAACGGCGCAGCGTGCGGTCAAGACCGCCGACGTGCTGGCCGCGCTCAGCGAGTTCTACGCCGGCAAGCCCTTCGTACGAGTCGCCGCCGACATGCCGCATGTGAAGGACGTGGCCACCAGCAACTATGCCTTCCTCAGCGGCGCGGCAAACGGCAACACGGTGGTGGCGACTTGCGCCATCGACAACCTGGTCAAGGGAGCGGCCGGCGGTGCGCTGCAATGGCTGAATCGTCAGTTCGGGTTCCCGGAAACCGCCGGGCTGACCGCGCCGGCGCCGGGCTGGACCTGAAAAACACGAATTTTCGCAAGCTTCGAACGAGTGACCGCATGAGCAATGTCGTTGCAGTGAAACAAGCCCAGCCAGCCACAGCGCATGCGGGCGATCACCTGGCCCCCGTGTTCGCGCAATTCCCGCTGGAAGTCGTCGATGCCGAAGGCGTTTACCTGCACACGCCCGACGGTCGCAAAGTGCTCGACCTGTACGGCGGGCACGCGGTAGCCGCGCTGGGTTACAACCATCCCCGCTGGCTGGCAGCGCTGACCACCCAGGCCCGCCAGCTGTGTTTCCAGAGCAACGCGGTTCCGCTGGACGTCCGGCGCCGCGCGGCGACCAAGCTGGCCAAATTCTGCGGCCTGGGGCTGGACACGGTGTTCTTCGTGAATTCGGGCGCCGAGGCCAACGAGAACGCGCTCAAGCTGGCCTGCAAAATGACCGGCGGCACGGAAATCGTGGCCGTGGAAGGCAGCTTCCATGGCCGCACCGCGGCCGCGGGCGCCGTGACCTGGGGCGCGGACCAGAAATGGTATGGCTTCCCGGGCAAACCTTTCGACGTCAAGTTCATCAAGCCCGGCGATGTCGACCGGCTCGGTACGTTGATCGGCGATCAGACCGCGGCCGTGATCGTCGAACCGGTGCAGGGAGTCGCGGGCGCGGTCGATCTACCGAAACAGTTCCTGCAGGCGCTGCGGCTGCGTTGCAGCGAGAATGGCACGGTCTTGATCTTTGACGAGGTGCAATGTGGCGTGGGGCGCACCGGCCACCCGTTCGCCGCCAATCTGTACGGCGTCACTCCCGATATCATCACCACCGCGAAAGCGCTCGGCGCCGGTTTTCCGGTCTCGGCCATGCTGGTGGCGGATCACGTGGCCAGCTACATGAAAATGGACTCGCTCGGTACCACTTTCGGCGCCGGCCCCATGGCCTGCGCCGTGGTGGAAGCCGTGCTCGACATCATCGAGTCGGAGCAGCTGCTGGACAACGTGCGGCAACGCTCCGAACAAATCCGTAACGAGTGCGTGGTCGGACCCGTCATCGGCGTCCAAGGGGCCGGCTTGCTGCTGGGCCTGCGGACCTCGCGTCCGGCCAAGGTCATTCAAGCCGAGTTGCTGACACGGGACATCCTGACCGGCACCAGCGGCGATCCCCACGTGCTGCGCATTCTCGCGCCGTTCGTGCTGGGCAGCGAACATGTGCAACAGCTGCGGCAGGCGTTGCTGCAGCTGCCAAAATAACACCGCCAACCGCGAATCCCCTCCATGAAACGTTTTCTCGACCTGGCCGACCTGCAACGCGAAGAAGTCAAAGACCTGCTCGGTCTGGCGGCGCGCCTGCAACAACATCCTCAACCACAGGCCCTGGCTGGCAAGGTGCTGGGCCTGCTGTTCCTGAATCCATCGCTGCGCACCCTGGCGTCGTTCCAGAGCGCCATGATGCGCCTCGGCGGCACCTCGGTGGTCATCACTCCGGGCCAGGGCACCTGGCAGATGGAAACCCGCGCGGGCGCCATCATGAATGGCGCGGCCGCCGAGCATGTGCGCGAGGCGGTGCCGGTACTCGCGTCGTACTGCGACGCCATCGGCATCCGCATGTTTGCCGAAGGCCACAACCTGGCGGCGGACCTGGCCGAGACCGGGTTCAAGATGATGGCCGAGCTGTGCGACAAACCGCTGATCAACATGGAATCGGCCGTCAATCATCCGTGCCAGGCGCTGGCCGACTGGTACACCATGGACGAGTTGCGAGTGCCGGAGCGTGGCAAGTTCGTGATGTCGTGGGTCAATCATCCACGCGCGTTGCCGTTGGCCGTGCCCTCCGCCGCCGTCCACATGGCCGCGCAGCGTGGCATGGAAGTCGTGGTGTTACGCCCCGACGGCTTCGCACTGCCGGAACCGGTCATGGAGAAAGCCAGGCAGGCCGCTCAGGCCTGCGGCGGTTCGGTCCGGGAGACCACCGACCGCAATGAGGCGCTGGCGGGCGCGCATGTGCTGTACGCCAAGGAGTGGGGTTCACCACAGCACTACGGCGACAACGAAGCCGAGGCCCGGATGCGCGAGCACCTGAGCGACTGGTGTGTGCAGGACGCCTGGTTCAAGAACACCGACCCGCACTGTCATTTCATGCACTGCCTGCCGGTACGCCGCAACGTCGCGGTGGCCGACGAGGTGCTCGATGGTTCGCGCAGCGTGGTCATTCGCGAAGCGTTCAACCGGATGGTGGTGCAGATGGCAGTGCTGTACCGTCTGCTGCGCGGTTGAGTTGCTACTGTTTTTTTTATCAATCACTGATTCTCGAGAGGTGTTGCCGCCGTGATCTCCCGCACTGATCCTTCCGTGGCCGTTCGCGCACTGCGCAGCGCTGCGCCGTACATCCGCATGTACAAGGGCAAGGTGTTCGTCATCAAGGCCAGCGGCGGCGTATTCGGCGACAGCGAGTCCACCCACACGCTGATCGAGCAAGTCGCCATCCTGCACCAGGTCGGCATTCGCGTGGTGCTGGTGCACGGCGGCGGCCCGCAGCTCACCCAGATCCAGGAAAAGCTCGGCATCAAGCCCCAGATGGTGGCCGGCCGGCGCGTCACCGACGAAAAATCCATCGAAGTCACCAGCATGGTGCTCAATGGCCTGGTCAATACCCAGATCCTCGGCATCTGCCGTGAACTCGATATCGCCGCGGTCGGCGTCAGCGGCGTGGACGCTGGACTGGTGCGCGCGCACAAGCGTCCGCCGGTCACGGTGGAAGGCAAGACCGTGGATTACGGCCTGGTCGGTGACATCGACCTGATCGACGCCAAAGTGCTGCAACAGCTGCTCGACGACGGCCTGATGCCGGTGGTGAGCCCGGTGTCGGCGGACGACTCGGGCCAATTGCTCAACATCAACGCCGACACGGTCGCCGCCGCCATCGGCGCAGCCCTCAAGGCCGAAAAGCTGATGCTGTGCACCGGCGCGCCCGGCATCCTGGAATCGGTCGATGACCCGCGCTCCATCATTTCGTACACCGATCTGCAGGGCCTGCAGCGCCTGAAAGACCAGGGCAGCCTGAAGGACGGCATGCTGCCCAAGGCCAAGGCCATCGAGGATGCCATCCGCGGCGGCGTACGGCGGGTGCACGTGACTTCGTACAAGTCGCCCGACAGCATCCTGGCGGAAGTGTTCACCAATGAAGGCACCGGCACGCTGGTGGTGGAGAACATCAGCGCTCTGTCGCCAGCCGAACAGCACGCGGGATAGCACCATGACGGCCCCGACTGCCCGACTGTGGGACAAAGGCGCGCCGCTCGACGAACGGGTATTGCGCTATACGGCTGGCGACGATCACGCGCTGGACAACAGGCTGGTCGCATACGACGTGCGCGCCTCGATCGCACACGCCGAAATGCTGCAAGCGCAGGGATTGCTGTCCGCGCCGGATCTCGATGCCATCCGCCAGGGGCTCACCGAAATAGCGGCCGAACACGCCCGCGGTGAATGGCGTGTGCTGCTCGAGCATGAAGACGGTCAGACCGCGCTGGAGAATCTCCTCACGGCTCGCATCGGAGAGGCAGGCAAGCGTGTGCATCTCGGCCGCTCACGCAACGATCAAGTACTGACGGCGCTGCGCCTGTACCTGCGCGATACCATCGATGAACTGGTGGCACATGCCTGTGCCACCGCGGATTCCCTGGACGAACTGGCCAAGCGTCACCCGGGCGTCGAACTGCCGGGCTACACCCACATGCAGCAGGCCATGCCCAGCTCGGTGGCGCTGTGGGCCGGTGGATTTGCCGCCGAGCTGCGTGACGATGCGCAGGGCCTGGCGCAAGTGCAGCGGCGGGTGCAAAAAAACCCGCTGGGATCGGCGGCGGGCTACGGCACCCCGAATCTGCCGCTGGACCGTGAGAACACGCGCCAGCGCCTGCAGTTCACCACCGTGCATGAACCCGTCACCGCGGTACAGCTGTCACGTGGCAAAGCCGAGGCCCAGCTGCTGTTCGAGATCAGCCTGGTGATGCAGGACGTCGCCCGCCTGGCCGCCGACCTGCTGCTGTTCTACACCCAGGAGTTCGCTTTCGTGGCATTGCCCGACGCTTTCACGACCGGCTCGTCGATCATGCCGCAGAAGCGCAACCCGGACGTGTTCGAGCTGATCCGCGGGCGCAGCGCCAGTGCGCAGGCCTGCATGCTGGAAGTCATGGGCATCGTTGCCAAGCTGCCCTCGGGCTATCAGCGCGATCTGCAACTGATCAAGGTACCGCTGTTCCGCGGCATCGACATGTGCCTGGACACACTGGCGATCCTGCCCGCCGCACTGGCCGGCGTCAGCTTCCGCAAGGAACGCATCCGGCTGGAACCTTCGATCCACGCGGCGGCTCAGGCCAACGAAATGGTGGTCAAGCAGGGCATCTCGTTCCGCGAGGCGTACCGGCGCGTGGGCGAGCTGCTGAAGCGTTCCTGAGCGGAATCTGCTACGGTCGGAACTACTGCGATCCCCGCTTCAAAGGCATTTTATGTCCATCTGGTTTCAACCCTACGCGCTCAGCGACGTCGCCTTCATGAACATCAACATGCCCAAGCACATCGGCATCGAGCTGATGGAATTGGGCGAGGACTTCCTGCGCGGTCGCATGCCGGTCGACGAACGTACCAAACAGCCCTACGGCATCCTGCACGGCGGCGCCTCGGTGGCACTGGCCGAAACGCTCGGCAGCGTCGGGGCCGCCTTGGTGATCGACCGCGATCTGTACAGCTGCGTGGGCCAGGAAATCAATGCCAACCACGTGCGCGCGGTGTCCAGCGGTTTCGTCATCGGCACCGCACGCCCCGTGCATCTGGGGCGTCGCAGTCATGTGTGGGAAATCCGCATCAACGACGAGCGCGACAAGCTGGTGTGCATCTCCCGCATCACCATGGCCATCATCGACAAAGTGGCGTCTTAGGCAATAGGAACATAAGGCGTCGGCCCGGAGGGTATACTGCCTCGATGAATTCACGGCAGTCACCCTTCTCTCACCCACTTTGGTGCGGCGTCGGTTCGGCGGGCGCTGTCGCCATTCTGCTACTCATGACGGGCTGCGGCCAGAAGGGCCCGCTGTACCGCAGCGAGCCGGTGCCGGATTACGTGTGGTCGCCCTCGGCCAAAGATGACGGCAAGAAAAGGCCGTCGCCGTTCTCGCACCCGGCGCCCCAGACGCAGAAGCACGACCAGGCCAGTCCTGGAACCAACCCGCCGCCCACCAAGGATGCTGCCGCCCCCTCCGACGGCGCGGTGCCGGATCCCGGGAACACGACGCCCGAATCACCGTCGCAGCCTTAAGGGAAATCGACCGATGAGCGATCAGCGCAAGCTCGTCCTGGTGGACGGTTCCTCATATTTGTATCGCGCGTTTCATGCACTGCCGCCCCTGAGCAACTCCAAAGGCCAACCCACTGGCGCGGTGCTCGGCGTGCTCAACATGCTGATCAAGCTGTTGAAAGAGGAAACCCCGACCTTCGTCGGCGTGGTGGTGGACGCGCCCGGCAAGACCTTCCGCGACGAACTGTTCGAGGAATACAAGGCGACGCGCCAACCCATGCCCGATGAGCTGCGCTCGCAGGTGCAGCCGCTGCTGGACGCGGTCCAGGCGATGGGTCTGCCCTTGCTACGCATCGCCGGGGTGGAAGCGGATGACGTGATCGGCACGCTGGCCAGGCAGGCGGCGGCATCCAGCATCGACGTGCTGATTTCGACCGGTGACAAAGACATGGCGCAGCTGGTGAGCGAGCACATCATGCTCATCAACACCATGAGCGGCACGCGGCTGGACCGCGACGGCGTCAAAGCCAAGTTCGACGTGTTCCCGGAACAGATCGTCGATTACCTGGCACTGGTCGGCGACAGCGCCGACAACATTCCGGGCGTCCCCAAGGTGGGCCCGAAGACGGCGGCGAAATGGCTCAATCAGTTCGGCACCTTGGACGAACTGGTGAAACAGGCCGATACCATCACCGGCAAGGTCGGTGAAAGCCTGCGTGACAGTCTCACCAGCCTGGAACTGTCCAGGAAACTCGCCACGCTGGATTGCGCCGTGGAACTGGAACTGCGACCCGATCAATTGCTGGCCGGTGTCCCCGATCGCAATCGGTTGCGGGAGATCTATACACAGCTGGAACTGCGTTCGCTGCTACGCGCGCTGGATGGCCAAGGCGACACGTCCTCACCCCCTGGCGAAGCGGGCACTGGCGCCGCGTCGAATGCCGCCGCGGCGGCAACACCCACCGCCCCGGCTACGCCCGCCGTACCCCGTAACTACGAAACCATCACGACACTGGAGGCACTGCAGCCGTGGATCGAGCGGCTGCAGCAGGCGTCCGTCATGTCGTTCGACCTGGAAACCACGGCGCTGGAGTACATGCAGGCGGAAATCGTCGGCATCTCGTTCGCGGTGGAGCCCGGCCATGCGGCTTACGTGCCGGTGGCGCACGACTATGCGGGTGCGCCGGATCAGTTGGCGCGCGATGAGGTACTGAAGCTGCTGCGGCCGCTGCTGGAAAGCGAGCAGCCCGCCAAGCTCGGCCATCATCTGAAGTACGACGGGCACGTGCTCAGGCGCTACGGCATCGAACTGCGCGGCATGCGCTTCGATTCCATGCTGGAATCCTACGTGTGGAACAGCACCGCGACCCGCCACGACATGGACTCGGTGGCGCGCAAGTACCTGGGGATCGACACCATCCGCTACGAGGACGTGGTCGGCAAGGGCGCCAAACAGATCGGTTTCAGCCAGGTGGCCATCGAGGTGGCGGCCAACTACGCCGCCGAGGATGCGGACGTCACGCTGCAGCTGCACCAGGCGCTGTGGCCGAAAATAGAGTCGGTGCCCACGCTCAAGGCCCTGTACGAGGAAATCGAGCAGCCGCTGGTGGACGTACTGCTGCGCATGGAGGAGAACGGCGTGCTCATCGACGGCGCGCAGCTCAAACGGCAAAGCACCGAGCTGGCCCTGCGCATGCGCGAACTGGAGGCCAGGGCGCACGAGGCCGGCGGCGGCCCATTCTCACTGGATTCACCCAAGCAGCTGCAGGAAATCCTGTTCAACAAGCTGGGACTGCCCGTGCTCGGCAAGACGCCCACCGGCCAGCCGTCCACCGCGGAATCGGTGTTGGAAGAGCTGGCCGAGAGCTATGAGCTGCCCAAGCTCATCCTGGAGTACCGCGGCTTCACCAAGCTGAAGTCCACTTACACCGACAAGCTGCCGGGGCAGATCGACCGGCGCACCGGCCGGGTGCACACTTCCTATCATCAGGCCGTGGCGGCTACCGGACGGCTGTCGTCGCAGGACCCGAACCTGCAGAACATTCCGGTGCGTTCGCCCGAAGGCCGGCGGATCAGACAGGCTTTCGTGGCGCCCCCCGGACGCTGCATCGTCGCCGCCGACTATTCCCAGATCGAGCTGCGCATCATGGCGCACCTGTCCGGTGACGCCGGCCTGCTGGCGGCGTTCGCCGAGGACCGTGACATTCACCAGGCCACCGCCGCGGAAGTGTTCGGCGCGCCGCTGGCTGAAGTCAGCTCGAACCAGCGGCGCTCGGCCAAGGCGATCAATTTCGGACTGATCTATGGCATGTCGGCTTTCGGGTTGGCACGTCAACTGGGCATCCCCCGTGCCGAGGCGCAGAAGTATGTCGACCTGTACTTCGAGCGTTATCCCGGCGTGAAACGCTACATGGAGCAGACCCGACAGCAAGCGCGCGAACGCGGCTACGTGGAGACGGTGTTCGGCCGGCGGCTGTATCTGAACGATATCAACGCGCGCAACGCCGCGTTACGCCAGGGTGCGGAACGGGCGGCGATCAATGCGCCCATGCAAGGCACCGCCGCCGACATCATCAAGCGCGCCATGATTGCCGTGGACCGGTGGTTGGGGGAGTCGCGGCTGGATGCTTGCCTGATCATGCAGGTGCACGACGAACTGGTGTTCGAGGTGAATAACGACGCGCGCCAGGAACTCATGGACCGGATCGGCACTCTCATGGGTTCGGCCGCCAGCTTGTCGGTGCCGCTCAAGGTGGACGTGGGCGTGGGCGACAACTGGGATCAGGCGCATTGAAGTTTGTTCGTAGGTGTAATTCTTTCACGGAGGCATTGAATGCGTAGATCGATTCTATTGGTGACCCTGGGAGTTCTGGGCGGCCTGGGAACACTGGCCGGCACCGCCCAGGCGGCGGACAACGGCTTCTATCTGGGCGCCAGCATCGGCCGCTCCAATGTGGACATCAGCAAGGGTCCGGTGAAACTGGACGACGACGACACCGGCTACAAGCTGATTGCCGGGTTCCGGCCGCTCGACTGGCTGGCGGTGGAAGCCAACTATGTCGACTTCGGCCAGGTGAAAGAGCGTGACTACAGGGCGGATGGCAAAGCCGTCTCGGCCTTCGCGGTCGGTTTCGTACCGGTCGGACCGGTCGATCTTTTTGCCAAGGCTGGCCTGGTGAATTCGGACACCAAGGTCAAGCTGCGCGACGTGGGCCAGGTGCTGAAGAGCGATGGCACCAACTTCGCTTATGGCGTGGGCGCGCAGCTGCGCTTCCTCAGCCTGAGCGTACGGGCCGAGTACGAGGTGTATGACGTGGATCATGTGAAGGACCTGAACATGTTCTCGATCGGTGCCACGTACACATTTCTTTAGATTTAATTGACGATCCTGTCATTTTCGATTGCAAACGGGCCGTTCGCGGCCCGTTTTCTTATCGCCCGGTTTCGTTGCTAAAGCGCTACATAAAGGCGTCCCACGGCGCCGGACACGGCTTGTGCCTGTGGCCCTTTGGTCACGATCCAGGTCGAGGCTAACCGCCTGAATTCATGAATGTTTCTTCACGTTTTTTTGTGCGATCCCTGGAACTTTCCCGGCCCTGCTTCGTCTTACTCTACGAGCGTCGGCCAGGACGCTTCCATCCGCTGACCTCCCTGAGCGGATGGTTGCCCGGTCCATCCCCATGCCGGGTAACAAACTGCCCCGATGGCTGCAAAGCCATCGGGGTTCTTTTTTTATGCGATGGATCGGGCTCCTTGCCACGACCATCGCAGGCCTCTGGCCAAAAGCGTCGTTTTGGCCAGAGGCCGAGGCAACGCCACCTTCGGCGGCGGGGCACAGTCCCTGTGCCCGGTAAGATTCAAAGAGATCGGACCTTATAGCAATTTTCCTGCGGCGGCGGGCACAGTCCCTGTGCCTGGTTCGGATGAAGAGAAAGAACGGACCTTGCACTGCGCGGTCCTGTCCGCCTGTTCGGCGGGGCACAGTCCCTATGCCCGGTAAGATTCAAAGCGGCCGGACACCTTGCGGCAGGCACATTGCGCTGCGCTGTCCCTGTGATGCCGCGGAACCCCCGGCGGGGGGCTGCGCGCAAGCCCAGGGCGCACGTCCAGGTGCCCCCGTTCGGCAGCGTGGCTGGCGGGCCCAGCTAAGAAGCAGCAATCGGGGGGCGAGAGGTGGCGGTGGCGAGAGTGGTCAAAATCCAGGACCGCGCTTCGTCGACGCCGGTTTTGGTAACGGCTGAGAACAGTTGCGCGGTGGCGATGCCATCGGTTTCCGTCCGCACCTGTTTGAGGGTGATGTTGGCCTCGCCCCGGTTGAGCTTGTCGGCCTTGGTCAGCAACAGATGGGTGGCCAGGGACTGGTCGCGGCACCAGCTCAGCATCTGCCAGTCGTAATCGGTCAGCGGCCGGCGCGCGTCCATGACGATCACCAATCCGGCCAGGCTGACCCGCCTGGCCACGTAGCGGCTCAGCAATTCACGCCAATGGCGCTGCATGTCGGCCGG
>Ga0182745_1003251_pt1 | contig 14115 bp, 15 predicted proteins | sample eDN3rd30CKraftBY_FD_128523 | JGI IMG/M metagenome (GOLD analysis project Ga0182745, IMG submission 128523) | Enriched backyard soil microbial communities from Emeryville, California, USA - eDNA 3rd pass 30_C Kraft BY (version 2) (version 2) | ecosystem: Environmental > Terrestrial > Soil >...
AAGGCGCTGTCCACGCGCAACGACGACCCGGCCGCGGCCAGCCGCCCCTTCGACAAGGATCGCGATGGCTTCGTGATGGGCGAGGGCGCGGGCATGCTGGTGCTGGAGGAGATGGAGGCCGCGAAGAAGCGCGGCGCCAACATCCTCGCGGAGGTGGTGGGGTACGGCGCCAACTCGGACGCGTACCACGTCACCCAGCCGGCGCCGGAGGGCGAGGGCGCGGCGCGCTGCATGCGCCTGGCGCTCCAGTCCGCGGGTCTGAACCCGGAGGACGTGGGCTACGTCAACGCGCACGGCACCTCGACGCCGTTCAACGACGCCAACGAGACCAAGGCCCTCAAGGCGGTGTTCGGCGACCACGCCCGCAAGCTGGCGGTGTCGTCCACCAAGTCCATGACGGGCCACATGCTCGGCGCGGCGGGCGGGTTCGAGGGCGTGGTCAGCACGCTGGCGCTGGCGCGCAACATCCTGCCGCCCACCATCAACCAGACGACGCCCGACCCGGACTGTGACCTGGACTACGTGCCCAACCAGGCGCGTGAGGCCCGGGTGGACGCGGTGATGAGCAACTCGTTCGGCTTCGGCGGCACCAACGCGGTGCTGCTGTTCAAGCGCTTCTAGTCGCCCCAGGAGAGCTCCGCGTGAAAGTCATCCTCGCTTCCGACCACGCGGGCCTGGAGCTCCGGCAGGAGCTGGTGGCGGCGCTCGCCGCGCGCGGCGTGGCCCATGAGGACGTGGGCCCCGCCACGCGGGACTCGGTGGACTACCCGGACTTCGCGGCCCGGGTGTCCCGCGCGGTGGCCTCCGGTGAGGCCACCCTGGGCGTGCTGGTGTGCGGCACTGGCATCGGGATGAGCATCGTGGCCAACAAGCACCGGGGCATCCGCGCGGCCCTGTGCACCACCGAGTTCGAGGCCCGCATGGCCCGGGCTCACAACGACGCCAACGTGCTGTGCCTGGGCCAGCGCGTGGTGGGGGCCGGCGTGGGCCGCGCCATCCTGGAGGCGTTCCTCAGCACTGCTTTCGAGGGCGGCCGCCACGAGCGGCGCGTCCAGATGATCCGCGAGGCCGAGTCCCAGGGCTGACGGCCCCGCCGTACCCGCTGTTCGAGGGAGTCCGCCATGGAGAACGTCCGTACGCTGGCTGAAGTGGACCCGGAGATCGCCCGTGTCCTCCGCGAGGAGACCCAGCGCCAGGAAGAGGGCCTGGAGCTCATCGCCTCCGAGAACTTCGTCTCCCCGGCGGTGATGGAAGCGGTGGGCTCGGTGCTCACCAACAAGTACGCGGAGGGCTACCCCGGCAGGCGCTACTACGGCGGCTGCGAGGTGGTGGACGTCGCGGAGAACCTGGCGATTTCGCGCGCCAGGGACTTGTTCGGCGCCGAGGCCGTCAACGTGCAGGCGCACTCGGGCAGCCAGGCGAACATGGGCGCCTTCATGGCGCTGATGAAGCCGGGCGACACCATGCTGTCGCTGGACCTCAACTCAGGCGGCCACCTCACGCACGGGGCCGCGTTCAACTTCTCCGGCAAGCTCTACAAGGTCGTCCACTACGGCCTGACGCGCGACACGGAGACCATCGACTTCGCGCAGGTGGAGTCGCTGGCCAAGGAGCACAAGCCGAAGGTCATCGTCGTGGGCGCCAGCGCGTACCCGCGCACGCTGGACTTCGCGAAGTTCCGCGAGATTGCCGACGCCGTGGGCGCGGCCATGCTCGTGGACATGGCGCACATCGCCGGCCTGGTGGCCGCGGGCGTGCACCCCTCGCCGGTGCCGGTGGCGGACATCGTCACCAGCACCACGCACAAGACGCTGCGCGGCCCGCGTGGCGGCCTGGTGCTCAGCCGCGAGCCCTACGCCAAGGCCATCAACAGCCAGATCTTCCCCGGCATCCAGGGCGGCCCGCTGATGCACGTCATCGCCGGCAAGGCGGTGGCCTTCAAGGAGGCGCTGTCCCCCGAGTTCAAGGCCTACCAGCGGCAGATCGTCGCCAACGCCAAGGCCCTGGCGGAGGCGCTCCAGCGCGCGGGCCTGCGGCTGACCTCGGGCGGCACGGACAACCACCTGATGCTGGTGGACCTGCGCCCCAAGCAGCTCACGGGGAAGGTGGCGGAGGGGGTGCTCGACAAGGCCGGCATCACCGTGAACAAGAACATGATTCCGTTCGACCCGGAGAAGCCGATGACCACGTCCGGCATCCGGGTGGGCACGCCGGCCATCACCACGCGCGGCATGCGTGAGGCGGAGATGGCGGTGGTGGGGCGGCTCATCGGCGAGGCGCTGGACGCCGCGCAGGACGACGCCGCGCTGGCGCGCATCCGCGGCCAGGTGAAGGAGCTCTCGCAAGGCTTCCCGCTCTACGCCTCGCGGTTGAAGTAGACTGCGCGCCGTCCCCCTCCATGCGCTGCCCCTTCTGTCAGGACGCCGAGAACAAGGTCATTGACTCCCGTGAGTCCCACGAGGGCTCCGTCATCCGCCGGCGCCGTGAGTGCCTGGCTTGCAAGCGCCGCTTCACGACGTACGAGCGGGTGGAGGAGCTCTACCCGCTCATCGTGAAGAAGGACGGGCGCCGCGAGGCCTTCGACCGGGAGAAGATCGTCAACGGATTGCAGAAGGCGTGCGAGAAGCGGCCCGTGTCCGCGGACCAGCTCGAGGAGGTGGTGGTCGCCATCGAGCGGCAGCTCCAGGGCATGGGTGAGAAGGAAGTGCCCTCGTCCGTCATCGGCGAGGAAATCATGCGCCGGCTGCGGCAGCTGGACGAGGTGGCCTACGTCCGCTTCGCGTCCGTCTACCGCAGCTTCCGCGACATCGCGGAGTTCATGGACGAGCTGAGGGCCCTTCGCGAGGCCGAGGCGCGTGAGCAGCGCGAGGCGGCCCCTGCGGCGCCGGTGGACAAGGGTGGTTAGAGAAGGGACATGCGGCTGCTGACACGGGCAAGGTTGGAGGCGGCGAGGGCGCCTCGGGCGAAGCGGGCGGCGGACTTCGACCGGGCGGTGGCCGAGTTCTTCATGCGCATCGCGCTGGAGGAGGCGGCCAAGGGCCTGGGCCGTACCAGCCCCAACCCCGTGGTGGGCGCGGTGCTGGTGAAGGGGGGCCGCATCATCGCCCGCGGCTACCACAAGAAGGCGGGCAGCGCGCACGCGGAGATCGTGGCGCTGGAGGCCGCCGGCGCCCGCGCGAAGGGCGCGGACCTCTACACGACGCTGGAGCCGTGCGACCACTACGGGCGGACCCCGCCGTGCAGCATGGCCATCATCGAGGCGGGCGTCCGGCGCGTCATCTGCGCGTCGGCGGACCCCAACCCGCAGGTGAGCGGCAAGGGCGTGGCCCGGATGCGGCGCGCCGGGGTGAAGGTGCTCACCGGCATCCTCCAGGAGGAGGCGGACCGCCTCAACCGGCCCTTCTTCAAGATGATTCGCACCGGCCTGCCCTGGGTGACGCTCAAGGCGGCGGTGACGCTGGACGGGAAGCTGGCCACGGCCACCGGGGACTCGCGCTGGGTGACGGGAGCGCCGGCGCGCGCCTGGGTCCACCAGCTACGGGACTCGGTGGACGTCATCCTGGTGGGAGCCAACACCGTCCGGAAGGATGACCCGAAGCTCACCACGCGGCTGCCGGGCGGCGGCGGGAAGGACCCGCTGCGCGTGGTGGTGGACAGCCACCTGCGCCTGTCGCCGGGCTACACCGTGTTCACGCAGCGCAGCCCGGCCCGCACCGTGGTGGCCACGCTGGAGGACCCGGAGGGCCGCAAGGCGCGGCGCTTCCTGGCCCAGGGCGTGGAGGTCTGGCAGCTGCGCCAGAAGGCGGGGAAGGTGGACCTCAAGGCCCTGCTGCGGCGGCTGGCGAAAGCCGGCCACAACCATCTCCTGGTGGAGGGCGGGGCGGAGATGTACGGCTCCTTCCTGCGCGGGCGCCTGGCCGACTCGCTGGCCCTGTTCCTGGCGCCCAAGCTGATTGGGAGCCCGGGCCTGTCCTGGGCCGGGGACCTGGGCGTGAAGGAGATGGCGCAGGCGCTGTCGGTGAAGGACCTCGCCTTCGAGCGCCACGGCGACGACATCCTGCTCCAGGCGCTACTGTAGGTCGCCCGCGGCCGTGGGCGGAAAGGGGCCGGTCCGTTATAAACGGCCCCATGTTTACCGGCCTCATTCAGGACCTTGGCAGGGTGGAGCGCGTCATCCCCGGCGGGGTGACCGACCTGTGGATTCACACCTCACTGGGCGCGGCGGCCTTCGAGCTGGGCGAGTCCATTGCCGTCAACGGCGCCTGCCTCACGGTGGTGGAGCGGACCCGGGACACGTTCCGGGTGCAGGCCGCGCCGGAGACGCTGCGGCGCACGACGCTGGGCGCCGCGCGGCCCGGAGACCCGGTGAACCTGGAGCGGGCCCTGGCGCTGGGGGACCGGCTGGGCGGGCACCTGGTCTCCGGCCACGTGGACGAAGTCAGCGAGGTGCTGGAGGCCTACCCGGAGGGCGGCTCCTGGGTGATGGCCTTCCGGCTCCCGGAGTCGCTGGCGCCGTACTTCATCGAGAAGGGCTCGGTGGCCATCGACGGCATCAGCCTCACCGTCAATACGGTGGAGGCGGACCGGTTCCGGGTGCAGCTCATCCCGGAGACGCAGGAGCGCACCACCTTGAAGGCGCGGGGCGTGGGGGCGAAGGTGAACCTGGAGGCGGACCAGATCGGGAAATACGTGGCGCGGCTGTTCGCGCTCCAGCGGGGCCAGGGGGCACCCGGGGGCGGCGGGCTGACGGCGGCGGCCATCGCGGCAGCGGGGTTCGGCACGCCGTAGCAGGCGACGCCGGGCCCCGGGGTGGTGTAGGAAGCGCGGCATGCCTCGCTACTTCGACGGTGACTTTCTACCCCCCAAGGGCCGCTTCGCCATCTGCGTGGCCCGCTTCAACGGCTTCATCACCGAGGAGCTGGCCAAGGGCGCCGTGGACACGCTGGTGCGTCACGGCGTCGCCGACGCGGACATCGACGTGTACCGCTGCCCCGGAACCTACGAGCTGCCCGGCCTGGTCCGGCGCGTGACGGAGTCCCGGCAGTACGTGGGCGTCATCACCCTGGGCGCCGTCATCCGCGGCGGGACGCCGCACTTCGACTACGTGGCTGGCGAGTGCGCCAAGGGCATTGGCGCGGTGGCCTTCGAGGCCGCGGCGGCCAGCCCCGCGACGGCCGTCACCTTCGGCGTGCTCACGACGGACACGGTGGAGCAGGCCATCGACCGGGCGGGGGTGAAGGCGGGGAACAAGGGAGCGGAGGCCACACTGGCCTGCATCGAGATGGTCAATCTGTACGCGAAGATGACGGTGACGGAAGGAAGGAAGGCGTAGGCCATGGGCGCGCGGAGAACGGGACGTGAGCGTGCGTTGCAGGCGCTCTACCAGCTGGAGATGTCCAACGTGACGACCGCGGACGCGCTCGAGTCGGCCTGGTCGGCCGCCGAGGAGAGCGCCAGGCGCGACCCGGACGCGGTGAAGTTCGCCCGGGAGCTGGTGGAGGGCGTGCAGTCCCACCGGGAGGACATCGACCAGCTCATCGAGCGGCACAGCCACAACTGGCGGTTGGACCGCATGTCCCGCATCGACCGGAACGTGCTGCGCCTGGGCATCTTCGAGCTGAAGTACCGTCCGGACATTCCGCGCAAGGTGTCCATCAACGAGGCGGTGGAGCTGGGGAAGAACTTCGGGACGGAGGAGTCGAGCGCCTTCGTCAACGGCCTCCTCGACCGTGTCGCGGTGGCCCTGAACAAGCCGTGAGCCGCTGACACCCGCCGGGAGGGACGCGCCTTGAGCCAGACGACGACGCACGATATCGGATTGGAGGGCCTGGACTCGCTCGGCGGCGTGGACGCGCTCTGCCTCTTCGTCGCCGAAGATGAGCGGCCCCTGCCGTCCTCGGCGGGCTTCGTGGACTGGCGGATGTGCGGCTCGCTCTCGCGGGTGCTCAAGGCCGGCTTCTTCACCGGCGCGAAGGATGACTGGCTCCTGCTGCCCTCGGACGGCAAGCTGGCCGTGCCCCGCATCTTCGTGGTGGGGCTGGGCGCGCGTCAGCGGCTGGACGCGGGCGCGCTGAGCGAGGCGCTGGCCGGTGCGGGCCGGGTGCTGAGCAAGGCCCGCGTGGAGTCGGTGGCGCTGGAGGTGCCTGGCGGCGGGCAGTTGGAGGATGCCGTGCGGGCGGAGGCCTTCCAGAAGGGTTTCCTGCCGGCGTTCAAGGGAGGACGGGTGGCGGTCCTGGCGGACAAGGGACTCGTCCGGTCGCTGCCTGCCCGGAAGGGCTGACGCTCGGCGGCCGGGCGGGCCTTCTGCTAGCATGCCTCGCCCGGGGCGAGCGCACATGCGTGTCAAGGTGTTGATTGTCGAGGACTCGAAGGCATCGCGCGAGTACATCGCGGCGATGGTCGAGGCGGTGGAGGGCGTCGAGGTGGTGGTGACCTCGAGCGGCTTCGAGGCGCTGAAGCTGCTGCCTCGTCACCGCTTCGAGCTCATCATCACCGACATCAACATGCCCGACATCAACGGGCTGGAGCTCATCAACTTCGTCAAGAAGAACCCCAACTACCGCGACGTGCCGCTCTTCATCATCACCACGGAGGGGCGCGAGCAGGACCGCGAGCGCGGGCTCTCGCTGGGCGCCGCGGAGTACCTGGTCAAGCCCTTCCTCCCCGGGAGCCTGGAAGCGCTCCTGCGGCGCTACCTGAAGCTGCCGTGACTCCCCGAAGCAAGGCGCTGGCCGAGTTCGTGGCGGAGGCGACCGAGATTCTCGACGCCCTGGCGCGAGATCTGCTCGCGCTGGACGAGCGCCGGGGGCAGGAGGCGGACCCGGAGCTGGTCAACGGCATCTTCCGCGCGGCGCACTCGCTGAAGGGGCTGTCCGGGCTGTTCGGCCAGGAGCGCATCGCCCGGCTGGCGCACGGCACGGAGGACCTGCTCGACCGGCTGCGCCTCGGGCGGCTCCTGATGGATGGCGCGGTGTTGGACGCGCTCATCGAGGTCCTGGATGCGTTCCAGGCACTGCTGGGCGAGGCCGCTCGCGGCACGGAGTCGGAGGGGCTCTCCGCCCGTGTAGAGGCCATGGCCGCGCGGCTGGCGTCGCTGGGCGCTCCGGTCGAGGTGCCAGAGGACGACCCGCTGGAGCGGCTGGAGCTGGACGCACAGGTGCGGGCCGTCTTCACCGAGTACGAGGAGCACCGGCTCCGGGAGAACGTGCGCCGGGGCGTGGCCCTGTGGCGCGTCCGGGCCGCGTTCGACCTGTCGGACTTCGACAAGGGGCTGGCGGAGCTCAATGCGAGGCTCAAGCCGCTGGGCGAGGTCATCAGCACGCTGCCGTCCGCGCAGCCCGGTGGGGCTCACGGCATCGCGTTCGACCTGATTTTCGGCGCGCAGGTGGACGGCGCTGGGCTCGAGGCCGGGCTGTCCGGGACGCCGGCGGAGCTGTCGCCGCTCCGGGTGCGCCCGGCCGTGGAGGCTGTCACCCACGCCCTGGTCCGGGCCGCAGAGCCCGTCGCGGCGGCACGTGATTCGGAGGCAGCGGAGGGCTCACCGCCGCCCAAGCGCGGAGGGGGGAGGAAGAAGGGGCCTCGGGCCGCCGCCACTCCCCTGGCTCCCGGCGTGCAGCAGCAGTCGCTGCCCCACCTGGGGGAGGCTGCTCCGCCCGAGCCGCTGGAGTGGCCGGCGCCGGGCGCCGAGCCCGCGGCGAAGCCGTCCGATTCGCTCCACGCGCTCGCCCCCACGACGGCCACGGAGCTGGAATTGCCACCCGGCGCCGCGCCAGCGCCGATGGTGGCCTATCTCCAGGGGGCCGCGAAGGCGTCCAGGGGACTCTCGGTCGCGCCACCGCCACCTTCCTCCGCCGTGGGCACGGGCGCGGGGAGCGCCCCGTCGGCGTCGGCGGCCGACACCTCACTGCGCTCGCTCACGCAGACGGTGCGCGTGGACATCGGCCGCCTCGACGGGCTCATCAACATGGTGGGCGAGCTGCTGCTCATCAAGGCGAACCTCCAGCGGCTCGCGGAGTCCGCGCGGCAGGATGGCGCGGTGGCCCTCTCCAAGCTGTTCGGCCAGGAGCTGGCGCGGGAGACGCGGGGGCTGGAGCGCAAGCTGGAAGCGCTTCAGGAGGGGCTCCTGGAAGCGCGGATGGTCCCCGTCGGTCAGGTGTTCGACAAGCTGGCGCGGCTGGTGCGCCGCATCACCCGTGAGGCCGGGAAGGAAATCGAGTTCGTCATCGGCGGCGGCGACGTGGAGCTGGACAAGCTCATCGTCGAGGAGCTGAGCGACCCGCTGATGCACCTCATCCGCAACGCCATCGACCACGGCGTCGAGTCGCCCGACGCGCGGCTGGCCGCGGGCAAGCCCCGCCGCGCGGTGGTGTCGCTGCGCGCGGAGCAGAAGGGCAATCACGTCGTCATCGAGGTGAGCGACGACGGGGCCGGCATCGACGAGGCGCGCGTGCGCGAGGTGGCCATCACCCGGGGCCTCATCACCTTCGCGCAGGCCCAGGAGATGGGCCGGCGTGAGCTGCTCAACCTCATCTTCCAGCCCGGCTTCTCCACCGCCCGCAGCATCTCCGAGCTGTCCGGCCGGGGCGTCGGCCTGGACGTGGTGAAGAACAACCTGGGCAACCTGTCCGGCATCATCGACGTGTGGAGCGAGCGGGGGAGGGGCACCGCCTTCCACCTCACGCTGCCCGTCACGCTGGCCATCATCCGCGCGCTGCTGGTGGGCGTGAGTGGCCGGACGTACGCGGTGCCGCTCAACAGCGTGCTGGAGATCGTCTCCGTCCAGCCCAGGGACATCCGCACCGTGGAGCGGCGCGAGGTGCTGGACCTGCGCGGCCAGACGCTCCCCTTCGTCCGGCTGGCGCGCATGTTCGCGCTGCCCGAGCGCCCGGTGAGCCGCCACTTCGTGGTGGTGGTCGGACTGGCCCAGGAGCGGCTGGGCATCGCCGTGGACGAGCTGCACGGCCAGCAGGACATCGTCACCAAGCCCCTGGGGGGGCGGCTCCAGTCCATCCGGGGAATCTCCGGGGCCACCGACCTGGGCAACCGCCGCACGGTCCTGGTGCTGGACGTGGCGGCGCTCCTGGAGGAGGGGATGGCCCTGGAGCGGCGCCGGGCCTGACCCTCGCTGCGGCCGGGCGCGCCGGCTGCTATCCTTCCCCACCGTGTCCCGGTTCACGGAGCTGCTCGACGACTTCTTCTACCGTCCGGACGAGGACGTCGCCGGGCTTCAGGATTTCGCGGCGGGCAGCGATGGCGTGCGGGCCGCCGCGCCCGAGGAGATCCCCGAGGAGTACCTGGCCTTCCAGCTCGAAGGCGAGTGCTACGCCCTCCCCATCCGGGGCGTGCGTGAAATCTCCAAGGTGCCGCCGCTGACGGAGATTCCGCGGGCGGAGCCCCAGCTCCTGGGGCTGATGAACCTGCGCGGTGAGCTGCTGCCCGTGTACGACATCAAGGTTCGGCTGCGGCTGGCCGAGCGGCCCCCCATGGTGGCGGGCCCCGACGCGCCCGCGCCGCCCAGGAGCGCCCGCATCCTCGTGCTGCGCACGGAGGCGGGCCCCGCGGGCGTGTGGGTGGACGGGGTCGTGGGCGTGGTGAAGCTCAAGCCCTCCATGTTGGAGTCTCCGCCTCCGGGGATGCGCGTGGGGGACAGGGATTGCGTGGTGGGCATGGGCCGGCGCGGGCCCTCGCTCTACATCCTTCTGGACGCGGAACAGGCGCTCGCCTCATGAAGGACCCGGTCAACCTGCTGTCGCGGCGCCCCCATGCCGCCCCAGACGAGGCGGCTCCGGCCGCCGACCGGGTGGTGCAGCTGTGCGCCTTCTTCGTGGGCACCGAGGAGTACGTGCTGGACATCATGCGGGTGGAGGAGATCCTCCCGCCCCAGCGCGTCACCCCCATTCCCCACGCCCCCGCCTTCGTGGAGGGCGTGCTGCACCTGCGAGGCCTCATCCTCCCGGTGGTGGACCTGCGCTGCCAGCTCCTGGGCGCGCCGGAGCCCGAGACGCCGAGGACACGGCTCCTCGTCTGCAAGCTGGGCATGCGCCGCGTGGCGGTGAAGGTGGACCGGGTGGCGGAGGTGCTGCGGGTGCGGCGGGGGGACATCAAGCCCGCGCCCGCGCTGAGGGTGGCGGGGCGCTCGCCCTACGTCGTGGGGGTATGTGGCCCGCCGGATCGGCTCCGGCTGCTGCTGGACCTCAAGGCCTTGCTCCGGATGGAGCTGGAGCGCGAATCGTCAAGGAAACCGATGTAGGGCCACACCAGGGGGACCGCGGTGGACCAACAAGGACTGGAGCAGCACCGCCGAATCCTCGGCATCTCCTTCATCATCATCAACGGGCTGTCCCTGCTCGCGGCGGTGGGCGTGGCCGTGTTCATGGCCGCCGTGGGAGGCGTGGTGCCCAGCGCGCAGCCGGAGGAGCGGGCGCTGATGGTCGCCGCGGGAGCGCTGGTGGGGGGCTGTCTCGCCCTGTTGGGGCTGCCCGGCGTCCTCACCGGTATCGGCCTGCTGAAGCGCAAGGCCTGGGCGCGGACGGTGGCGTTCGTGCTGGGCATCCTCGCCATCCCCAACGTCCCGCTGGGTACGCTCCTGGGCGCCTACGCGCTCTGGTTCTATCTCCAGCCCGGCTCTGACCAGGTCTTCGACCCATGAACCCCACACTCGAGCTGCCCGCCGCGGAGGAGGCGCGTTACCTCACGCTCCAGGCGCTGGACCCCTGCGCCGCGGGTGTCTTGGAGATTCTCATCGTCGGCCTGCACGACGAGAGCTGGCGCGTGCGCCATGTCGCGGCGGAGGCCCTCCAGCGGATGCCCGCCTCGGCCGAGCTCGCGGCCCGGCTCATCTCCGTCCTCGGGGAGCGAGGGGAGACGGGCGCGCGCAACGCGGCGGCGGAGGCGCTCGCGGGGCTCGGTGGCGCCGCGCTGGGGCCGCTGGTGGACCTGCTGGCGCACCCGGACCCGGACCAGCGCAAGTTCGCCGCGGACATCCTCGGACAACTGGGACAGCGCGGCGCGGAGGCCCCGCTGGTGCGCGCGCTGGCGGACCCGGACCTCAACGTGCGCGTGTCCAGCGCGGAGGCCCTGGGCCGGATTGGCGGCGAGCAGGCCCACCGGGCGCTGGAGGCGCTGCTGGCGGACGCGGAGCCGTTGCTTCGCCTGTCCGCGCTGGAGGGGCTGACGTTGCTCCAGCACGCGGCGCCCCTGCGGGTGGTGCAGGCGCTGCTGGAGGACACGCGGCTGCAGCGCAGCGCCTATCGGATGCTGGGGCTCATCCCGGACGCCGAGGCCACCGCGCGCATCTGCCTGGGGCTGACGTCGGAGCTGCGCTCGGTGCGCGAGGCCGCGCTGTCCGCGCTGGGGATGCAGGCCTCGCGCGTGGAGGGGGCGCGGCGCGGTGCGCTTGAAGCGGTGGTGCGCCAGGCGCTGCCGCTACTGCCCACGCTAGGGCCGCGTCTCGCCGAGGCGCTGGAGTCGGAAGCGGTGATGGTGCGCGCGGGCGGGCTGGTGGTGGTGGCGGCGCTGGGCGATGCGGCCCTGGCCATGCCCGTGGCGGAGTGCGCGCGTGAGCCGCGGCTGATGCGCGAGGTGCTGCACACCCTGGACAGGCTGGGGCCCGCGGGGGGGCGTGAGCTGCTCCTCCGGCTGCCCGAGCTGTCACTGCCCGCGCGGGCCGCGGCGGCCGAGGCGCTGGTGGAGCTGGTGGATGCCTCGGCGGTGGCGGCGCTGTGCTCGCTGCTGGAGTGGATGGAGGGAGACCTTCGCGCGGTGGTGGTGCGCGCGCTGGGGCGCACGGGCTCGGCCGACGCCGTGCCTCCGCTGGTGGAGTTGCTGGAGGACCCATCCCTTGAGGGGGCCGTCATCCGCTCGTTGGCGGGGCTCGCGGAGGACTGCCGGGCAGAGGTGTTGGAGGCGCTGGAGGACGCGGTGGCGCGAAGGACGACGCCCGCCACCGTGGTGGCCCTGGCGCGCGTGGGCGGCGTGCCGGCCCTGCCCCTGCTGAAGCGGCTGGCGCGGGACGCGGAGCCGCAGTGGCGCGCGGCGGCGGTGATGGCGGCCTGCGAACTCGATGGGGAGGTGGGGCGGGAGCTGGTGCGCTCGGCGCTCGCGGACGAGTCCGTTCCGGTGCGCATCGCGGCGGCCCGGGCGATGGCGCGGCTGGGCGGCCCGGACGCGGGCGCGCTGCTGTCGCCCGCGCTGCGAGACGAGGACCCCGCCGTCCGGGGGGCCGCGGTGGAGGCGGTGGGGGACTGCGGGGCGCTGGAGCGGGTTCCGGAGCTGGTGGACCTGACGCGGCACACGAATGGGGCGCTGGCGGTGGCGGCGGTGCGGGCCCTGGCGCGGCTGGGGGCGGCGGAGCCGGGCCTCCTGCGCGAGGCGGCGAGTCATCCCGACGTGGAGGTGGTGAAGGCGGCCCTGACGGCGGGCGCGGAGTCCACGGAGGGCGTGGCGATGGCGCTTTCACTGCTGCGCCATCCGAGCTGGGACGTCCGGGCCGCGGCGGCGCGGGTGCTGGGGAGCTCGGCGGGGCCGGACTGTCTGCCCGCCGCGCGCGAGGCGCTGGAGACGGAGTCGGACGCCCTGGCGCTACAAGCCCTCTCCGATGCGGTGAACCGCCTGCAGCGGCGCTGAGAGGGCCCCATGGCACGCTTCGACGACGGACGCCCGGAGATGTCAGCGGTGGAGTTCCGCCTCCTGAGAGACCATGTGTACGCGCACTGCGGCATCCTGGTGCACGAGGACATGAAGTTCGTGATGGAGCGCCGGCTGTGGCCCCGGCTGGAGCTGCTGGGGCTGACGGACTACGGCGCCTACCACCGCTACCTGCGCTACGACGCCAACCGGCACGCCGAGCTGGAGGCGGCCGTCGAGTCCCTCACCACCCACGAGACGTACTTCTTCCGCGAGCCCACCCAGCTCAAGGCCTTCACCGACGAGCTGCTGCCGGTGCTGGCACAGCGCAACGCGCGCCTGAAGCGGCTCCGGCTGTGGTCCGCGGGCTGTTCCTCCGGGGAGGAGGCCTACACGCTGGCCATGCTCCTCAAGGACAGCCGCCGCTTCGAGGACTGGGACGTGGAGGTGCTCGGCACGGACATCTCCCGGCGCGTGCTCGCCATGGCGCGGCGCGCGGAGTATGGGCCGTCCGCGCTGCGGGCCACGTCGCCGGAGCTGGTGGCGCGCCACTTCGTCCAGGTGGCCCAGAACCGGGTCCGCGTGCGCGACGACGTGCGGGCCTGGGTGTCCTTCGGCCACCACAACCTGCTGGACGAGGTGGGCAGCCAGCTGGTGCCGCGCATGGACGTGGTGTTCTGCCGCAACGTGCTCATCTACTTCGACCTCGCGGCGCGCCGGAGGTTCCTGAGCATCGTCCGGGACCGGATGGTGCCTGGCGGCTACCTGCTGCTGGGACACTCCGAGAACCTCCTCAACCTGGGCGCGGACTTCGAGTTCGTTCACCTCCGGGGAGACCTGGTGTACCGGAGGCCCGAGCTGGACGACGGAGCCCGCCGATGAGCACGAAGGACGTCATCTCCGCACTGGTCATCGATGACTCCGCGCACAACCGCCGCACCCTCTCCACGATGCTGGAGTCCGAGCAGGACGTGCGCGTGGTGGAGCGAGCGGTGGATGGCGAGGAGGGCCTGAAGAAGGTCGTCGAGCTGAAGCCCGACGTGGTGACGCTGGACCTGGAGATGCCGAAGCTCGGGGGCTACACGTTCCTCCGCCTGTTGATGCGCACGGCGCCCACGCCCGTCATCGTCATCTCCAGCTATTCGCATCGCTCGGACGTCTTCAAGGCCCTGGACCTGGGCGCGTTCGACTTCATCGCGAAGCCGCAGCGCCCGACGTTCGAGGCGATGGAGGCGCTGCGGCGGGAGCTGCTGGAGAAGGTGAGGGCGGCGCGGCACATGCGTCCGGGGCACCGGCACGCGGCGCCGGGCGCGCGGGCGATGGCGGTGGCGGGGGAGCCGCCCCTGGTGGTGGCGGTGGGCGCCTCGACGGGAGGGCCGCCGGCCGTGCAGCGCGTGCTGGAGGGGCTGGCCGAGGAGCCCACGCCGTGCGTGCTGGTGTGCCAGCACATGCCGCCGCAGTTCACCCGGGCCTTCGCGGACCGGCTGGACC
>Ga0182745_1003255_pt1 | contig 14104 bp, 12 predicted proteins | sample eDN3rd30CKraftBY_FD_128523 | JGI IMG/M metagenome (GOLD analysis project Ga0182745, IMG submission 128523) | Enriched backyard soil microbial communities from Emeryville, California, USA - eDNA 3rd pass 30_C Kraft BY (version 2) (version 2) | ecosystem: Environmental > Terrestrial > Soil >...
CCACCACGACCCCGCCACCCGCGCCTACGTCGAACGACGACGCACCGACCCCCGCAACCCCAAGACCGACCGCGAGATCCGCCGATGCCTCAAGCGCTACATCGCCCGCCAGCTCTACCGCCAGCTCGAACAACCCCTTGACGACCTATAGGAGCGTCGCCACCCCGTCCACCGAGCGTCACCGCTCAGCGCGACCGATCGGGTCGTCGTGGCCCACGGAGCTCGAGCAGGGCCGGCACCTCGGAGCGACCCCGCGGCTCAGCGCGCCCATCGGGGAGCGCTCGCCTGCGAGGTTCCCCCGGGTCCTGGGGTTGGTAGGTTCGGCGCCATGGTCATCCCCACCGCTCCTGTCGTCGCCGGCTCGCTCATCGGGGGCTACTACGTCGCCCGCACCACCAAGAACCGCAAGCTCGGCGCGGCGGTCCTCGGCGTCGGCGGCGTCTACGCCAAGACCGAGTGGATGAAGACGAGCGGGCCGGTCACCACCGCGATCCTCTCGGGCGTGTTCTACGGCGGCTTCGGCCTGTCGCACCCGCTGGCCAAGAAGATCGGCGCCTGGCCGTCGGTGCTCACCGTCGCCGGCATCGCCGGTGCCGCCGCCTACGCCCTCAACGACCGCAAGGCCGGCGCGATCGAGTCCGTCCCCGCCTGATCCGGGCTTTCGGGTCACCTGGGCACCCCTACGGTGCACGCGTGACCCGAAATCGACCGAGCCCCGGCCACCCGACGCTTTCGGGTCACCTGGGCACCCCTGCGGTGCACGCGTGACCCGAAATCGGGAGGGTCAGGACTTCTCGGCGACGGGGTTGCCGGCGGCGACCTTCCAGGTGGCTGCCGAGCTGATGCCGGTCTTCGGGTCCGCGACGTCGTCGACGACGCGGAACGTGGCGGTCAGCTCGTCGGGCGTGACGGCCACCACCAGGTAGCCGTACTCGTTGATCTGCTGGCGGATCTGCGGCGTGCGCTTGGTGACGTCGGCGTCGAACAGGGCCGACGAGATCGGCGGCGACATGAACTCGGGCGCCACCACCGGCGTGTCCTGGTCGAACGGCACGGCGTGGACGTCGAGCACCATGCCGGCGTGGTAGTCACCGGTGAGCACGACCGGGTTGTCGACCTCGGCCAGCTGGGCGATGAGGCGCTTGCGGGCACCGGGGAAGCCGTCCCAGGTGTCGAGGTAGAACTGCGGCTCGTCCTTGCCGGCGTCGACGCCGGCGAGCACGACCGGGTTCCCGAGGAGGTTCCACCTCGCCGTGCTCTTGGTGAGCGAGTCCGACAGCCACGCCTCCTGGTCCTTGCCGAGGCGGGTGCGGTCCTCGCTCTCGACCTCGTCGCAGTTCCCGTAGTCGAGGCCGGAGGTGGATTCGTCCCGGCAGGGCGGCTCAGCGCTGTCTTGGCGCTCGTCGAGCAGGTACAGCTTGGCCAGGTCGCCCACCTCGAAGTCCCGGTACACCGCGAGGTCGGGGCCGTCCGGCGGGTCGAGACGGGCCGGCATGTTCTCCCACCACGCCTGGTAGGCGGCGGCCTTGCGCTCCTCCACCTGCTCGGGCGTGGCATCGCCCGGGACGGTGTCGCCCATGTAGTTGTTGGCGACCTCGTGGTCGTCCCAGGTGGCGACGAACGGGAAGCGGGCGTGGGCCGCTTGGAGGTCGGGGTCGAGCTTGTAGGACGCGTAGCGGAGGCGGAAGTCGGCCAGCGTCGTGAGCATCCGGTTCGGCAGCGAGTGCCGGCCGTCGCCCTCACCGCCCGGGTACTCGTAGATGTAGTCGCCGAGGTGGACGACGAGGTCGACGTCTTCATCGAGGAGGTTCCGGTAGGCGCCCCACGCGCCGCCCTCGTACATCTGGCAGTTCACGACCGCGAGCCCGAACGCCTCCGGCGAGCCCGTCGGCAAGGTGGCGGTCTGCCCGACCGGGCTGGTCTGGTCGCCGACGCGGAACCGGTACCAGTACGTCGTGGCGGGATCGAGGCCCTTGGCGTCGACGTGGACGGAGTGGCCGTGGGCGGCCTTGGCCGCGATCAGCTCCGAGGCGAGCACCTCGGTGAAGTCCTCGTCGGCGGCGAGGTCCCAGGCGATGGCGACGTCGTCGTCGGCCATCCCGCCCGATCCGTCGTCGGCGGTCGGGTCGAGCGCGAGGCGGGTCCAGAGGATGACCGACTCCGATGTCGGGTCGCCCGAGGCCACACCGAGCGTGAACGGCGAGCCGTCGACGCCGGCTGGCGCATCGACGGGGTCGACCGCCTTGCGAGGCGCCGTGGTCGAGCCGTCGGGTGGCCCGCTCGACCCGTCGCGGTCACCGGACCCGCACCCCACGAGCACGACCGTGGTCGCCGCGGCCGCACCGATCAGGAAGCGGCGCCGCCCGACCTCGGGCAGCACCCAGCGTTCACGTTCCGGTTCCCCCTGGTTCATGTCAGGAGTCTGGCACGTGCGAAGGCGTCCGAGCGGCCCGGACGCACGTCACAGCGCCCGGGCTCGCCTCCCTACCTACCGGTAGGTAGGCTGCTGTTCATGGACCAGACCGCCCTCCTCAACGAGCTCGAACCGGTCGCCGAGGGCCTGCTGAACAAGCACCTCGCCTCCTCCAAGGAGTGGTTCCCCCACGAGCTGGTGCCGTGGAGCCGCGGTCGGGACTTCGAGCCCGGCGAGGCCTGGACCGCCGACGAGGCCCCGATGGACCCGGCCGTGCGGTCGAGCCTCTTCGTCAACCTCCTCACCGAGGACAACCTCCCCTACTACTTCCGCACCATCGAGGCCCTGTTCGGCGCCGACAGCGCGTGGGGCACCTGGGTCCGTCGGTGGACGGCCGAGGAGGGTCGCCACTCCATCGTGCCGCGCGACTACCTGACCGTCACCCGGATGCTCGATCCGGTCGCGCTCGAGCGGGCCCGCATGCACCAGGTCGAGGGTGGTGAGGTACCGGTGGTCGACTTCGTCACCGACGGCATCGTCTACGTGACGCTCCAGGAGCTGGCCACGCGCATCGCCCACCACAACACGGGCAAGCTCCTCACCGACAAGGCCGGCTACGAGGTGATGAAGCGGGTGGCCGCCGACGAGAACCGCCACCACCTCTTCTACCGCGACCTCGGCACCGCGGCGCTGGCGATCGACCCGTCGGCCATGGTCATCGCCATGGAGCGCCAGGTGCGCGAGTTCGAGATGCCCGGCACCGGCATCCCCGACTTCGAGTCCCACGCCCACGCCATCGCCCGCGCCGGCATCTACGACTTCACCGTCCACCACGACTCCGTGCTGGTCCCGGTGATCCTGCGCCACTGGGACGTCGAGCACCTCGAGGGCCTCAGCCCCGAGGCCGAGGTCGCCCGCAAGGCCCTGGTGAAGCGCATGGAGCGCATCGCCCGCGTCGGCCGCCGCTTCACCGCGAAGCGCGACGAGGCCGTCGCCACCGAAGCCGAGCTCGTCACCGCCTGATCGAAGGCAACCGAGACCGAACTTTCGTAGGTGAGCACGACCCTTCGGTTGCCCTGACCTACGAAGTTCGCATCAGCGGGGTTCTGCGGACCGGCGGCCGGCAGCGATCAGCCCTGGTCGTCGGGGATGAGGGCGTACGTGGCGAAGCACATCTCGTCTTCGGTCCCCTCGGCGAACACGATGTACTTCGGCTTGCGCAGCGGATCGGCGCTGCGGTCCCACGAGCAGTCCATCCGCAGCGGCTGGCCCGCCTTCACGTGGATGGGCGTCTCCAGCTCGTAGTTCATCTGCCAGTCGAAGCTCCACTCCGGGATGTCGAGCAGCACCTTCTCGTCCTTCGTGTCCGGGTCGAGCGTCAGGCGGAAGGTCTTTCCGATCGTGTGCATGTGGCCGAGCACGGCGACGATGGTGCCGTCTTCGGGAACCGTCTGGTCGCACGACGACGACGCCACCTTGCCGTCGAAGTCCTTGGTCAACTGCTCGGGCGTCTTGCCGCAGAGCATGAGCAGGCCGGCCTCGTTGGCCGCACCCGACGGGCCGTAGAGCTCCACGTTGTCGGCGAGCGCCGCCTCGCGGTCGCACAGCGGCTGGTCCTGGTCCTCGGGGGCACAGGGGATCTCGACCGGCCCGATCGGGTTGATCACCCGCAGGGCCTTGAGGTCCTTGGTGCCGGGCTCGACCTGGAGGGCGAGCGTCGAGCGGTCCGGCGTGGGCTCGCTGCTGTAGTGGTAGTGGAGCTGGAGCACCAGGGCATCGCCTGGCTCCATGAGGATGCCGGTGTCCTTGCCGAAGTCCGACGGACCCTGGCCCGGCACCCAGCCGGCGACGAGGTTGGCCTGGCCCGAGAAGCCGACGTCGCGCTTCGGAGCGCGGCCGGGGACCTTGGACGGGCGCTGGCCGCGGAGGTTGGGGCCGCTGTAGCAGCCCCAACCCGGCTGGCCGTCCTTGCCGTCGACCTCCTTCGACGAGGCCACCTGCTCGGCGCTGATGTGGAACACCTGGGCGTGGTGGAGCTCTTCGATCTGGTCGGCGAGGAACGTGTAGCCGGTGAGGTAGGTGGGCTCGGTGAGCTTCGGGTCCAGCACGAAGCAGCGGTAGTCGTTCGTGTTGTCCATCGAGCCCGTGTAGGCGGGGCGGTCCAAGACGATGTCCTCGCGCGGGGTGGGACCGGGCTCGGTGGGCTTGGCCTTGATGAACGCTTCAGGCGAGACGTCGAGCGGGGCGCCGGCATCGGACCACTTGGCGATGGCGTCGATCTCGGCCTGCGTCAGCGACATCTTGTGCTTGAGCGGCACGCCCACGTCGGAGGCCGGCCACGGCGGCATGTGCTTGAGCTGGGTGACGGTCTTGAGGCCGTCGGACACCGAGCGGGCGTCGCCGGCGGTGTCGATGGTGAGGGTGTGGGCGCCCATCTGGCCGGTGTTGTGGCACGAGACGCAGTTGGCCTCGAGGATCGGCTGCACGGTCTTGGCGAACGACGGGCCACCCGTGGGCTCCTTGGCGTCGGGCCCGGTGATCCTGGTGGGGATGGTGCGCTCGGTGGGGTCGTAGGCGGTGAGCTTCAGCGTGAGGGTGGCGTCGTCGGAGGTCGAGACCATGCCGGCGATGTTGATGGGACCAGCGCCGAAGTCCGAGAGCTTGGCCTTGCTCGAGGCCTTCACCACGAGGGCGCCGTCCTCGAGGGTCGCGGTGCCCGTGAACGTTGCCGGCTTGGTGATCTCCTTGACGGTGAGATCACCGGTCATGGAGAAGTCCTGGGCCTTGCCGTCGGCCAGCTTCCCGTCGAGGCCGGTGATCTCCTTCGGCTCGAAGCTGGCGAGCGGGTGCTCGTGGGACTCGAGGTAGTCGAGGCGGAGCCGGGCGTCGCGCAGGTTGTTGTCGGAGTGGAGCTGCTCGAGGTTGACGACGACCTTGCCGACGCGGGTGGCCGACAGGTCCGAGGGGTCGATGGCGATGTCGCCGGCGATGCCGTTGGTGGTGCCCTTCGCCGAGCTGGTCTCCTTGCCCGCGAATCGCTCCTTCACCTGGTAGGTGAGCGACGACTCGGTGGGGTCGATGCGGTAGACGGTCTCGCCCTCGGCCGGGGTGAGCTTCGGCGCCTTCGGCACCTCGTAGGTGACCGAGGCGTACTTGCGCGACTCGACGACGGGCTTCACCTGGCGCCAGGTGAACAGCGCGGCGCCAGCCGCGACGACGAGGACGCCGCCCAGCACGAGCGAGCGGGTCTTGAGCGAGCCGGTGCGGCGCGTGGGCTCCAGCTCGTTGAGGTCTGCGGCGTCGCCGTCGCTCATGTCGGTTCCCTTCGGTGCTGCCCCCCGGCAGCACGCAGCTCGGCCATCTTAGGTGCGCGGGCGCGCTCTATTTGCATCATCGGTGCGAAATGTGAGGAGGTTGAGGTCACGACCGCGGGGACGGACCACCAGGGCTCCTGCGAACGCTTCGCGATCGCGCTTGCCCTGCCAGGTCGCCCCGCCACCAGCGTCACCGAGAGCCCGCTCGCGACGGGCAGTCAGTCGTAGGTCGCTTCGCGCCACCAGCGGCCGGCTTCCACGGCCAGCAGGTGGGCGGCGCCCTCCTGGTCGACGACCTGGAAGCGGGCCCGCCGGCGGTGGCGGGCGGGGTCCCACCAGCGCTCGTCGACTGGCCACGGCCCGGCCCACGCCGTGAGCCGCACCGGGCGCCGGCCGGCCACCGTGAGGGTGACCGGCGGCGCCGACACCTCGGTGCGGCCCGACACGGTGACCGGCTCGCCCCGCGCATCGGCCACCAGCACCGGTTCGGGGTCGGCGAAGACAGTGGCCGGCGCCGGCGCCGGGACCTGCCCCGGCCACGGCTCGGTGATGCTCTCGACCCGGGCGGCCGGCCGCTTCTCGGTGAGGTCGACGGTGGCGGCGGGGACCCGGACCACGCGCTCCCCCGGGCTGCGGCCGCCCCGGACCTCGGGGACGGTCACGGCTTCGGCCCCCAGCTGCCCCTGGAGCCGGACGACCGCCCGCCAGATGCGCTCGTCGACCAGCGTCTCGCCGCCCCAGAACCCGAGCTGACGGCCACGGGCTGCCACCACCTCCACCGGCACCAGGGCCAGGCGGTTCACCCCCGCGGTGGGCCGGGTGGCACCCGAACCGGTGAGCCAGCCGTCGAGCTGCCAGCGGATCCGGTCGGCCAGGGCGCTGGCGCTGAGGGCGCCCTCGTGGCGCCACTGCCGGGCCAGCACCTCGCCGTGCTCGGTCCGGGCCTCCACCAGCACCGAGGTACAGGCCAGCCCGTCGTCGGCCAGGCGGGCGTGGAGCCGGTCGGCCAGGGCCTTGGCCGCGAACGCGGCGCGGTCGACGCGGTCCACCGCCGGGTCCAGGTCCTGGGTGACGGCCAGGTCCGGCACCGGGTGCCGGGCGGCGAGCGGGCGCAGGTCGAGTCCGGACGCCAAGCGGTGGGCGGCGACACCCGGGTTCCCGAAGCGGGCGGCCACGTCGCCGCGGGGCAGCTCGGCCATCTGGCGGAGCGTGCGCAGCCCGAGGCGTCGCCACACGTCGACCTCGCCGGGCACGTCGAGCGCCTCCAGCACGGTGACCACGGGGTGCGGCGCCAAGAACGCGGCCGCCTCCCCCGGCGCCACCACCACGCTGGCCGCACCACGGCGGTGCGCGGCCTGGGCGGCGAGCAGCGCGCCGAACGCACCGTCGGCGATGCCGACCCGGACCGGCCAGCGGCCGCCGAGTGCGCCCGACACCATCCAGGCGACCCGCTCGGCCAGCGAGTCGTCGCCGCCGAAGTAGCGCGACGGACCGCGGGTGGCGAAGGCCAGGGTGCCAGGCCGGGTGACCTCGACCCCCGGGGTGACGGCATCGAGCGACGACGCCACCGGCTCGAACGCCCGGGCGTCGCGCCCGGGATCGTGGTCGACGACCTCGACGGACGGGCAGCGGCGCTGGGCGGCCCGGCGGCGGAGCCCGACCTCGACCCCGGCCGCCCGAGCCGCCATCGACGCCGCCACCACCCGGTTGGCGCGGACCACGATCACGGGCGCCGCCGGCTCCGGCTCCGATGCCAGCACCGACCAGTCCGGGCACCAGACCACCAGGGTGCGGGTGCCGGCCTCCTCCGCGGTCACCCGGCATCGCGCCATGCGGGAGCCGCCAGGGCCGCAGGCCGATCGCCGGCACCGGCGCCCGGGTGGGCGGGAGCGGCGAGGGCGATCTGGCCCTCGGGGCCCGGGAGCCACAGCTCCGCCGAACGGGGCCGCGCCGCGCCGCGCCGCCCCGAGATCCGGACCTCCACCCGACGGGCTCGGAGCCGGCCGTGGCCGACACCGACGCCCTCCCACCGCGACGCACCCGAGTCGACCGCGAGGTCGGGTCGAGACGCCCACACCTCCGAGCAGCCCCCCGCCTGCAACAGCACCGAGCCCCGGTCCCGCGCCCGGGCCACCAGACGCCGCTGGACGGTGGGCGTGATGGAGCCCGTGGGCTGCACCACCACGACCTCGACCGCATCGAGCAGCGCCGCCACCGTGCCCGCCCACTCCTGGGGGCCGGGGTCGGCGATGAGCAGGGTCCGCTCGAGCGCCACCCCCAGCTCGGCGGCGGCGAGCAGCCCCAGGTGGGCCGCGCCCACCACGGCGCACCACGACCCGGCCGCGGTGGCGGGACCGGCCAGGGCCAGCGCCAGGCTGGAGGCAGCGCTGCCGCTGGTGACGACCGTGCTGCCCCGCACCAGCCCGCCCTGGGGGATCAGCCCGGCGAACGCCGGCGGCACCGGCAGCACCCGCTCCGCCGCCGCGCTGAGCGGCCGCACGCGCTCGCCCAGTTCGCGGAGGGCGGCGAGGTCAGGGGCAGGAACGGCCATGCCCGCCAGTATCGAACACCTGTTCGATATTGGCAACCGCCCTGCTCAGAGAGGGCCACGGCGAACCTGGTCCAGGACCGAAACCTCCCACGAGTGCGTGGAGCGGGAACCGATCGGGCTTCGAGGGCGTCCATCTGACGGAGAGGACGTGCCGCGTCCTGGAGAGGGTGGTGGAGACGCGAACATGGTGGTTCCTTCAGGCGGACGAGGCGTGGGAGTGAGCATGGACGACGAGGCGCGGGTGGTGGACGCCCCCGATCCCGGCGCGCCCGTCGACGTGCTCGACGGCGCGCCCGTCGACGGCGGCAGCGCTCCCGCCGGCCATGGCGCTCCCCCGGCTCCCACCGGTGGCGGCGCACCCGATGTCGGCGCCTCCCCGCTTCCGGAGCGCAAGCGCAGGTGGGTGCGGCGGGTGGGGGTGGCGCTCCTCGTGCTGCTGCTCGCCGGGTTGAGCGGGCTCCAGATCCAAGCGGCGCGGGTCCGGGCTCAGGCCGAGGAGGCCGAGACCCGGCGGCAGACCGCCGAGCAGGACGAGGAGACGGCCCGCATCAAGCTGGAGTCGGTGGGCGACCGGGTGCGCCTGGCCCGGTCGCAGGAGGACGCAGCGCAACAGGAGCTGGACCGGGCCCGGACGGACATGACGGCCAAGGGGTTCGAGGAGGCGTCGCTCGCGAGCGTCCAGAAGGCCACGGCCGAGAAGGTCACCGGTCTGCGAGCCGGGGTGAAGAAGGTGGCGCGGGACATCGCCGAGCAGGACCGCCTGCAGCCGGCGGCCGGTGCGTGCCTGTTCGACATGCTCCGTGCCCTGGACCGCGTCGACACCGGCGCCCGCAGCGGCCGGTCCTCCGAAGCGTGCAAGACCGTGGCCGCATCGCCGGGGCCGGCGTGACGCGCCGGGCCCGCCGGGTCGACCGACCGCCGAGCCCGAAGCGGCGCCGCCTGCGCCAGGTGCTCACCGCCATCGTGGTGGTCGCCGCCGTCACGGGCGTGGCCGTGTCGGTCCGCCAGCTCCTCGGCTTCGAGGACCGCAAGGAGGTGGCCGATGCCGCCACCGTCGACGCCCACGAGGAGGAGGCCGACCTCGTCGACCGGGCCGCCGACCTCGAAGCGCTCATCGAGCGGCTCGACGCCGCCACCGCCGAGCACCTCGATACGGCGGCGGGGATCGACAAGGCGGTGTCCGACATCGGTGCCCTCCGCACCAAGGTCGACAGCCTCACCAAGCAGGTGGCGGAGAAGCGAGAGGCCCGGGCGGCGCGCCAGCAGCGGCTCGACGTGCTCCTCGGCTGCCGCAACACGCTCGACGCGGCCATCGCCCAGCTGGCCGGCGGCCACGTCGCCGCCACGGATGCGGTGGGCGTGCTCGACCAGGGTGCGAAGCGGTGCCAGGCCGCGCTCGAGATCGCCCAGGGCGACACCGGCGCCGTCCACCCCTACGACTTCCCGGACCCGAGCCTGCTCATCGTCGGCGACACCTACTACGCCTACGCCACCGAGGGGCCGGGCGGGGCCATCCAGGTCCTGTCGTCGAAGGACCTGCAGAACTGGTCGGTGCGGACCCGGGCACTGGCCAACCGCCCCGAGTGGGCGAAGGCGGGGCCGATCTGGGCTCCGAGCGTCCACGCCATCGGCGGCCGGTACGTCCTCTACTACGCCACTCGCTCGAAGATCTCGAGCCAGCAGTGCATCAGCACCGCGGTGAGCAACGACCCGGCCGGGCCGTTCATCGACCTCTCACCGGTTCCGCTCATCTGCCAAGACGACCTCGGAGGCTCGATCGACCCCGACGTGTACCTCGACCAGTTCGGCTTCGCCCACCTCACCTGGAAGAGCGAGGGGGAGACGGTCGGCGGCCGGGCGAAGATCTGGACCCAGGCGCTGAGCGCCGACGGGTTGGCGGTCAACGGGTTCGCCAAGTCGATGTTCGAGGCGGAGGACGGCTGGGAGCAGAAGACCGTCGAGAACCCGTCGATGGTGCTCCTCGACGGCCAGTGGGTCCTCTTCTACAGCGGCGGCAAGTGGAACTCCGAGGGCTACTCGGTGGGGTACGCCCTCTGCGACGGCGCCATCGGCCCGTGCCACCGCCCGGTCAACCCGCGCCTCCACACCAGTGCCGGCGGCTTCGTCGGCCCCGGCGGCGCCGACGTGTTCCGCAGCCGGGGCGGGCGCTCGCTCGCCGTGTACGCCGCCTGGGACAAGGGCAAGGTCGGCAACCCGAACGCCCGCCGCCTCCACGTGGCCGAGGTGTCGTTCCACGACGGCGCGGTCCACTGGAAGGACCTCTGACACCTGGTCAGTTCGTGGTGGCGGTACCGGCGTCCGTGTCCGGGGCCAGGTCGTGCAGGTAGGCGATGAGGTCGGCGACCTCGGCATCGCTCAGCTCGCCGTCGTAGACGGGCATGACGTTGGCGTACCCGTCGACCACCTGGCCCCGCGACTGCAGGATCGCCTCGCGCAGGTAGGTGTCGTCGGCGACGATCTCGGTCCCGTCGTCGAGGGTGACCGTGGAGCCGGCCAGGCCCTGCCAGGTGGGGCCGGTGCCCTTGCCGCCGTCGACGGAGTGGCAGCTGATGCAGCCCTGCTCCTTGGCGACCTGCCTGCCGCGCTCGCCCGCCGCGCTCAGCTTCACCTCAGGACCACCGCCGTCGCTCCCGCAGGCGGCGAGCAGGGCGCCGAGGCCCAACGACACCGCGACGGTGACGGCGATCAGCGAGCGGCGCACGGGCGTCAGGCTTCGGGAGCGGCATCCGCCTCGGCGGCCGGTGCCTCGGCGTCGTCGGCCGCAGCGGGCTCCTCGACCGGGGCGGCGGGCTCGGGGTCCGCCTGGGCATCGGCGGCGGCGTCCTCGGCAGCGAGGTCGACGCCCGGCTCGGCCTCCGCAGCCTCGGGGGTGTCGGGGGTGTCGGGGTAGAAGCGGTAGAGGTTCTCGATCACCTCGAGCAGGCCCGTGGAGTCGAAGCCCTTGTTGAGGTCGACCGTGACCATGTTGCCGTTGATCTGCACGCCGGCGACCGACGGCTTGTCCAGCAGGCGGCGGGCCAGCTCGTCAGGGGGACGCTCGCCCCAGATCTCCTGACCGGCGAGGTACCGCTCGTGGTCCATGCCCGTGAAGGCTCGGTTGGTCTCGAAGCGGATGACCCCGGGGTTCGAGGACGGCTTCTCGTTGACGACGATCGACTGGCCCATGGCAGCGGCGATCGTAGCCCCGCCACCTGGGGCGACCCCCAAACCGCCCATCCCCCACCTGGCAGAGCCGCGTCGGTACGGTCGCACCCATGGAGGCCCAGCGACGCACGGTCGACGTGCGGTACGTGGCCCTCACGACCTTCGTCGCCGTCAGCGTGGTCATCGGCGTCGTCGGGTCGATCTGGGCGGTCGGCCGCCTGTGGCGGGTCGTGTCGTACCTGCTCATCGCTCTGTTCTTCGCCGCCGTGCTCACCCCGGCGGTGGACTTCCTCCAGTACCGGGCGAGGATGCGCCGGGGCGTGGCCACGCTGCTGGTCTTCCTGGCCGGCCTCGCCGTGCTCTCGGCGATGATCTACGCGTTCGTGCGGCCCATCGTCGACCAGGGGCAGAAGTTCTCCGACAGCCTCCCCGAGATGATCGACGACGCCCAAGAGGGCAAGGGCCGGCTCGGCGAGCTGATCACGAAGTACGACCTCGAGGAGAAGTTCAACGAGAACCGCGAGGCCATCGACAAGCAGCTGAACAACGCGGGCAGCAAGGGCATCACCATCCTCGGCACGGTCTTTTCGGGCATCGTCGCCGCCGTCACGGTGATGGTGCTCACGATCCTGCTGCTGCTGGCCGGTCCCGACCTGAGCCAGTCGTTCCTGAACATCATCCCGGAGCCTCGACGGGACCGGGTGAGACGGGTCGCGTCCGATGCGTCGATGGCGGTGACGGGCTACATGTACGGCAACGTCGTGATCAGCATCCTGGCGGGCATCGCCGCCTACATCTTCTTGCGGATCGCCGGCATCCCCTACCCCGAGGTGCTGGCGCTGTGGGTGGCGTTCGCCGACCTGATCCCGCTCGTCGGTGCCACCCTCGGCGCCATCCCGCCGATCCTGGTGGCCTTCCTCACGTCCACGCCCGCGGGCATCGCCACCATCGTCTTCTTCGTCCTCTACCAGCAGTTCGAGAACAACGTCCTGCAGGTCACGGTCATGGCCCGCACGGTGAACATCAACCCGCTCGGGGTGCTCGTGTCGGTCCTGATCGGCGTCGAGGTCTTCGGCCTGCTGGGCGCGCTGCTCGCCATCCCGGTCGCCGGTGTCATCCAGGTGGTCGTCCGCGACCTGTGGGACGAGCGGGCCGGACGCCCCAAGGCCGAGATCACCCTCGGCACCGACGAGATCCCGATGTCCGAGATCGACCCGCCCGCCTCCCCCGCCTGATCCTGCCGGGACCGGCGCCGGGCGTCACGGCTCGACGGCGCCGTCCTCGCACGCCGAAGGAGCGGTGACCGGGTTGCAGCGAGCGGCGAGGAAGCCCGGCAGCGCCGCGGTGTAGTCGGTGCCGTACTGCGCCTCGGCGCCGTCGGGACCCGGGAAGTCGGTGCTCACCCACTGGGCCCCGCTGGCGAGCGCCGCGTCGAGGCGGGTGGTGTCACCGGTCTCGGCGTCGACCCCGTTCGCATCGGCGCGGGTGCGCACGAGGTAGCCCTGCTGCACCAGCTCGGTGATGCGCTTCTGGTCGGCGACCGGGTCGTCGAGGCCGACGTACGACGCGTCGGGCTGGCCGGGCTCGGCGTTGGTGAACAGGATCCGGCCCTCGAGCCCGTCGTGGCCCTCGAGGTAGATCGAGCGGTAGGGCTCGGGGTTGATCATCAGGAACATGACCTTGCCGCGGCTCTCGCCGAGGGTGGGCCAGTCCTTGGCCAGCACGGCCTCCTCGAGGGTGGCGTGGTCGCCGCGCACGTCGTCGGGCGTGATGATCTGGTCTTCATCGAACACCGACCGGATCTCGGCGTCGAGGCCGTCCATCGCCTCGCCCGTCCACTTCTCCGGCACCGCCTGATCCGGTACGTCGAAGATCAGCGGCCCGTCCTTGAACTGGATGTTGACGGCCACCGGGACGTGACCCGGGTTGGCGTCGGACCAGGCCTTCACCTCGCCGAGGCAGGCGACGAGCGTCGGGCACACCGAGTGGTAGTCGACGTCTTGCTCGTGGAGGACCTTGGTGCCCGGTTCGTCCATGGCGGCGACGCCCTCGGCGTCGCTCGCCGCGAACGCCGGGTCCGAGTAGAGGCCACCCTGGGAGTCGGCGAACACGTCGAGCTCGATCTGGCGGATCCTCTGCTCGCCCAACTGGGTCGTGAGGTCGGGGTGCGTGTACCGCCGCTGCTCGGCCTGCTCGGCATCGAGGGCGCTCAGCTTGGCCAGCTCCGGCGCCGGCGGTTCGATGTGGAAGCTGTTGTGCGTTCCCATCACCTGGATCTCGTTGAGCTTGAGGTCGTCGTCGGCGGCGACCGCGGTGGTCGTGGTCGCCTCCGTCTCCGTCTTCGTGGCCTCGGGCGCGTGGTCGTCGCTGCTCCCGCTGCAACCCGACAGCGCCACGGCAACCAGTCCCAGGGCGCCCAGCAGCACCCGCACGTCGATCCGCTCGATCCCCATGGGCGCCGTACTACCAGTCCGCCGCCCTCGGCGCTCCGGCTCGCCCGCGACCTGCGCCGATCACCCGGAGCCTCTGGCCGTGTCCGGAGGGGAGCACCACCTGCTGCTGGCGGTCGTCGCCACCCGCTGAAGGAGGTCAGCCGGCCGCGACGGCTCCGGGGCCGACCGGCGGACCCGAGGTCGATCCGGCCGGCGCGGTCCGAGCCCA
>Ga0182745_1003257_pt1 | contig 14100 bp, 19 predicted proteins | sample eDN3rd30CKraftBY_FD_128523 | JGI IMG/M metagenome (GOLD analysis project Ga0182745, IMG submission 128523) | Enriched backyard soil microbial communities from Emeryville, California, USA - eDNA 3rd pass 30_C Kraft BY (version 2) (version 2) | ecosystem: Environmental > Terrestrial > Soil >...
CTGCCGCCGGAGCGCCGCCGCCTGGGCATCCTGTTCCAGGACGACCTGCTGTTCCCGCATCTTTCGGTGGGCGGCAATCTCGGCTTTGGGCTGCGGTCCGGCCTGCCGCGTGCTGAGCGCCGGGCGCGCATTGCCGCCGCGCTGGCGGAGGCGGAAATGCCGGGCTTCGCGGAGCGCGATCCGGCCAGCCTTTCCGGCGGCCAGCGGGCGCGGGTGGCGCTGATGCGCGTGCTGCTGGCCGAGCCGCGCACCCTGCTGCTGGACGAACCCTTCGGCCGGCTGGACGCTGCGTTGCGCGGCCGTTTCCGCCGCTTCGTTCTGGACCATGCCATCGCGCGCGGCCTCCCCGTGCTGCTGGTGACGCATGACGCCGCCGATGCTGAGGCGGCGGGCGGGTCGGTGCTGCACCTGGGGGGCTAGCGCAGGCTTGAGGGAAACCGCGCCTCGTGCCTGGCCGTTTGCCAACCGAACTTTGCAAGGAGATTCGTTTTGCAACCAGAGAATGTCTGGCTGACGAATCAGCCGGATGCCCCCAATAACCCGCGCCTGCCGGTCCGGCTTTACCGGGCCGTCGTGCCGCCGGGCGAACCGGCGGCCGCCGAAGCCCTGTTCGCCCGCAATGGCTGGCCGCCAGCCTGGCGCGACGGCATCTTCCCCTATGTCCACTTCCACACCACCGCGCACGAGGCGCTGGCCATTGTCCGCGGGCGGGTGACGGTGCGGCTAGGCGGCGAAGCGGGGCAGGATTTCACCCTGGAAGCCGGGGACGTGGCGATGCTGCCTGCCGGCACCGGCCATCAGCGCCTGGAGGCCAGCGAGGATCTTCTGGTGGTGGGCGCCTATCCCATCGGGCAGAAGCCGGACCAGCAGCGTGCGATGGTGGGGCAGGCGGCGGAACTTCGCGCCCGCATCGCGCGGCTGCCCGACCCTCCCGGCTGCCCCGTGACGGGCGAAGCGGTGCCGCGCCGGCCGTGAGTGCCGCTCAGGCGGCGGCGATCGCCGCGTCCATGGCGCGCACACCGGCGGCAGGACCTTCAGGATGGTTCCAGACCGCCCCCACCACGGCCAGGAAATCGGCCCCCGCCCGGACCAGCGGCGCGCAATTGGCCGCCGTGATGCCGCCGATGGCGACGCAGGGCAGTTCGAACATCTCGGACCACCATTCCAGTAGTTCGACCTCGGCCTTGTGCTCGACGGTCTTGGTGGCGGTCGGGAAGAACGCGCCAAAGGCGACATAGTCGGCCCCGACCTCGCCCGCCTCCATCGCCAGGTGGCGGCTGCCATGGCAGGTGATGCCGAGGGTGCGGTCCGGCCCCAGCAGCTTGCGGGCGGCGGCATGGTCGCCGTCGGTCTGGCCGAGATGGGCGCCGTCGCACCCGGTCTGCACGGCGAGATCGGCGCGGTCGTTCAGAAGGAAGGCAACGTCGCGGGACTGCGCGACGGGGCGCAGCACGTCGATCGCGCGGCGCAGCGCGTCGTCGTCGATATCCTTGAGGCGGAGCTGCAGGGCGGCGACGTCGCCTGCATCCAGCGCCCTCGCCAGATCCTCGGCGAACCGCGTCGGGTCCAGGGCAGGGGGCGTGATCAGGTAGAGGCGGCAGCGGGTTTCCCCGCTGCCGCCTTGCGCATCCGCCGTGGCGGACGCAGCCATCAGTTGGACGACTTGTAGACGGCGATGATGTCGGACAGCAGCTTCAGCGCCTCTTCCTTCGGGCGCTGGAAGGTGTTGCGGCCGATGATCGAGCCGTTGCCGCCGCCGGCATGGATGCCCTTCGCCATCTCGACGATGGACTCCGCCGTGCCGGCCTCGCCGCCCGAGAACACGACGATGCGGCGGCCGCCGAAACAGGCCTGCGTGATGTGCTTGATGCGGCCCGCGAGGGTGCCGATCTCGGGGACCGGGCTCTTCTCGTAGGTCTTCTTGGCGGCGTCGAGCGAGATCGCCTCGGTCGGCGGCTTCACCTTGATGATGTGGGCGCCGAGCAGGGCGGCCATGTGCGCGGCATAGGCGCAGATGTCGAGAGCCGTCTCGGCCGTCTTGTCCAGGTTCGGGCCGCGCGGGTAGGACCACACGACGACGGCGAGGCCGGCCGCCTTGGCCTCCTCGGCCAGCTCGCGCAGCTCTTCCATCATCTCGAACTGGTATTCGGAGCCCGGATAGATGGTGAAGCCGATGGCCGAGCAGCCGAGGCGCAGCGCGTCGGAGACGGTGCCCGTCACGGCCTGGTCCTTGGTGGTGGACAGGCTGTTGGAGCTGTTCACCTTCAGGATGGTCGGGATGGCGCCGGCATAGGTGGCGGCACCTGCCTCGATCATGCCGAGCGGCGCGGCATAGGCGGAGAGGCCCGCCTCGATCGCCAGCTCGAAGTGGTAGCGCGGGTCATAGGCGGCGGGGTTCGGGGCAAAGCTGCGGGCCGGGCCGTGCTCGAAGCCCTGGTCCACCGGCAGGATCACCAGCCGCCCGGTGCCACCGAGCTTGCCCTCCATCAGGATGCGGGCGAGGTTCGCCTTGGTGCCCGGATTGTCGCTCTCATACCAGGAGAGGATTTCCTTCACGCGGCGCGTGAGCTTCATGGTGGTTCCTTCCGTATCGGCGCGGTGCTCGGGCTTTAGCCGAGGCTTACCGTGCTGTCACCATCACCCCCCGGCTTCTTCCGCCCCCAGCCACCGGGCCAAACGGAGATGTGTGCGGGCGGTCTCCGCCCGGCCAGGCCCAAGGTCGAGTGCGGGGGGCGGCGAGGGCCAGACAGCGGCGTTCAGCGTCCCGGCGACGGCCTCCACCGCCGCGAAGGCGGGACAGTCCGGCTCCAGCACCACGACGGGGAGGCCGGCTCGCAGCGCGGCAAGGGCGAGGCCCGGGGCCGTGCGGCAGTCCAGCACCGGCAGCGGCCCGGGGAGGCGCCCGCCAGCCGCCGCCTGCCGGGCACCTTCGGCCACCATGGCCAGGAACAGGCGCGGCCCCAGCCAGCGCGCCGCCCCGGGTGGGGAGAGCAGGGGAAGCGCCTCCGCCCGGCCAAGCGCCTGTGCCGCTCGCAGCGCCAGCGCCACCTGCGTCGCGCTTCGCACCACCACTCCCCGCATCGCTGGCGGCCAGACCGCGTTCATGCAACTCTTCCAATAGGTTTCCGAGACAGCGGCGCCCCCTTTGGCCAGCGCGCAGCGTTGACCCTGGCGGCGCCCGCCGCGTAAAGCCTCTGACAATGAATGGCATGGCGCGAGCAAGGGCGGCAGCATGAGCGAGAGCGTAGGCGAAGCAGCAGCCCGGCTGGAGCAGGCGGTGGAGAAACTGGCGGCGGCCCTGGCGGCCCGTCCGCCACATTCCGCTGGTGTTCCCGCCGAGGCCGTGGCTGCGCTTTCCGCGCGGCTGGACGAAACCCTGGAGCGGCTGCGCGGCGCGCTGACCGAGATCGAGGGTACGACCGCTGCTGTTCCGCTGGAGCAAAGCGACATGGCGTCCGAATCGGATGCCCCGGAGAGTCCCGCCATGCCGGGTGACGTTAGCAGCGAGGAGAGCTGAGCTTGGGCCAGGTCACGGTTCGCGTCGGCGGCTACACCCACCCCGTCTCCTGCGAGGATGGGCAGGAGGGGCACCTCATCGCGCTGGCGGCGGATGTGGACCGCCGCGTCGCCTCCATCAGGGCGATGGGCGGCCAGTATGGCGAAAGCCGCCTGCTGCTGCTGGCCGCCCTGCTGCTGGCGGACGAGATCCACGACCTCCGGGTCGAGCTCTCGCGCGCCCGCTCCACGCCGCCCCAGGGTGCCGCGGCCGATCCGCGGCTGGCCGATCGCCTGGGCCGCATCGCCGAGCGCATCGAGGGCATTGCCGCGTCGCTTGGCCATCCCTAAATGTGGGAGCGCGGAGCTGCCCGGTGCGTCAGGCAATTTATCCCTGGGGCCAATAAGCATCCTCCGGGAGCTGGCTCTGGCCGGATCTTGGTCCGGCTACCTGGCGCCCACCTGCTAACGCAGGCCTTAGGAGGATAATACGCCAACGGCCATGGCGGCTCCGCACGCAATCCCTCCCGATCCTTTCGCCGACCCTCCGCCGCTCGCCGCCGCCAAGGCTGCGTTGCGGCAGTCGGCGCTGTCAGCCCGTGACGCCCTGGACGTGCGGGGCGCCGCCGAGGCGCTGGCCGAGGCCGTGCTCGTCGCCTGCCCGCCGCCGCCCGGCGCCGTGGTCGGTGGCTTCTGGCCCATGGGACGGGAAATCGACATTCGCCCCCTGATGCGGCGCCTGGAGGCGGCCGGCTGCGCGCTCGCCCTGCCGGTGACGCCGCCGCGCGGCCAGCCGCTCGTCTTCCGCCGCTGGCGCTTCGGCGAGCCGCTGGTCCCTGGCCGCTTCGGCACCTCGGTTCCGGCAGAGGGGGAGGCCATGGCCCCTGGTTTCCTGCTGGTGCCGCTGCTGGCCTTCGACCGCCGTGGCATGCGCCTCGGCTATGGCGGCGGCTACTACGACCGGACCCTTGCGGGCCTGCCCGATGCCCTGGCCATCGGCGTCGCCTACGCGGCGCAGGAGGTGCCGGCGGTTCCCGTCGGCGCGCATGACCAGCCGCTCGCCGGCATCGCCACCGAGGCCGGCTTTATTCCGACCATAAGAGGATAGATCGCGTTGCGGATCCTGTTTCTGGGCGACGTGGTGGGCCGCACCGGCCGCGACGCCCTGACCGCCGAACTGCCCGGCCTGCGGGCCCGTTTGAAGGCCGACCTCGTGGTGGTGAATGCCGAGAATGCCAGCCACGGCTTCGGCGTCTCGCCTGAGATGGTGCGCGCCTTCCTGGCCGCCGGGGCGGATGTGCTGACCCTCGGCAACCATTCCTGGGACCGCAAGGAGATCATCGGCTTCATCGACGGCGAGCCGCGGCTGATCCGGCCGCTGAACTACCCGCCGGGCACGCCGGGACGCGGCGCGACCGTGGTGGAGGTGCCGGGTGGCCGCAAGGCGCTGGTGGTGAACGTGATGGGCCGCCTCTTCATGGAGCCTCTGGACGATCCCTTCCGCGGCGCTCAGGCGGAGCTGGCGAAATACAGCATGGGCGCCGGCGGCAGCGTGCAGGCCGTCGTGGTGGACATCCATGCCGAGGCGACCAGCGAGAAGATGGGCTTCGCCCACAGCTTCGACGGGCGGGTGAGCCTGGTGGTGGGCACCCATACCCATGTGCCCAGCGCCGACCACCGCATCCTGGAGAACGGCACCGCCTACATGACGGATGCCGGCATGTGCGGCGACTATGACAGCGTGATCGGCATGCAGAAGGGCGGCGCTGCGCTGCGCTTCTGGCGCAAGGTGCCGGGCGAGAAGCTGGCACCCGCCGAGGGGCCGGCGACCCTTTCCGGCGTATTCGTTGAGACGGACGACGCCACCGGGCTGGCGCGCCAGGTGGCGCCGGTGCGGCTGGGCGGCAAGCTCGCGCCGGCCATGCCCGAATTCTGAGCGCCGGGGGAGGCGAGGGGCCTCCCCGGCGTGCCCTTCGGTCAGACGACGGTCAGGCCGACATCCACGTTGTTCCGCGTCGCGTTCGAGTAGGGGCAGACCTGGTGCGCCTTCTGCACCAGTGCCTCGGCCTGCGCGCGTTCGATGCCGGGCAGGGAGACCGTCAGGTCGGCGGTGATGCCGAAGCCGCCGGCGGAGCGGGGACCGATGCCCACCTTGGCGGTCACGGTCGCGTCCTCCGGCACCCGGATCTTCTCCTGCGCGGCGACGAACTTCATCGCGCCGAGGAAGCAGGCGGCGTAACCAGCGGCGAAAAGCTGCTCGGGATTGTTGCCGGAGCCACCGGCGCCGCCCAGCTCCTTCGGCGTGGAGAGCTTCACGTCCAGCGCGCCGTCCACGGTGCGGGAGCGGCCGTCGCGGCCCCCGGTGGCGGTCGCCTCAGTGCTATACTTCACGTCCACGGACATGCGCTTCTCCTCTCGAAGGGGATGCCGGCTACTCAACCCTGGCATCCAGTTACGGCGTTTTGTTAGTGCGCAATCTAATTTTGTGCAAGGTAATTTTGTGCTAGAACATGCTGCGAGAGAACCGGAGGTTCGATGACTCAATCCCCTGCCTGCGGCCGGCTGGAGGACAACCTGTGCTTCGCCATCTATGCCGCCAACCACGCCTTCACCGCGGCCTACAAGCCGCTGCTGGAACCGCTGGGACTGACCTATCCGCAGTATCTCGTGCTGCTGATCTTGTGGGAGCGGGAAGGACGAACGGTGAAGGAGATCGGCGCGCGCATGCACCTTGATTCCGGCACACTGACGCCGCTGCTGAAGCGCATGGAGGCAAACGGGCTGTTGCAGCGCGAGCGTGACGCGGAGGACGAGCGGCAGGTCCGCATCCGGCTGACCGAAAAGGGTACCGCGCTCCAGGGTGCAGTGGCCGGGGTCCGGGCGCAGCTGGCCTGCACGCTGGATGACACCGAGCAGGCCATTGGCGCGCTTCGGGATGCCCTCACCACCCTGACCGGCCGGTTGCGAGGCGCGGGAAACACTCCCTGAGGGGAATTGCGGGGCTACTGGCCATGGAGACGTCGCGCTGGCGCGGGCACCGCTTCCTCGTCGTGCTTTGCGGGACCCGCCAACCCGCCGCCTGCGGCCGGCCATAGCCGGGCCGGCAATTGGGCCGCTCCCCCTCGCATCCGGCGGCGCGTGGCGGTATAGGACCGCAACAGCCCGGAACATCACGAGAATACCGGAGAGCAGCGCGTGGCCGGCCATTCCCAGTTCAAGAACATCATGCACCGGAAGGGTGCGCAGGACGCCAAGCGGGCGCGCATCTTCGCCAAGCTGATCCGCGAGATCACGGTGAGCGCCCGCCAGGGCCTGCCCGACCCGGCCTCGAATCCACGGCTGCGTTCGGCGGTGCAGGCGGCGCGCGTCGCCAACATGACCAAGGACACCATCGACCGCGCCATCAAGAAGGCGACCGGCGCGGCGGGCGGCGAGGACTATGTCGAGGTGCGCTACGAGGGCTATGGCCCCGCCGGCGTCGCCATCATCGTCGAGACGCTGACCGACAACCGCAACCGTACCGCCTCCGACATCCGCTCGGCCTTCAGCAAGTATGGCGGGGCGCTGGGCGAGACCAACTCGGTCGCCTTCCAGTTCGAGCGGCTGGGCGTGGTGCGCTTCCCTGCCGCGGTCGGCAGCGCCGACGACGTGCTGGAGGCCGCCATCGAGGCCGGCGCCGCTGATGTCGAGAGCGGCGAGGAAGGCCACGAGATCCGCACCGCTGTGGAGGACCTGTTCTCGGTCCGCGATGCCCTCGAAGAGAAGTTCGGCCCGGCGGAGAGCGCCAAGCTGGAATGGCGCCCCAACGTCACCGTCGAGCTGGACGAGGATCAGGCGCGCTCCGTTCTGAAACTGGTCGATGTGCTGGACGAGCATGACGACGTGCAGACGGTGACGGCCAATTTCGAGGTGCCCGAGGCCGTGCTGCAGAAGCTTTCGGCCTGAGTGGGATGTCCGGGGGCATGGTGCGCCTTCTCGGCCTCGACCCCGGGCTGCAGCATACCGGCTGGGGCGTGGTGGAGAGCAGCGGCAACCGGCTGCGCCACATCGCCGACGGGGTGATCTCCACCACCACCGAACTCTCCCTGGCCGAGCGACTCTGCCAGATCCACCGGGCGCTCAATGCGCTGATGGACCTTTGGCGCCCAGACGAGGCGGCGGTGGAGCATACCTACGTCAACAAGAACCCCGGTGCGGCGCTGAAGCTCGGCCAGGCGCGCGGGGTGGTGCTGCTGGCTCCGGCGCTGGCGGGCCTGCCCGTCGCGGAATATCAGGCCATGGAGGTGAAGCGCGCCGTGGTGGGCACCGGCCATGCCGACAAGGAGCAGGTCGCGGACATGGTGCGCCGCCTGCTGCCCGGCGCCACGCTGAAGCGCGCCGACGCCTCGGATGCGCTGGCGGTGGCCATCTGCCACGCGCATCACCGCTCCACCCGCGTGGCCCTGGCGAAAGGCCGCATCCCCGCATGATCGGCAAGCTGACCGGGAAACTGGACACGCCCTTCGAGGGCGGCTGCATCTTCGACGTGAACGGCGTCGGCTACCTCGTGGCCTGCTCGGCGCGGACGCTTTCCGCCCTGCCGCAGCCGCCAGCCACCGGCTCGCTGCTGGTGGAGACGGTGGTGCGGGAGGACGCCATCATCCTCTACGGCTTCGCCGAGGCCGCCGAGCGCGACTGGTTCCGCCTGCTGACCGGCATCCAGGGCGTCGGCCCGAAGCTGGCCCTGGCGCTGCTCTCCACCCTCTCGCCGGCCGACCTCGCCCGCGCGCTGATGGCCGGCGACAAGGGCGCGCTGAGCCGGGCGCCCGGCGTCGGCGCCAAGCTGGCTGTCCGCCTGATCTCCGAGCTGCGCGAGCGGGTCGGCGCCATGCCGACCGGTCCCGCCTTCGCTGCCGGCGTTGCCGCCGCGGCGGTGGACCTCGCCCCGGGCGACCGCGCCACGGCGGACGCGATCTCCGCGCTGACCAACCTGGGCTGGAAGCGGCCGGAGGCATCGGCGGCGGTGGCGCGCGTGGCCGAGCGGACCGGGGAGGGGGCGGGGCTCGAAACCCTGATCCGCGAGGCGCTGAAGGAACTGGCGCCGCGATGAAAGTACCGCAGCCATGAGCGAGCGCATCGCCGATCCCCATCGCAGCGAGGAGGATGCCGCCGAGGCGACCCTCCGCCCGCAGACGCTGGACGACTTCACCGGCCAGAAGTCGCTGCGCGAGAACCTCGCCATCTTCATCCAGGCGGCGAAGGCGCGTGGCGAGGCGCTGGACCACGTCCTGCTGCATGGTCCGCCGGGCCTGGGCAAGACCACCCTGGCGCAGATCGTCTCCCGCGAGCTGGGCGTGGGCTTCCGCGCCACCTCCGGCCCGGTGCTGCAGAGGGCGGGGGACCTTGCCGCCATCCTGACCAACCTGCAGCCGCGCGACGTGCTCTTCGTGGACGAGATCCACCGCCTGCAGCCGGCGCTGGAGGAAACCCTCTATCCCGCGATGGAGGATTTCCAGCTCGACCTGATCATCGGCGAGGGACCGGCGGCGCGCACGGTGCGGATCGACCTGCCGCCTTTCACCCTGGTCGGCGCCACCACCCGCGCCGGGCTGCTGGCGACGCCGCTGCGCGACCGCTTCGGCATTCCCCTGCGCCTGCAGTTCTACACGCCGGAGGAGCTGCTGCTGATCGTCCGGCGCGGCGCCCAGAAGCTCGGCTTCGCGCTGACGGAGGAGGGGGCGGAGGAGATCGCCAACCGCTCGCGCGGCACGCCACGCATCGCCGGGCGGCTGCTGCGGCGGGTGCGGGACTTCGCGCTGGTCTCCGGCCAGACCGCCGACCGCGCCATGGCCGATGCCGCGCTGAACCGCCTGGAGGTGGACGGCAAGGGCCTCGACTCGATGGACCGCCGCTATCTCCGCCGCATTGCCGAGCACCACCATGGCGGGCCGGTCGGCGTCGAGACCCTGGCCGCCGCCCTGGCCGAGGGGCGGGACACGCTGGAGGAGGTGGTGGAGCCCTACCTCATCCAGGAGGGCTTCGTGCTGCGCACCCCACGGGGCCGCGTGCTGGGCGATCCCGGCTGGCGGCACCTGGGCATGGCCCCGCCGGCCGGCTCGCAGCCCGACCTGCTGGGCGGCGGTTCGTGAGCGGCCCCTTTCCCTGGCCGCACCGCTTCCCCATCCGCGTCTATTTCGAGGATACGGATGCGGGGGGAATTGCCTATCACGCCAGCTATCTCCGGTGGGCCGAGCGGGCGCGGACAGAATCTTTGCGTGCCATAGATTTGCCGCATCAACTTATGATTCAAGATTACGCTTCGTTGCTCGTGGTGCGGCGCATCGAAGTGGAGTATGTGGCGCCCGCCCGTCTCGATGAGTCGCTTGTCGTGGAAACCTCCGTGCGCCGCCTGCGTGGCGCATCGGTGGACCTCGACCAGGTGGTGCTCGGGGAGGGTGGCGGGGTGAAAGCGTCGCTTCAGGTCGGGCTGGTCTGCGTGCGCGCCGAGGGAATGCGCCCGACAGCCATCCCGGAACCCTGGCGGAGCGCGCTCCGTGCCGCGCTGGGGCAGGGCGCCTGAGGCTTCGCCGGACAGCGGCGACTCGGCCGCACTGCCCGGGCGGCGCCCGGAACGAGACGTGGAGCCCCGTGCCGCCGGCCGGGGTGATTGAAGGAGAATGCCGTGGGTGAGAGCGTGAGTGCGTCCAACCTCGGTCAGGTGGCGCACGACCTTTCCCTCTGGGGCCTGTTCCTGCAGGCCGACTGGGTGGTCAAGCTCGTCATGCTGGGCCTGCTGATGGCCAGCATCTGGGTCTGGGCGATCGTGTTCGAGAAGATGACGACGCTGCGCCGGATCAACCGCGCGGCCGACGTCTTCGAGGATCGTTTCTGGTCCGGCGGCAGCCTCGATACGCTGCACCAGCAGGAGGGCGAGCGCCCGACGCATCCGCTGGCCGCCGTCTTCGGCGCCGGAATGCGGGAATGGGAGCGCAGCGCCGCCCGGCCGGATGGCAGCGAGGTGTCCGTCGCCGGCGTGCAGATGCGCGCCGAGCGGGCGATGAACATCGCCATCCAGCGGGAGATGGACCGGCTGGAGCGCTGGATGGTCTTCCTGGCCTCGGTTGGCTCGGTGGGGCCCTTCGTCGGCCTGTTCGGCACGGTCTGGGGCATCATGAACAGCTTCGCGGCCATCGCCGGCATGAACAACACCAACCTCGCGGTGGTGGCGCCGGGCATCGCCGAGGCGCTGTTCGCCACCGCCATCGGCCTGGTGGCCGCGATTCCGGCGGTGCTCGCCTACAACAAGATCAGCACCGACCTGGCGCGCTTCGCCGCACGGCTGGAGGGCTTCGCCGCCGAGTTCGGCGCCATCCTCTCCCGCCAGGCCGACGAGCGGGTCTGACGCCATGGCGATGTCCACCGGAGGGGGCAATGGCCGGGGGCGCGGGCGCTACCGCGCCATGGCCGAGATCAACGTGACGCCGCTCGTGGACGTCATGCTGGTGCTGCTGATCATCTTCATGGTCGCGGCGCCGCTGATGACGGTGGGCGTGCCGATCGACCTGCCCAAGACCAACGCCCAGGCGCTGAACCAGCAGACCGAGCCGCTGACCATCTCGGTCAATGCGGAGGGCAAGATCTTCATCCAGGAGAGCGAGGTGCCGCTGGAGAACCTGGTGGCGCAGCTCCGCGCCATCCTGGCGGCGCAGCCGGCCGGCGAGCCGGAGCGGCGCATCTTCGTGCGCGGCGACCGCGGCATCAACTACGGCCGCGTCATGGAGGTGATGGGCACCGTCTCCGCCGCCGGCTTCACCAAGGTCGCGCTGCTGGCCGAGCAGCCCTCCGGCGCGCCTGCCGCGGCCGTGCGCGCCACGCCGGCGCCGGCCCAACCCCGGCGCTGAGAAAGGCTTCGGCAGGATCATCATGGCCCCGCACGGCCTTCGTTTCTGGGGCGGCGTCTCGGTGGCACTGCATGTGCTGCTGGGCGTGCTGCTGATCTTCAAGCTACCGGGCCGCGAAATTCCGCCGCCGCAGGAGGCAATCCCGGTGGAGCTGGTGACACCGGACCAGCCCCAGCTCGCCCAGGCGCCGAACCCCGCCCCCAACGCGGCCCCGCCCACGCCCGAGGCGGAGTCCGAGCCCACCACCGAAAGCCCGGCGACACCCGAGCAGCGGCCGACGCCGCCCGCGCCGCCGCCGCCACCTCCGCCGCCGCCGCCCGCGCCGAACCCAACACCGGCGCCGCCGCCGCCCACGCCGCCCGTTCCGACCCCGGCCCCGCCCGCTCCGACGCCGACTCCGGCCCCGCCTCCACCCGCGCCGCCCGCCCCGCCTGCGCCCACGCCGCCGGCGCCCCAACCGCCCGCGCCGCAGCCGCCGCTGCCCATGCCGCCGCCGCCCGCTCCGGCGCCGCCGGCCGAGCAGGGCGAGATTGCGCCCGCGCCGGAGACGCCAAAGCCGCAGCCGCAACAGCAGCAGGCCGCCACGCCGCCGCAGCCACCTTTGCCGATGCCGCCGCCGCCGGCCCCCGCGCCACCGGCGCCGCCCGCGCCGCCGCAGCCGACCAAGGAGGCGGAGCGCCCGCAGCCGCAGAAGCAGGCCTCTGCGCCGCCGCCGGCCCCGCCGCGCCCGACGCCGACCAAGCCCTCGACCGCGCCGCCCGCGCCGGAGCCGAGCAAGGAGGCCGGCACCGGTCAGACCCCGCCGCCGCCGCGCACCGCCGAGCGCAGTTCCTCCGTGCTGAGCACGCTGGAGCGCCTGCGCGCGGCGCAGCAGCAGAACCAGCCGCCGCGTGCCCGGCCCTCCGAGGCCTCCGGCCGCCCGGCCCAGGGTGGTGGTGCTCCGACCGGCACGGCGTTGCTGACGGCCGGGGAGGTGCGTGGTGTGGCGGAACGGATCAGCGAATGCTGGTCGGTGGACGCGGGGATGCTCGGGCTTGACCAGATTGTGGTCGAGCTGAAGGTGGACATGGACCCCTCGGGGATCATACGCAACGTCCGCCCTGCGAGCGGCGTTCCCTCGGACCCGCGCGCCCGCGCGGTGTACGAGAGCGCGCGCCGCGCCCTGCTGGACCAGAAATGCAGCCCCTTGCCCGTCCCCCGCGAGAAGATCCAGTCGCTGAACGCCTCGACCTTCCGTTTCAATCCGAAGGGCCTCGTCCGATGACCCAGCCGAACCCGCTGTTCTCCCGCCGCCTTGCGCTGCTCGGTGGCGCCGGCCTGCTCGCGGCGCCCTCGCTGGCGCGCGCGCAGGCGCCGGCGCCGGGCGGCACCGCCGCCGGGGGGCAGGTGATCGACATCACCCGCGCGCGCACCGATCCGATTCCGATCGCGCTGCCCAACTTCGCCGGCTCCTCCCCGGCGGCGCAGCAGCTCGGCCAGAACATCACCAAGGTCATCGCCAACAACCTGCGCAATTCCGGCCTGTTCCGCCCGGTTGAGCAGGCCGCCTACATCCAGACCCCGGAGGCCGCCGCCGCCGCGCCGCGCTTCCAGGACTGGCGCGTCATCGGCGCCCAGGCGCTGGTGACCGGCCGCGCCGAGCCGCAGGGCGACCGCGCCCGCATCGAGTTCCGGCTCTGGGAAGTGAATTCCGAGCAGCAGCTCCAGGGCACCGCCTATACCGCCGCCGCCAACAACTGGCGGCAGATCGCCCATGTCATCTCCGACGTGATCTACGAGCGGATGCTGGGCGAGAAGGGCTATTTCGACACCCGAATCGTCTACATCGCCGAGAGCGGTCCGCGTGACCGGCGCGTCCGTCGCCTCGCCATCATGGACCAGGATGGCGAGAACAACCGCATGCTGACCGACGGCTCCTTCCAGGCGCTGACGCCGCGCTTCCATCCGAATGCGCGGCAGATCGCCTTCATGTCCTACTACAACAACCAGCCCCGGGTTTACCTGTTCGACCTGAACAGCGGCCGGCAGGAGGTGCTGGGCAACTTCCAGGGCATGACGCTCTCGCCGCGCTTCAGCCCGGATGGCCGTAGCGTGGTGCTCTCCTCCGCGCGCGGCGGCGACGCCAACATCTATGTCGTGGACCTGGCCAGCCGCCGCGAGCGGCAGCTCACCTCGGGCGGCGGACTCGATGTCTCCCCCTGCTACTCCCCGGACGGCTCGCAGATCGTCTTCAACTCCGACCGCGGCGGCGACCAGCAGATCTATGTCATGGACGCCAATGGCGGCGGCGCCCGGCGTATCTCCTTCGGCAATGGGCGCTACGCGACTCCGGTCTGGTCGCCGCGTGGCGACCTGATCGCCTTCACCCGCATGTCAGGTGGGCGCTTCTCCATCGGCGTGATGCGGCCCGACGGCTCGGGCGAACGCATCCTCTCCGAGGGCTGGGGCATGGAAGCGCCGACCTTCGCGCCGAACGGCCGGGTGCTCGCCTTCTACCGCGAGACCCCGGCGCGGGACGCGCGGGGCGGGGGCTATTCGGCACGGCTGGCCATGATCGACATCGCCGGCTTCAACGAGCGGCAGATCCTCACCCCGACCGATGCGACCGACCCAAACTGGTCCCCCTTGTTGTCATCCTGAAACAAGGTGGCGGAAGCTTTGCAGTTTCGGAGGGGCAACCATTCCTCGCGCGAAGGTTGGTTGCCTTGAACCTGCCTCAATCGCA
>Ga0182745_1003258_pt1 | contig 14095 bp, 11 predicted proteins | sample eDN3rd30CKraftBY_FD_128523 | JGI IMG/M metagenome (GOLD analysis project Ga0182745, IMG submission 128523) | Enriched backyard soil microbial communities from Emeryville, California, USA - eDNA 3rd pass 30_C Kraft BY (version 2) (version 2) | ecosystem: Environmental > Terrestrial > Soil >...
CGTAGATGAGGATGGCGATCATCGAGTACAGCAGCGCCATGATGCCGCGGTTGCGCAGCTGCTTGCCCACCTGCGGACCGACGTAGTCCACGCGGCGCTGCTCGAAGTCCGGCTTCTCCAGACCCTGCCCGAGCGCGGCGAACACCCGGTCCGCCATGCCGCTGGCCACTACCTGGTAGTCGTAGCCAGTGCCCCCCTGGGCCTCCCCCAGGTCGCGAACCTCCTGCACACCAACGCCCGCGCCTTCCACCGCCTTCTTGACGGCATCCGCCGGGACCTCCTGCGCCGCGCGGAAGCGGATGATGCCGTTGGGCAGGTCCACGTACACGTTGCGCACGCCGCCCAGGGCCTCCAGGGCCGCCTTGCCCTTCGCGCCGCTCTCCTCGTTGAGCTGGGTCACCCCGCCCATCCGGAGCAGGAAGGTGTTCTCCTCGGCCGCGCCGATGTTCTGCACGCTGACGTCGGGCAGCCCGCCCTTCTCCGCGCGCTCACGGACATTCTCCGCGGAGATGGGATGGTCGAACTTCACCTCCACCACCGTGCCACCCGCGAAGTCCACGCCGAAGTTGAAGCCGAAAGCGGCGATGCCGACGATGATCGCCAGGTTCAGCAGCGTGGAGATGAACAGCGCGGGCTTACGCTTGCCGATGAAGTCGATGTTCGTCTTGTTCTTGAAAATCTGCATGACGGTTCCCGGACTCCGGTCGGTCAGACGGAGACGACCTTCGCGTTACGGCCGTGGACGAAGTAGGTCATGATGACTCGCGTCACCGTGATGGAGGTGAACAGCGACGCCAGCAGGCCGATGATGAGCGTGGTGGCGAAGCCGCGCACCGGGCCCGTTCCCGTGAAGAAGAGGATGAAGGCGGAGATGAGCGCCGTCACGTGGGAGTCGAAGATGGTCCAGAACGCGCGGTCGTAGCCCTGATCCACCGCCGTCCGGGCCGGCTTGCCGTGGCCCAGCTCCTCGCGGATGCGCTCGTTGATGAGCACGTTGGCGTCCACCGCCACGCCTAACGTCAGCACGAAGCCGGCGATGCCCGGCAGCGTCAACGTGGCGTTGAAGAAGGCCAGACCGGCCAGGATGAGCAGGCCGTTCAGCAGCAGCGCGATGTCCGCGATGAGACCGGAGGCCTTGTAGTAGACCGCCATGAAGAGGATGACCAGGCCCACGCCCAGCAGCGCCGCCATGCCGCCCTTCTTGATGAGCTCGTCACCCAGGCTCGCGCCCACCTGACGAATCTCGCCCACCGTCACCGGGGCCGGCAGCGCGCCCGCCTTCAACACCAGCGCCAGCGTCTGCGCCTCGCCCAGCCACTCCTCGAAGGTGCGGCCTCCCATCCGGCCCATGGTGATGCGCGCCGAGCCGCCGCTGATCTTCTCGTTGATGTTCGGCGCCGTCTGGACGTTGTCATCCAGGACGATGGCCATGCGGCGGCCCACGCCCTGCTCGGTCAGCCGCTCGAACTCACGCGCGCCCGCGGGGTCGAAGGAGATGTTCACCTCCGGCTCGTTGAGCTGGCCGATGTTGGCGTCCGCGCTCGCCAGGCTCTCGCCGGTCAGCGGCACGTTCTTGTCCAGCAGGTAGGAGCGGTACGAGGTGCACTCGTTCTTCTTCGCCGGGTTGGCGATGCACTCGGTGAGCACCACCCGGTTCTCCGGCACCTTGTCCTTGGTGTAGTCGATGATGGCCTCGCGCGTGGGGGCCTGGAGCTGCGGGAAGCCGCCCTCCGTGGTCACCGTGATGTCGCTGCCCGCCGGCGGCGGGTTCGCCTGGAAGAGCTGCGCGAAGAACTGCGGGTTGGAGTCATCCACCATCCGGAACTCGAGCTGCGCGGTGGTCCCCACCAGCTCCTTGGCCTGCTCCGGGTTGCTGCGGCCCGGCAGCGAAATCTGGATGGAGTCCGAGCCCAGCTTGCGCACGTCCACTTCCGCCACGCCCCACTTGTCGATGCGGCGGCGGATGACGAGCATCGCCTGGTCCACCGCCTCCGTGCGGAAGACGTTGGCCTGGTTCTCGTCCTGCACCAGCACCAGCGAAGCGCCGTTGCGGTTGACTTGCTTGAAGTCGGTGAAGGTGGCCAGCACCTCCTTCTGGATGGCGTCCATCGTCGCCGGATCCTTGGCGGTCAGCGTGACCTCCATCCGCTCCGGGTCCGTGTCCGCCGTCACCTCGCCCAGCTTCTTGTCATTGACGTAATTGACAATCTGCAGGGCCCGGCGCTCGGTCCGCTTCTGGAGCGCCGTCTTGGTGTCCACCCGCATCACCATGTGGATGCCACCCTGCAGGTCCAGCCCCAGGTTGAGGCGGTACTTGGCGGGAGGCGCCCACTTCGGCATCCGCTCCTCGAGCACGGCCAGGTTGTTGCGCTGGTCCCGGTCGAGAACGACGAGCGAGTAGTAGGTCGGGATGAGGAACCAGATGCAGCCCAGCGTCACCGCGACAATCAGACCGAACTTCCACCACCAGCCGCGGTCCATCACTTCTCCTCCTTCTTCTTCTCGTCGGCCGCCGCCGCGGGGGCCGCCGGTGCGCCTTCCGGCACCGCGCCCTTGGCGCTGATGGCCGTCTTGAGCACGCGGATGCGCACGCCGCTGGACACCTCCAGCGTCACGGTGCGGTCCTCCACGAGGTGGATCTTCCCGAGGATGCCCCCGGAGGTGACGACCTCATCGCCCTTCTTCAGCGCCGAGAGGAGCGCACGGTGCTCCTTCAGCTGCTTCTGCTGCGGGCGGATCATCACGAAGTACATGATCGCCACCAGGACGACCAGGAAGCCCAGGGTGCCCAGCGGATTTCCGCCGCCGGCCTGCGCCAGAATCAGAAAGCTCTCAGCCACACACTGCCTCGTCGGTTGAGGAAAGCTTGGGATGGCAGCCCCCCCATTGTGTCTGAGGACCGCATCCGAAAGGGGGCCCTCTTAGCAAGGGGGGCCCATGTGAGCAAGTGAACGCGGGAAGCCGAGCAATCCATCCGCCCGGTCAGCGACCGCGGGTCCGTTCGGCCTCCTGTGCCTTCGTGCGGGCTCTGAATTCCCGGGCAAATACGGCGAACCGGTCCTCTGCCACCGCGCGCCGGACTTCTGCCATCAGTCCCAGGAAGTAGTGGAGGTTGTGAATCGTGTTGAGCCGCATGGCCAACAGCTCCTGGGCGGCGAAGAGGTGCCGGAGGTAGGCCCTGCTGAAATTGCGGCAGGTGTAGCAGGTGCACGCAGGGTCCACCGGCCGGGGGTCCCGGGCGTAGGCCGCGTTCCGGATGACCACCTTGCCCTCCGAGGTGAAGAGCAGGCCGTTGCGCGCGCACCGGGTGGGCAGGACGCAGTCGAACATGTCCACCCCGTGTTCGACGCAGTTGACCAGGTCCAAGGGCGTGCCCACCCCCATCAGGTAGCGGGGCTTGTCGCGGGGCAGCAGCGGCGCGGAGTACGCCACGCCGTCGTGCATGGCCTCGGGCGCCTCGCCCACCGAGTAGCCGCCCAGGGCATACCCGGGCAGGTCCACCGCGCACACCTCCTCCGCGTGGCGCTTGCGCAAGTCCTCGTGGAGGCCGCCCTGGACGATGCCGAACAGCGATGAGCGCTCCCGGCTCCACGCCTTCACGCAGCGGTGCAGCCAGCGGGTGGTGCGGGCCAGTGAGGCCTCCAGGTAGGCCCGGTTCTCGGTGGAGGGCGGGCACTCGTCGAAGGCCATGATGATGTCGGCGCCCAGCGTCTCCTGGATGCCGATGGAGCGCTCAGGCGTGAGGAAGTGCCGCGCGCCGTCCAGGTGCGACTGGAAGGCGGCGCCCTCCTCGGTGATCTTGCGCTTCTCCGAGAGGCTGAACACCTGGAAGCCGCCGCTGTCGGTGAGCATGGGCCGGTCCCAGGACACGAAGCGGTGCAGGCCGCCCATCTCCCCCACCAGCGCTTCGCCGGGGCGCAGCATCAGGTGATACGTGTTGCCGAGGATGATCTGCGCATCCAGCGTGAGCAGGTCGTCCGGCCCCACGCCCTTGACGCTGCCCACGGTGCCCACGGGCATGAAGATGGGCGTCTCCACGGGGCCGTGCGGCGTGTGCAGGCGTCCTCGCCGGGCCTTCGTCCCCGAGTCCTCGTGGAGAAGCTCGAAGCGGACCATCCCCGGCGCCACGCGCGTGTCGCCCTTCTCTCCGGACTGCTTCACTTCCTGCTGCTCGCCCATTGCATTCACTCCGACACCAGCATGGCGTCGCCGTAGCTGAAGAACCGGTAGCCCGCGCGGACCGCCTCCGCATAGGCCTCCAGGGTACGCTCCCGTCCGAGCAGCGCGCTCACCAGCACCACCAGCGTCGAGCGCGGCAGGTGGAAATTGGTGAGCAGCAGGTCCACCTGGCGGAACGCGAAGCCGGGACGGATGAAGAGGGTCGTCTCCCCCGGGCCCGCGCGCAGCCGCCCCGTCTCCGGGTCGGTGGCGGACTCCAGGGTACGCACCACCGTGGTGCCCACCGCCACCACCCGCCGGCCCTCCGCGCGCGCCGCGTTGACGGCCCTCGCGGTGGCCTCCGGCACGGTGTAGCGCTCCGGGTGCATGTGGTGCTTGTCCAGGTCGTCCTCGCGCACCGGCAGGAAGGTGCCCGGCCCCACGTCCAGCGTCACCAGCGCCCGCTGCACGCCTCGCGCCTCCAGGGCCGCCAGCACCTCCTCCGTGAAGTGCAGCCCCGCGGTGGGCGCGGCCACGGCCCCGGAGGCCCGGGCGTAGACGGTCTGGTAGCGCTCGGCGTCCGCGGCATCCGGCTCGCGGGTGATGTAGGGCGGCAGCGGCAGGCGCCCCGCCGCGTCGAGCAGCGCCGCCAGCGACGCGCCCTCCGGTGCGTGGAAGCGCACGCGGTACTCCCCGCCGCCGAGCGCCTCCTGGACTTCGGCCTCCAGGCCGCTGGCGAACGTCACGCGTTGCCCGGACTTGAGCCCCTTGGAGGCCTGCCCCAGGCAGACCCAATCGAGCGATTCAGGGGCCTCTCCCAGCGCTGCCGAGGTCAAGGTGTGCTGGGCTGCGGGGCGCACGACGAGCAGCTCCACCCGGCCCCCGGTGCCAGCCTTCTGCCCGAGCAGGCGCGCGGGAATGACCCGGGCGTCGTTGAGGACGAGCACGTCACCGGGCCGCAGCAGCTCCTGGAAGTCGGAGAACCGGCGGTGCGACCAGGTGCCGCTGGAGCGGCTGATGGTCATCAGGCGCGACGCATCCCGCTCGGCCAGGGGAGCCTGGGCGATCTGGGATTCGGGCAGCGCGAAGTCGTAGTCAGAGAGGCGGGACGACACGGGGTTGGCGCTTGTAGCAGCCCCCATGCCGTCGCGGAAAGCGCGCCGGACACGGGAGCCGTCAGTAGAGCTGCTGCAGCTCGGCCCCGGGGTAGTAGTGGGAGAGGATCTCCCGGTAGTCCCGGCCCTTGTCCGCGAGCGCCTTGGCGCCCCACTGACACAGGCCCGCCCCGTGGCCATAGCCACGACCGGTGAACACGTAGCCGCGCTCGGTCCGTTCCACGTCGAAATCCAGGCTCTTGAGCCGCGTGTAGCCGAGCTTGCGGCGCAGCTCCACGCCGTCGATGGAGGAGCCATCCCCCATCGTGACGCGCGTCACCCGCCGCGTCCGTGTACGCGAGGCCACCTTCAACCCCTGCGCCGGGCGATGGAGCGCCGCCTTGATGTCCGCGTCGGAGAGCGTCGCCGACCAGCGGCTGGCAGGCAGCTTGCCGCACGGGCAATCGACGGGCCTCAGGTACGGCAGGTTGCGCTGGAGGGCGTCGAGCCCGGACTCGGTACGGCCACCACACGAGGCGTGGAAGTAGGCCTCGATGGGCTCCAACTCGTAGGTGAGCACCTGCCCCCGGGTGGCCTCCACGGCGGCGCGGGTGCGCGGGTCCTCGCGGTTGACGCCGCCGTAGACCTGGTGGAGCACGCTGCTGCCCAGGTGGAAATCGTTGCTGTACGCATCCAGCTTCTTCTGGAGCGCATAGGTCCGTGCGGCCACCGCCTGGGCCTTGAGCGCCTCCGCAGGGAAGGACACGGGCATCTCGCTGCCGAGCACGGCCGCGAGGTAGTCCTCGAGAGGAATGACATTGATGAGCTGGAGCCCGCTTCTGTGCGCGCGCACCACGACGTCCCCGCGGACCTGCGCCGCGCCGGCCTTCAGCGGCTCGGTACCGGGCGCGGCGGAGTCCTCGGACTCGCCGGCGCGGAAGCGGACGGAGTCCCCCTCCACCAGCGCGCCGTTGACCTCCAGCCGTCCGCCCTTGCGGCGGATGGTCGCCTGCCCGGAGGCGATGGGGACGAAGGCCGCCTCCTCGCTATCAGGGCCGGACGCGAGCCCTCGGCCACGCACCTGCACCTCGCTTCCGGTGTCCTCGATGGCGATGCGCAAGGTCTCCACGGCGCTCGCGCTCACCGGGACCAGGAGCAGCAGGCTGAGTGCAACAAGTCGCAACATGGGTGGGAAGTCTAGGGGTGGGTTCGCGCGTCACAAGAAAACGGCCCGCGGATGGGCGAGGATGGCGCACCCGTGACGTCTCCTTCGCGCCCCCTCCCCCCAGGCAGCTCCGCCGCCGTCACCATCGCCGCGCTGCGTGAGCTGGAGCCCCGCCCCTCCGCGATGCTCATCCACCGGCTGGTGGAAGGACACCCGCTCGCGGCCTGCGCGACGCACTACGGCATCTCTCCCCAGGCCTTCTCCGTGCTGTTGCTGCGTGCGGCCGTCCCCCTGGCCCGGCGGCGGGGGCTTCCTGTCAGGGAGCCCGCGAGCGCGGACGAAGAGGCCGCCTGGGCCCGGATGCTCTCCGACGCACTGGAGCGCCAGGACGCGCGCCTCCCCACGGCCCTGGGCCCCGTGGTCGAAGCGTGCCGCGAGCTCCAGGCCCTGGCACCTCAAGTCGCGGCGGGCCTCGAGGCCGTCGAGCAAGAGGCCCGGGCATCCCCCCAGCGGCGCCGGGAGGAGTGGCTGCGGCGGCTCGCGGTGGTCGTCCTGCTGGCGCTGACGGCCTGGCTGTACCTGTCGAAGCCCGAGGGCCCCGAGGCGCCCCGCCAACGTCCACCGGTTCACACCGAGCCCTCCCGGCCCTGAGCAGGCGCTGGAGCGGGCCCGCGTCCCATGGACGCGATGGGACGCGGGCGCATATGGGGAACGGCCATGACCGCCTCCCCTGCCCTCTTGCGCATGCTGCTGGCGTGCGTCGTGCTCGCGGGCTGCGCGAAGAACGTGAATGGCCGTGTCGCGGGCGAAGACGACACGGCCATCGACTCGTTGTCGGCGCGGCTCGAGGAGCTTCGGACGCGCGACGGGGAAGACGCCGTGTCCTGCGCGGACCACTGCGCCACGTCGACGCGCACGTGCGAGCTGGCGGAGGCACTGTGCGCGCTCGTGGACCGGCACCCCGACCGCGATGACCTGCCGCCTCGCTGTGCCCAGGGGGGTGAGCAGTGCGCGAGCGCCCGGGACGGCTGCGCGCGCTGCGGGGGATGACGACGCCGATGCATGGCGAGAGCCGCCGTGTTTAAATGGCGCCGCTTTCCTCTGTCAGTCTGAACGTGAGGTCTTCCCGCAATGTCTCCCCGCCCCGCGCTGTTCCTGGTCGCCTCGTGGCTCGTCCTCCCGGGCCTGGCGCTCGCCGCTGACAGCGCCGAGCTGACGCCGGAAAAAGTGGCGGCGATCCGCCGCGACGAGGCCGAGGCCCTGTCGAAGGTCGACGAGGAGTACGGCAACCGGAAGCCCTCGGAGATGAGCACCGCGGAGCGCCGGGAGGTCATCGAGAAGCAGCGGTCCGCCTCCGGCTCCGTCCTGGAGCAGCACGGCGTGTCGGCCAAGGACTTCGCGCGCTACGAGGCGCGGATGACGCCCGAGGACAACGCCCGCGCGAAGGCCGAAGAGAAGCGTCTGGCGGAGGCGGCCAAGGCCGCGAAGCAAGCGCCTCCGGCCATCCAGGACGAGGTCCACGTCCAGCAGGGCTTCAGCAACGAGGACCCGGTGGAGCTGGAAGCCGAGGAAGGCGCCGAGCCGGCCATCGACGTGGGCGTGCCGCCGAACGCCTCCCTCGATTAGCCCCCCGCGCCTCGTGCTGGCGCGTCCCACTTTCCCACCCCGGGGCGCGCCGCCCTCTGGCAGCGCGGCCCCGCCAGTTCAGCCCTTCTTGTAGCCGTACTGCCGGGCCTGCTCCTGCCAGACACCGTCATACGGGCAGGCACAGTCCGTCGCTTCCGGCTCGGGATAGGCGTAACGCTCGCCCTTGTAGTTACGGAACACCGTCTCCCGCTCGCCGTACTCGACGACGTAGTCGGGCTGGAGCGTCACCTTCCCTCCGCCCCCGGGGAGGTCCACCGCGAGGTGCGGCACCGCGAGCCCCGTGGTGTGGCCCCGGAGCTGCTGGATGATCTCCAGCCCCTTCGAGATGGGCGTGCGCAGGTGCTCGCAGCCCTCGGCCACGTCCATCTGGTGCAGGTAGTACGGCCGCACGCGGGTGCGCAGCAGCAGGTGTGACAGCTCCTTGATGATGCGCGCTTCGGAGTTGAGCTGCCGCATCAACACGGCCTGGTTCTCCACGGGAACACCATGGTCCACCAGCCGCTCGCACGCCTCCCTCGCCTCGGGCGTCACTTCCTTCGGATGATTGAAGTGCGTGACGACGAAGACGGGCGCGTAGCGCCGGAGCGTCCGCGCCAGGGAGTCCGTGACACGCATGGGCAGGCACACGGGGACCCGCGTGCCGATGCGAATCATCTCCACGTGCGGAATCTCGCTGAGCGCCGCGAGCAGCTCTTCCAGCCGCGACTCACTGAGCAGGAAGGGGTCGCCCCCGGAGATGAGGACGTCACGGACCTCGGGATGACGCCGGATGTAATCCACGCCGCGGCGAAGCTGCTCCTTGGAGAGCTCGGCCACGCCGCCCTGGGTAATCCGCCGCCGCGTGCAGTGGCGGCAATAGACGGAGCAAGTGTCCAGCGCGAGAAACAGCACCCGGTCCGGGTACTTGTGGACGATGCACTCCTCGGGGCGCGTCTTGTCCTCACCCAGCGGGTCCGCGAGCTCGCCCGGACGGATGCGAGCCTCGGCCCGAACGGGGATGCACTGCATGCGCACCGGGCAGAACGGATGCTCCGGGTCGATGAGGGACAGGTAGTACGGGCTGATGCCGATACGGAACAGCGCGGACGTCTCCTGCACGCCCGCGCGCTCATCCGGCGTCAGCGACACATAGCGTTCGAGCTGCTCCAGCCCACGCACCGCGTGCCGCTGCTGCCAACGCCAGTCCGACCACTCCGCGTCGGTGGCGTTGGGGAACAACCGCTCGCGCCCTTCGGCGCTGAGGGACGCACGAGAAGTCGCCGGCTCCGGCGGGAGGCCCGCCGGAAGCACTGAGGTATCCATTACGCTGCCTTCTGCTGCTCCCGCCACCAGGCTTGCCCAGCCTCCGGGAGCTGGTCGATGGGGTCGTAGTATTCGTACTTCCGGCTGAGCGCATCGGCATCGTTCATCTCGATGCCCGTCCGGTAGTTCTTGGTCCAGTACGAGATGCCGCGCTCGCGGTCGTACTCCGCCACCTGATGCACCCAGCGCTTTCCGACGAAGGGCACGTCGCAGACGATGCGAGGCGTGGCGAAACCGGGCATGTAGCCCATGATGTCGTGCTGCAGCCGCTGCGCCTGAGCCACCGACAGCCGCCAATGCTCGCTGTTGGGGATCATGTCGCACATGTAGAAGTAGTACGGCAGGATCTTCGCGTGGTCGAGCAGCGTGAAGCACAGGTCCAGCAGCGCGTGCGCGCTGTCGTTCACGCCGCGCAGCAACACGCCCTGGTTGCGCACGTCGCGGAAGCCCATGTCCAGGAGCTTGCGGACGGCCTTGCCCACCAGCGGGGTGAGTTGCTGCGCGTGGTTGACGTGCGTGTGCAGCGCCAGGTCCACGCCGCGCTCGTTGGCCTTCTTCGCCAGCCGCTCCAACCCCTGAAGCACCGAGTCCTGGAGGAAGTGCTGCGGAATGGCCATCAGCCCCTTGCTGGCCAGGCGGATGTCCCGGATGTTCGGGATGTCCATCAACGCGCTGACGAACGGCTCGAGTTGCTGGATGGGCAGGTTGGCGATGTCACCGCCCGACACCACCACGTCGCGCACCGTCGGCGTACGACGCAGGTAGTCGAGCATCTGCGCGTAGCGGTCCTTCGGACCGATGCCGAACTTGTGCTTGCTGACCTGGGGCACATCGTTGCCCACCAGATCCATGCGCGTGCAGTGCCCACAGTACTGCGGGCAGGTGGGCAACATCTCCGCCAGGACCTTCGTGGGATAGCGGTGGGTGAGCCCCTCCACCACCCACATGTCCTGCTCGTGAAGGCTGTCGCGGCTGGCCTTGGGGTGGTTGGTCCACTCCGTGAGGCGGTCGGCGAAGGCGGGGAGCATGTAGCGGCGCACCGGGTCACGCCACAGGTCCTCGACGTTCATCGTGTTGAGCATCTGCGGCGGCACGAGCAGCGACATGGTCGCTCGCTCGCGTTGGTCATGCTCGATGCTCTCGGCCAGGTCGTCGGGCAGCAGGTGCCCAAGTGTCGCCTTGAGCTCCTTGAGGTTCTTGACGGTGTGCTTCCGCTGCCAGACTGAGTTCTCCCAGTCGGCGGCGGACACGTCCTTGTAGCCGGGTATCCGCCTCCAGTCGGGCTCGAAGAACTCCCGGCGGTGGGGATACATGAAAGGCTGTTCAGCAGGGCCAGCCTCAGGCGTGGCCCGGATGGGCGTCGTTTGCATGGCGCGTCACCTCTACTTGTTACTGCTCGCGGGCGAGGCGTCATAGCGCGCCAATGCCCCACTTCGGTCAACAATCGAAGAGGGCATCGGATGCCCGCTTTCTCACTCGATGGGAACGTTGACCAACTTCGCCACGCCATCCTCGGTGATATCCACCACCACGGGCTTGGTCGCCTTGCCGTTGAGCTTGAAGGAAATCTTGCGCTTGCCCACCGGTAGCATCAATGGGCTTCCAAGTGTGACCGGCGTCTGACGGTTTGTCTTCTTCCCGTCGACGTAGATGTCCGCGCCCGCCGGCTTGGTGCTGCAAGCGAACTTGCCCATCACCGCCTTGGCGACCTTCGGCGGCGGCCGGGGAGCTGGAGCGGGCGCAGGGGCCTTCGGTGGCGGCTTGGGTTGCGGTGTCTCCGCGGCCACCGGCTCCGGCTCCCTGGTCATCGCGAACTCGACCGTGACCTGCTCGCGGCTGCCATCGGCCTTGAACTCGCCCGAGTACGGCTTGTAGCCGGCGAGCTTCGCCGTGAACTTGTAGGTCTTCCCGACCTCGAGGTTCGCCATGCGCGCGCCGGGAATGCGGCCCAGCCGCTCACCATTCACGGCGATCTCCGCGCCCTCTTCTCCTTCGAAGACGGCGGCGACCTGGGCCGGCGCGGCAGGCGCGGCCTCGGGGGGGGACGGTGTCTCCTCGTTCGCGCTGGGCGCCTCCGGAGTGGCCGGCTCCGCGCCCTGGGGCGCCTCCGTCGTCCCCGCGGCGATGACGATGCCAGGGTTCTGCGGCTGGGGCGGCTGCTGCGCAGGCGGCGGCGCGGCCTGGGGATCCGCCTCGAGCGGCAGTGAAACGACAATCCGGCTCCCGGCGACGACATCCACCGTCTTGGCTGCCCCCTGCTGGCCAGGCGCGCTCGCGGTGACCCGATACTGGCCTGCCGGCAGCGACAGCAGCGTGTTGAGCTGCACCTCCTGCCCGTTCACCTGGATGCGCGCGTCGGGGTTGGACGGCGACACCATGAAGGTGACCTCGCCCACCGACGGCCGACTGAGCAGCACCGCCCCCACCACGAGCACCAGCACGATGGCCGCCGCCGCCGCGAACAGGACGGGCTTGGGCAGCGTCTTGATGTTGAGGGCAGGCTTGCCCTTGGAGGAGAGCTTCGGCTTCGCCTTTTGAGCGACAGCGGCCTTCGTTGCCTTCGAGGGCGGAGGAGGCTCCTCGGCGGCGACCGGAATCGAGCCGGTGACCTCCTCCTCCGGCTCGTCGAGGTCGTCCTGCGGAGGGACGTCATCCGCGTAGTCGTCGTACCCGCCACCGTCGTCGTCCTCGAGCGGCTGCTCGTAGTCCGAGGAGTCCTCGGGCTCTGGAGCACGCTTCGAGCCGCTACCGCGGGCCGATACCGGAGCGGGCCGGCTGCCCGTCTCCTCGTCCAGTGAGGGCGACGAGCCGCGCGACCGCGTCGGCGGGGCCGAGGGCGCAGGGCCGATCATCGTGGCACCGGCGTAGGCCTCGCCGTCGTCGTTGCCGATGACCACCTGGGCCTTCGGACCGCTCTTCCTCTTGCGCGACGACGTGTCGGGCGCAGGTGCTCGGGAGTATTTGGCGGGAGCCCCCCTGGCACCGTCCTCCTGGATGGGGTTCTCCGTCCTGCCGGTGATGCTGTCATCCACCACGACGCTGCTGTCGGCCACCCGCGTCTCGAACAACATGAACGCCTGCGTCGAGTCGACGATCTGGGTCTTGTCGCTCGCGCCAACGTCCATCTCGTCGAGCTCATCGGCGGTGGGCGGTGGGATGTAGTCCTGCGCGGGCTGAGCCGGGGCAGTGGCTGCCCGGCCTGCGGGCGTTCCCGTCACGACCACGGAGGGTGGAGGTGCGCGCCGCGCCGCCTGCCGGTTGTAGCCTGGCGCCACGGTGATGCCGGAGGCTTCGATCTGATCGGGGCGCTCGATACCTGCGTAGCGCTCCATCCGCTCCGCCTCACGGAGCATGTCCTCGGCGAAGGCCTCCTTCATGAAACCGGAGAGGTGCTTCGACGAATAGATGGCATCGCCGGCCAGGAGGAACCGCATCAGGTCCTCGGCCATGTCGGACGCCCACTGGTAGCGGTCCTCGGGCTCTCGCGTGAGCGCCTTCAAGACCACCCTCTCCAGGCCCTGGGGGATGCTCGGGTTGAACTCGCTGGGGAGCGGAACCTCCGCGTTGCGCACCTTCTCCAGCGTGGAGAAGTCCGACTCACCGACGAACAGCTTCTCGCCCGTGAGCATCTCGTACAGCAGCACGCCGACGGCGAAGATGTCGCTGCGCCGGTCGATGGGCATGCCACGGACCTGCTCCGGGCTCATGTACCCGAACTTGCCCTTGAGGATGCCGGCCTGCGTCTTCTGGGAGCGGTTCGCCGCCTTGGCGATACCGAAGTCGATGACCTTGACCTCGCCCTCGTACGAGATGAGGACGTTCTGAGGAGACACATCGCGGTGGATGATGTGGAGGTCCTGACCGCGGGCGTCCTTCTTCCTGTGCGCGTAGTCCAGGCCGTCGCAGATCTTGGACGCGATGAACACCGCCTGCGCGGTGGGCATGATCTCCTTGCGCCGCCGGTAGCGCTCCAACATGGTCCGCACGTCACGCCCGGCGACGTACTCCATGGCGATGAAGTAGGTGTCGTCGTGCTTCCCGAGCTCGTTGATGTGCACGATGTTGGCGTGGTTCAGCTGAACGCTGATCCGCGCCTCGTCGATGAACATCGTGATGAACTCTTCATCCTCGGCCATCGTGGGGAGGATCTTCTTGATGGCCAGGATGCGCTCGAAGCCTTCGACGCCGAAGGCCTTCGCGATGAACACCTCCGCCATGCCGCCGACGTTGATGCGCTCGAGGAGCAGGTACTTCCCAAAGAGGGTCGGCTTCTTCATCTCGTGGAGCGGCCCGGCACCGGGAGGCGCGCACCGCGACAGGCGGTGCGCAGACCGGGCGGAAACCCTGACTCTAGTCGCAGCGGCAACGGCGAGTCAAACATGCACACCACCCTGAAACCCCAACGAATCCGGGCGCTTGAGTCCTCCAAGCGCCATCCGGATACCGTCACGGTCCTGTGAAACTCCACGACGCGTGGCGGCAGGCACCCGGAGTGGATCTGAGCCAGCTCCGGACAGCACCCGCCACGTAGGAGAATGTCGCCCGGAGCGCTCATCCAAGGCTTCGTTGGCGCCAACGCGAGGCGCGCAGAGTCCCGTGATGGAGGGGGCCCAAAAAAGAAAAGCCCCCGCGCGTCCACGAGGGACACGCGAGGGCTTCTCAAAAAGAATCCGGCAGCGACCTACTCTCCCGCGCGGTTTCCCGCGAAGTACCATCGGCTCTGGAGGGC
>Ga0182745_1003260_pt1 | contig 14082 bp, 5 predicted proteins | sample eDN3rd30CKraftBY_FD_128523 | JGI IMG/M metagenome (GOLD analysis project Ga0182745, IMG submission 128523) | Enriched backyard soil microbial communities from Emeryville, California, USA - eDNA 3rd pass 30_C Kraft BY (version 2) (version 2) | ecosystem: Environmental > Terrestrial > Soil >...
CAATCTAAGAATCTTGTCCGTGAGTAGCGATGTCGCGGACAACTCCATGCTCACTCTGAGTATCTTGTCCGTGAGATGCGGTGTCGCGGACAACTCCATGCGCCATCTGAGTATCTTGTCCGTGAGATGCAATCTCGCGGACAACTCCATGCTCAATCTAAGAATCTTGTCCGTGAGTAGCGATCTCGCGGACAACTCCATGCTCAATCTGAGAATCTTGTCCGTGAGTAGCGGTGTCGCGGACAACTCCATGCTCACTCTGAGCATCTTGTCCGTGAGTAGCAATCTCGCGGACAACTCCATGCGCCATCCGAGAATCTTGTCCGTGAGTAGCATTCTCGCGGACAACTCCATGCTCAATCTGAGAATCTTGTCCGTGAGTAGGGATCTCGCGGACAACTCCATGCTCACTCTGAGCATCTTGTCCGTGAGTAGCATTCTCGCGGACAACTCCATGCTCAATCCGAGAATCTTGTCCGTGAGTAGCATTCTCGCGGACAACTCCATGCGTAACGGGATCAGGACATCCAAATTTTGCTGGAGGATGATTTTATTATCAACACCTATATGTTTTCAAGAAATCTTTAGTTACTTAAAAAACAAAAAGAAGACATGAAGAAATCTTTTCTTCATGCCTTCTTGGTTATATCTTTTATTCTGCTAAATAGTCTAGCATATTGTATAGCATTTTTGCTGCTTGAGCGCGTGTTGCATTTTCTGTTGGGGCAAACAGTTGCTTGCCGTTTTCAGTTCTTCCACTTACAATGCCAAGGCCAGATACGATGGATACCGGTTCTTTTGCATAGTCGTGGATAGATTTTGCATCCGCATATTTCACATCGTTTTTCACACCTTCAACAATGGATGGGTCTACGTATTCTAATGCACGTACAATCATCGCCGCCATTTGTTGACGTGTAATGTTTTGGTATGGCTTGAAACTACCATTGCTTCCTGTAACGATTCCTGCTCGGTTAGCTGCTTCAATTTCACTTGCTGCCCAATCCATCGACTCAGGTACATCCGAGAATTTACCTTCATACTCAGTTGTTGGCAAGTTAAGGACTCTTGTTAAAATTAAAGCAAATTGAGAACGCGTGATTGAATCGTTTGGTGCAAATGTGTCTGCCGTTTTACCATTTACAATTTGTTTTGCTGCAAGCGAATCAATATACTGCTTCGCCCATTGATTCGTTGGTACGTCTTTAAACGTTTTATTGTTTTCGACTACAACAAATTGAGAGAAATGATTTGTTTTAAACGTTACAGCACCGTTTTCGTATTTACTGATTACGAATTCTAGTTCTTTTGTTTTTTCGTTAATATAGTATGCCGCTACTTTGTCAGCATCCTTCACTTTCGAAGTAACAGGCAATGTAATAACGATTGGCGTTTCGAACGCAGAGATTGTTTTATCTCCAGTTGTAATTGTAAATTCGTAAACGTCTGATAATGTTTCACCATTTCCAGGAACTTTAGAATCTTTTACTAAGCTCACATTGAATGTCACTTCTTTTGTAGCAGACTTTGCAATTTGACTTAATACTTCTGCAGGAACTGCGATTTTCACATCTCCTGATTGAATAACGAAGTTTTTGTTTGCGCCCGCCACTTGTTCAAGGGCTTGTTTTGCTACAGAAACTTGTACATTTGGAGCCTGTGCACTCATTTCTTTTGCTTTTACTTCCACTTCTTTTTTAGACGAATCGCCTAATTGAGATTGGATTGTCTCAAGATCCACATCCGTTACTTCGCCTGCTGGAGGTGTTACTACACTACCTCCGCCCCCACCAGGAGCAGGAGTCGGATCACCAGAACCATTACCATCAGGAACCGAAACTGCTGCTTCTGTCGTAAACGCGAAATTCACAGCATTCCCTAGTTCACGATTTTCAGCGTCATTGATGTCCTCATTAATCACAAGTACATAGTCAGTACCCGCTTTAAGTGAAGACGCAGGTTCAAATGTGAAGGATGTTGCAACTTGCTTCGAATCGTCAGCTGCAAAGAATCCATCTTGACCTTTTGAGTCTTTTCCAGCGAATCCAATTACTTTTTCTGCCGGAGTTGGAATTGATTTATAACCTGTTAATGCGTTATTGGCATTTACTGTTCCATCTACTTCCACATTGCCGTCTTCAGTGACTTCATATAGCTTAATCGCAGCACTTGAAACATTCATATAACGGTCAAATGCGACAGTTAAATGATCTTCATCTACTGTAGACGTTGTTACTGCCGGGTCACCGGATTTCACCATAGGAACGTTTAACTCTGTTTCCGCTGGCGGTACTGACATGCTACGAGAAATATAAGGCTCATATCCTTCTTTCGAGAAGATAACGCGCCATTCGCCCTCGATTACATCCCATCCATAACGACCTTCCGCATCTGTTACTTGTGGATTCACTTGGCCAAATTTTGCTGCATCCCATTGTACCCATGGATCTTTTTCAGAAGCACGAGTTTCAACAATTGCTTGGACGCCTTCAAGTTTGTTCGCCATCGAACCTTCAAATACATAGCCGGATGGGTCAATTAGAACGATAATATTCATTAATGGAAGCGTTACTTCTACGTCGCCTTTCTTGAATGTTACTTCAAGCAATTGCTCACCGTAAGAAGTCCAGTTCCCTAATTTCGTACCATCGAATGTAAAGGCATTGTCAGATCCTTTAGTCATCTCATACGTTTTGCCTAAGAATGATAAAGCAGCTGAATCTACTTCTTGATTAAACTTAATAGTTGTGTCTAATGGTGTATGCTCTGTAATGGCAAATGTTGCCACACCTGTGTAAGGATTTAGTTTTACATCGCCATTCCAGCCAGCATGTACTGTTACATCTTCAATCGTTGGGACGTCTGGTGTATACGTAATTTTCGCTGGTTTAGAGTTGGCAACATCCGTGCCATTTGTTACTTTGGCTGTGATTGTGAACTCTTCGTTCTCATTTACATCCGCAACAGGCAGCTTAATATCTGCATACCACCATTTGCTATCTACTTTTGCTTGACCGACTAGCTTGTTGTTTGCATACACTTCAACATTTGAGCCAAGTTTTGCAGATCCGTATACTTTCACTGATTTAGTACCAGTTTGCGCTGGAGCAGAAAGTGTTACGAATACGACAGATGTAGAAGCCGATAATACAGCACCATCTTCTGTTACTTTTGCTGTTGCTGTTAGAGAAGGTTGATCGATATCTGAAGATACCTTCGCCTCAAATTTCAACTTGCCTGATTCCCCTGCTTCCACAGATGGAATGGTTACTTGACCATTGTCAACGGATACAACTGATCCGTTTAATTGTACTGTGTTCTCAACTAATGTTAACCCTGTAGGCAATGTTAGAGAAACTGGTACATTGGTCGCTTTTTGCTCACCGTTATTTTGGTAGGAAAGCGTGAACTCGATTGAATCACCAGGAACAACCGTTGACTTCGATGCAGCTAGGAAGTTGCCATCACCGAAGAACTCACCGTCGCCTTCTTTTTGCAGGATATGTGTTGCACCTTCAGTTGGATTATCAACTGTCAGCGTTGGATATCCATAATCACTAATCGATAACACGTATTCTGTTGTATCTTTTAATCCATTGACAGAGAACGTACCGTCTGTTGCTGTACGTGCCCAGCCATAAGAATATTCTCCCGGCGTTTTGCTAGATACGCTCACAGATGCATGAGAAATCGGATTACCGTCCTTATCTACTACTTTACCAGTAAGGCTCATAGCTTTTGATAATACGATATTTTGATCTGTGATATCTTCTGTACCTTTAGCAACCGTCTCCGAATAATCTAAATGGCCTTCAGAATACACATTAATCTGAATCGCATCATCTTTTGATAAGCCTTGTAATGTGTAGTTTCCTTCACCATCTGTATAGGCATTATAATAAGTGTTTCCAGCGTAAGCAAAAACATTAACAAAGCCTAATGGTCCATTTGAATCTGAGATTTTACCAGAAACTTCACGGCCTTTTTCAAGTGAAACAGAAATTTCATCTTGATCTGTTAAATCCACTGTTTCGCTATATGACATAAAGCCATCCAGCGAGATATAGAGATTATAGTCTTCCGCTACCACTACATCCTCAAATGTAACTTGGTTATTTTCTACTTTGACATCATAGTCGTAGTAGCTTCCTACTCCACTATAATCAAACATTTCAGAAACAGAGTAACTATAAAGCGAGATACTATCTAACTGCTCGATATTCTCTCCAGTAAGCTTGATCGTAATATCTTTTGTTTCGACATCTTCTTTTAAAACAAACACTGTGTAATCAGTTGTTCCTTTTTTGAATTCTACATCTGATGTTGTTGTCGAATAGAACCCTTCACCGTAAACAGTAACTTTGTATTTACCTGTTGGCAGATTCGTTAAGGAATATCCAGAGTACGGTTCATATTTCCCATTTTCTGTCGTACCGTACGAAATAAATCCATTCGCTCCAGCCACGCGAACACGTAAACCGTCCTGAACAGCTTCACTATCAATACTGTCAACAATTGAAATAACCGGATTGACTACAGCCTGAATTTGAATCGTTACATCGTCTTTTACTTCAGAAGCGCCAACTACTACTTCAACAGCACTTTCTAATGTCGCTGTTTTCCCATTGATGGAAACAGAAACCGTATAAGTGCCAGCAGCAATTCCCGCTAAGCTGAATGTCCCTTCATCAGTTGTTTTCACTGAGTAAGAGTGATCTTTTGATTTGAATCGGACAGTTGCATCCTTGATTCCTGCGCCGTCAGTGACAGTACCAGTAATCGTTGAACCAACATTCCAATTCAATTCCTGCGTTTTTTCATTTGTTTTGCTTTCGCCATCAACGATATACCCTTTGATGGATTGAACTGCTTTCATACCTGCTTCTACTTTTAATGAACCTTCGTATTTCTTCGTTGTTTCATTATAAGTTAAGTCGATTGGTGTTTCCTTTTCATCAATTGTGACTACCGCTTTTGCAGCGTAGCCTTCTTTATAGGAACCGTCTAAGTAAATTGCAAGTTCATCGCCAATTTCCAGTAAACTATTAGTATTTCGTTTATCTGAAATTGAAATAGCTGTTGTGACAAATTCTGCAATCGAGTATGTTGCCACATCAGAAATACTCTCATTTCCAGCTTCATCAATTACACGTACTCGTACTTTGTATTCTGTTCCTGGTTTTACTGTATCAATTGTAAAGGTTGTTTTCGTATCAAGTGAACTTGCTACAAACTCATCTGTACCTTCAGCCACTTCTACGATATAGCCCTTCGCATCTTCTACTGCATCCCATTTCACTTGAATACCAGCTGTTGTTTCATCGAGTGTAATATTCGCTGCTTTAGCCGGAGCTGTACGGTCAATCGTGAAGTGTTTTGAAACCGTTGTTTCTCCACTTGTCACAACGACTGTATATTTCCCTTCTTCTGTTGGTGTAAAGTCAACAGAGAAGTCACCATCTTCTGTAACAGCTGCCGTTTTTGTATCTACTGTCGTATCATCTTTCTTTAATGAAACCGACACTTCTTCGACACCAGTTGCCACGCCGCGCACAGTGATTTTGTCGTCATTTGTGATTGCTCCATCAGTTGGAGAATCAATTGAAATACTTGGACCACCGATCGTAAAGTCTTTTGTTAACTTTAATGATTTTCTTGGACCCGTTGGAATGTTTAGTTCCATCGTGTAAACCCCGTTAGGAAGCTCATGGTCAAATGAAAGGTGTACGTAACGATTGCTGCCGATGTTTCCACTTTGTACTTCATTTCCATTTGCATCTTTAATCGTGTAATTTACATCAACACTATTTAATGAATTAAATAATCCATAGTATAATCGGATAGGTTGTCCATCGATACTATCTTCTGAAGCCGTATCATGAGGGTAGCTTGGGCCCCAGCTTTGCTTTGTCATATGAAAAATTGTATCCACATCATATTCACCAGATGTAAGATTATAAGAAAGAGTGAGCCAATCCTGATCTGAAACATCAACCGAGCTAATTTCCCCTTCAATTTCGCCAGAGAAATTCAATTCCATATCATCAGAAATAACAACATTATCTTTAGAAATCATATAGCCCCATGGTGTATCATATTTGTCTGACATGCCCACACCAATTCTAAAGTAGTCATACGTTCCTTTTAATACATCTACTTTTGAAATGAACTGATTATAAGAATAATAGTTTCTGTTAAAACCAAAAATAGGTAATTGTTTATTATTATTTTTCACTTGAATTGATGCTAAATCACTTGGAGAAACCGTTATTTCTTTCTCTCCTGTTAGCTCAAATGCTGGAATATCTATAAATGTTTTCGTTTCTTCCGAATCAATATTCAGATAAGCCGAATAACTTCCTGGAGAAACATATAACTCTTTGTTTCCAGTGTTATTATTAAAGCGAAGAGCTATTCCTAGATCGTCATCAAAATAAAGAACACCATCAAAAGAAGTATCTGTTGGTAAGACACTGGATACATCAAACGTCAGCTTCTTTAAATTATCAGAAAACGCAAATGGATTCTCAACTGTCAGTGCAGCAATTTCTTGCCCCGTCATTTCACGGACTTCAAGGATAGATGTTGACCTTGATGCAGTTGAAATCGTAGCTGCTACCATATACGTGGCATTTGCTTTAAACGATGAGTTTTCGAAATTAAGATCATATTCATTTTTCGTAGCGTTATATGAATATACTGCGATTTGAGAATAATAATTTCCGTTGTCAAGTTTTTCATAAATAGCGAGTTGATCACCCGAATAGTTATTAGAAATATTCCCATACGGTGTAGCTGCTGCCACAGGGATAGTAGTTGGCAACTCACTAGTTGGCGTTCCTTTTGCAACGACTAAAGGTTGTTCAACCATCGTCAGAGAAACAATCTCACTGTTAACGCTAGCTTCTTTTAACGTAAGTGTATATTGCCCTTCCGCTAAAGTCTCTGTTAACGGGATCATATAATGAGAATTCGTAACTAATTCCTGCACTTCACCCGTAGAAGATTTCAATTCATAAGTGAAAGAAATGTCGCTGCCTTCTATATCAATCCCAAAACCATTCGCATTATAGTATGTTGCAATATTATTGTCTGGTCTATATACGGCTGACCCTGTATATTCTCCAAACGTAACTGGTTTTTGCCCATCACTTTCTACCAAACCACTATAACGGTTGCCATTATCCTTTACCGACATATAGAAAGTTGGACGATTAAATAGCTCAGAGAAACTTCCTTTGATTTCTTTGTAACCACTTACTGCACCCTTATTTAGGGATAAAAAAGCATCAGCATATTTACTATCGGGCTTGTATGACAGCCATTCTGCTTTTGTTAGGTCAACACCTTTTTCGAAATCAACAATATTTTCATAAGTATAGCCAATTCCATCAGCACTTTCACCTTCCCAGTATAATACCGGTACTAAGGAGTCACTTACACTCATCTTCCAATCGTTTGTTATAAATGAAAGATTTAAAAATGCATTTGGGTTATTTGAATCAGCAAATCTCAATTGTGATATAAGTGTTTCTAAATCCCCAAGTTTAATATCTAGAGACTTTAGGGATACACCATCGAAATTAAATTCGTTCGTTGATTGGCCAATAAATTCTTGAACATAAGCTGTTTTATCTGTTTGACTTGTTGCCACAAGCACATATGGCTTATCTTTTAAAATATAAGTGTTTGGTATAAACACTTCACCATTTGAGGCAGTTTCAGTAATCACTTCTTCAAAATAAGATTCAGCTTTTTCATAAAGGGTTACTTCTAAGTCATCCAGAACTTCACCAGCCGTGTTTTTAGCCGTGATAATTGCCCCTTTTAATTCCTGCCATGGAGATTCATACGCGAATTCTACTGAATCTGTAACGGATTGTTCTTCATCCAGTTTTAATTCAACGACTAAATTATATTTTCCAGACGGATTTTTCCCTAAATCGAAGGCTTGATAATTGTAGTTTAAATTCGTCTGTTCAGTTGCAGCGTTTTCTGCAACTAGGGTTTCACCATTATAAATTTTAGTGGATAGATTCAATTCTGACCCGTCACCATAATAAGAGCTCAACTCGAAATTGCCGTTTTTACCTATTACTTGATAACTTGCATTTACTTTAGAATAATCTTCAGAATCACTGTAGGTATACATATCTCGAATTTCTATTTCATTTGGAACCTCTGGTAAGGTAATGACGTTATTATTTGTATCTGCGACAAATTGTCCATTCCACTTGGATCCATTTACTTCGTAGGAAATATTATATTTACCGGGAGAAAGTTTTGTTTTCTTTTCAACCCTGAAAGAAGATTGGTCACCTTCTTTTGATATAAAAACATCTTCTACAGTTGTCTCAAATTGAATCGGTACGAGTGATTGTAGATCTTCACTAATTTTATTCTCTTTAGAGAAATCTACTTCATCATAAAGATAGATATTTGGCGATCCATTAGAATCTATCTCTTCGAATCCTTCCAGAGAATAGCTTAGTGGGAACTGACTATCTTTTTTTACTAAGATATGATTCGTTTGATCATAGCCAATGTAAAATTCAGATAGATAATACTTTTCCCCTGTTCCTACATTTATATCTAGATTACGATGTTCTATCTCAAGATCATTAGTAATAACGGCTTGTTTTAGCTCAGCCGCTGCAGGGATTTTCAGCTCCCCCAGTGTCAGAATTTCAGCTCCTGACATCAGTACTTCATCAAAATAATGATAGACTTGGTCTCCTTCACGATAAGTAGCCTGCCAAGTAAATAAATACTCCTCGGAAGCATCTATCGTGAAATAAGGTTCTATCACTAGTTTTGATGCATCTGACCAATCAGAACGAAACTCTTGGTAATGTAAATTCCCATTTGTTTCGGTTTGAATGAATGCTGTTACTGATTCCAGCTGTTGTGTTTCACTAGCTGTTTGTATGGATATCGTTTTGTCTGTTGCAGTATCAGCAGCCATTGCGAGCGAAGGCCCAGCCGATGAGACGACAAGAAAAACAATACATACTATACTAATTAATTTAGTATATGCACCCTTCAAAAAATCTCCTCCTTTTAGAATAGTCTTTTACGCCTATTAGCGCACCTTTAATTCTATAAAAATTACAATCTTTGGAAAATAGATATTTTCTCATTTTTTCCAATTAGTTACAAAATAAATATATAGTAAAATCATCTTAACTATTTTAAAGTAGTAATTTATTTTTGCGGTTTGGGATAGATTTTTGATAATTTTAAATCGCTGAATTTTCATATTTTTAGAATAATAATTGAAACGTAGTAATATCAATGAATAATAGCTCTTCTAATTATCGAGGGAGCTGAGGATTTTTTCCTTAATAGAAAAATAGATGATGTGATACTGCCATTAAATTCATAAACTAATATATTAATAAAGTTTTATACAGTTCAGTTATAGAAAAAGTCAGCGATTGTATTGGAATGTTGTGGTCGTATCAGTTAGGGGTAAAGAGAAGGAAGTTTTATGAATGAAAGGAAGAGTTTATCCTAATCGCATTTTAAATTTATGTAATTGGACTAGTCCTCTTGATCTATATTATGGGACTACTCTTTAACTCAAATTCTAATAAATTGAGCTCCCCGTTAAAGCCGAGTCTCTTTATGAAACAATTAACGCTCTTAATCATAGGTTAGGGATTAATAACCGGAAAAAATTCTCTTATTTAGAAAATGAAATAAAAAAAGACTGAAATAAACGGATAAATTCCGTCTATTGAGTCGAAAAATGTGAAAAGAGTAGATTTTTCGATGAATAACAGGAAAAATTACCCTTATCTCCTCTGAAAAGAGCGGTATTTTGTAAATAAACGAAAAAAATCCCCTTATTCAGAAAATGAGTAGGACACCTACTAACACCGGGCAAAGTAAAAACCCCTCAGAAACTCCAGTCTCCAAGAGGTCTAAAGTTCATTCAACTCTCCCACCAACTCCAACACCGAATCAAAATACCCAAGCTTCTGCATGCGGTCGAATAATATTCTTCCGATAACTTCATAGCCCATTGCATTCAAGTTTACTTCGTCTGACAATAGACTTGGTGGGATGCTGCCCGATTCCATGGCTATTAGGTCTTCTGTTGTCGGAGTGATGCCGGCAATTTGCACGCCATTCGAACTGATCAGCTCTCGAAGATTTACGTACTTCTCCCCGAAGACGGATTCCATTAATGATTCTAATTGTATTTGTGATTCCGCTGTGCCTGCTGTTATGCCTAAAACCAAATACTTCTCATTCGACTTTTCCATATTGACAATCGATCTAATTTGATCAACCAGCTGCTGATTTGTCTCGTAGCCGCCGTTTTGTCCAATCGAAATAATTGGGATGTAATTCTCAAACTCATTGAGTGAAGCTGTTTCAACGACCGTATTCGCCTCTACTGTAACAGCCTCTCCACCTTGCAGCCTTTCGAAGGAATAAGTGAACGTTTCACTCGTGGATGACTCCTGTGCGATACTAATAATTCCTTTTACCCCACTAATCGTAACGGGATTTAACCCTCGATCACCTGTACGTAAAGGAGCAACCGCGCTTCCATCTGATGAAGTTAGTTGAATTTCTACTTTAGAAGTATCTGCTGGAATGGTGAAGCTATCGACTGTAAAGGGAATGCTGCCAGCTCGTCCTGCAATCGTGCTGGATGACTCACCTGCTACCCCCATATTGATAACTGGAATATTGTTGTATACATGATGGTGAATGAGATTTTTCAATACAAGTGAGTATGTAACACTATTTCCACCTGTACCAGCCGTCAAGGAATCGCCCCACACCACGATTCCAGGCAAATCTTCATTAATCGTTTCTTGTATTAGGTTAGTAATTTTCATTTGCTGTTCTTGTCGTTCATTTGCTTGGGTCATATAAGTGGAAGCTACCTCAGCAATAGCGAGCTGATCGTTTTTTTGTTTGTGCTGCCCTAACACAATGACACCAATCAGTATAAGCATTAACAAATTTAATGTAAGAAAGCTAGCTCTATTCTTCATAAGCGTGTACGATTCACACCTCCTATACCACATCATTCTACCTATTAATTGTAAGAAATATACATTTAATTCCGTTATCTAAACACAAAAAACCCCCATTCAAATGAGAGTTTTTATCAGCATCATTAAGTTGATTAATACGTATTTATTTGAACCGTCAGCAGCTAGCTGAATAGTAGACAAGAAGTGAGACATGATTTTCGCCCAACCGAAAATGGAAATCCACAAAGGCATCGACATCAAAGCAGTAAATGTAAACCCTTTCACAAAATTGCCTTCCATTGCCTCATATCCTTTTTATTTACTATATGCTGACCTCCCTTAAAGTTGTACCCGAAGAATAGAAAAACCCTCCATTCGGAAGGTTTCCATCATTCTATCTGAACGCTGTTTTGAATTGATACTACTAATTATTTGCATTCCCATAGTACTGATAGTAATAATAATGATTCTTTTCTAGAACAAAATTATTTAAAATCACCCCTATGAGATTTGCCTTAGACTGCGCCAGAATATCTCTTGCTTTTGCAGCCGTCTCTTTTGCCGTTTGTCTTGAGTTAACTACAAGTATGGTTGCGTCACATTTATTGGACAAAATTTGCGAGTCCGTTACGGAAAGAATCGGTGGGGTATCAAAGACGATTAAATCAAATTGATCCTGTAAATCAATCAACAGCTGATTCATTCGTTTCGTACCAAGCAATTCAGCGGGATTTGGAGGAATCGCACCGCTAGGCAGCACATAGAGCCCCTCAATATCTGTTTTTTGAATCGCGTCATTTAATGCGTATTGTCTCGTTAGGACACCTGATAACCCCTTGCTATTTGCTAATTTGAATGTATAATGAATCGTTGGCTTTCGCATATCCGCATCTACTAAAAGCATTCGTTTACCTTCTTGCGCGTAGACCCCAACTATATTGGCTGATGTTGTCGACTTCCCTTCTCCTGGTCCTGCCGAGGTCACAAGTATGGTTTTAAAATTCCGGTCCGGCATCGAAAAGTTAATATTGGTACGAATGGTTCTGAATTGCTCGGCAATAATTGATTTTGGGTTTTCTTTGAAAATAAGTCTTCTTGCTACCGAGTGTTTCTTTCGTTTTTTCTTAAACAAGCTTCTCCCTCCTTCTTACACTTTGCCTCAGTTCACCTTCTGCTGTTTTGAACGCTTCTTTCATTTCCCTCTCAGGGAATGCGCTGACAATCCCAAGAAGCGGCAGCCCTAAAATTTCCTCGACATCCTGTTCGGATTTCACTGTTGTATCCAAATACTCCAGAAGGAAAGCAAGTCCTGCACCAATCATGATGCCCATCACTGCCGCAATGGCGATATTCATGAACTCGTTTGGCTTCACATGATTTGGCGTTTCTAAATGAACTGCTGGCGATAAAATATTCACGTTATTCACATTCATGAGTACGGGGATTTCCTCTTGGAAGACTTCTGCTACTGTATTGGCGATGTCTACAGCCAAGAAATGCTGTTCATCCTGTACACTCACACTGATCACTTGAGAATCGTTTGCATTGGAGACAGTAATTTTTTCGGCTAACTGAGAAGCTGACATTTCCAGGTCAAGACGTTCAATCACTTCTTCCAAAATGACTGGACTTTTCATAATGACATTATAGGTGTTAATCAGCTGCAGGTTTGCTTGAATATCCTGTGTTTGGATTGCTTCAATTTCATTTTTTTGCTGGTTTACTAGAATTTGTGTTGAAGCTTGATAGACAGGTGTTAAGATAAAATAACTTAAAATCGCTGCAAGTATTCCTGCCAGAACCGTTAATGAGACAATTAGAATTAATCGTTTTCTAATAATTTTAAAGATACTCTGTAAACGAATCGTTTCTTCCATTTATGTCACTCTCCTAATGTTGACTTTTTTAGGTTGATATTCTATTACTCCTTTTGTATCTACCAGTCTATTTATTCAAAGTAAGAATCTTGCAAATGGTATTTAAATATTCCCATTTCTCTCATATGAGCTACTTTAATAGTTTTCTACCCCATTTAATATATCAAATTTTCTGAAATTAGAATATAATAATTTTCCAAAAAGATGAAAATATTTAGGTATATTTTCCGTTTTTGTTTTACTTTGTCGACAATCTAGTATGAAATATTCAATTTACATAGGAAAATATCCTTCATAAATTACTAAAATTTACAATAAATTTTAAATATGGAATTGGAAACTCTTATGTCGCTGATAGTTAATGGCAGCAGCATTGCATTCTTCACTTTTAAACAATAAAAAAACGCAGTCCTGTTCATTTTGGACTACGTTCTTTAAATCAAAAGTAATCAATAAAAGTAGGAATACCCACTGGAAGAATGTCTTCCAATACCGCGATGGCATCGCCGGGTCCTTTTACTCGCTCGATTTTCTCCAGGTATTTTGGGCGTTTGTAGCCTAAAAGCATGGTTGTTAAGGTTTGGATCGACATTTTGACGGTAATATCTTCTCGATCGTTTTCTGCGATATCGGTAATTTTTACTTTCCAGTCCTTGGAACAAATATCGTAGATGCCATTATTCCATTCGACTAGGCGGTCAACTACTTCAAAGCGGATGTGGAAGTTCGGTTCATCAAAGGGATACGTCTCCAAAAATTTCTGGGCATCCACAATTCTGGCCATAAAATAAGGGGAAACCTTTTGAATAATTTCGCTATCTTCCAACAAGAAAGCAACCGGTTCATTTCCTGCTGTTTTCCCGTAAGCATTATACACCATGGATTTATGGGCAGACACGAAATTCCATAGCCCCTTTCTCGCCTCTTCCTGAAGGTAGACGATTTCATCGATGTAGAAGTTTTCTTCCATGATGCGGTAGTAGATATAGCCCTGCGGATCATTGTCTTCATTGTAATAAACGGCTGCCTGAAGCTGCACATCCGTGTCGACAAATTTTTCTTCCCAGAAATCCTCATGAAATTTCTCGTTCCAGGCAATGGTATTTCGGATCATGGCGCCATGGGTTCGAGAAGCATATTGTTCATAAATGCTCACCACATCCTGTGCCCTTGTATCCACCCGGCGAATTTGGCCAGGCAATTCCATA
>Ga0182745_1003262_pt1 | contig 14079 bp, 14 predicted proteins | sample eDN3rd30CKraftBY_FD_128523 | JGI IMG/M metagenome (GOLD analysis project Ga0182745, IMG submission 128523) | Enriched backyard soil microbial communities from Emeryville, California, USA - eDNA 3rd pass 30_C Kraft BY (version 2) (version 2) | ecosystem: Environmental > Terrestrial > Soil >...
ACTCTCCAATAAGATGAGACTTCCATCGTGGGGTGTTTTCCCCCGCGATGGTTAGTCGAATCGATCGGGTATTTACGGGCAGTTTATCCGTTAGGATATTACTGCTCGTTAATAAGCGAGAAATTTGATTAGCTCATTTGTTACGTTGGCTCATGTTTCACTATATAATAGTAGAAACACGATTGTTATTATTTGTTTGCACGATTTTGTTTGTTTAGTTTTCAAAGAACAAGCTCACTTCAGTAAAAAGCGACAAAAAATATTATACTATAAATCTCACAAACAAGTCAACTTCTATTTTTAAAATTAAATAGTTAATTGTTCGAAGGTGTTTACCTGCTCGAAGAGAACTTTTATATAATACCATGTTAGTTACTCAAAGTTCAATGATAAATTTTTCCAATTAACTAAAAAGGGCTGTGATTCGCAAACCACAACAGCCCTTTTGTTCCCCTTTTGTTATTATTTTAAGTCTATCTTTTTCCATTCCTCATATAAAGATGGGTTTAACTCCTTCACATGTCTTAAAAACTCATCTAAATAGCCAAGTTTTTTTAATCCAGTGAATAATTTGGTCGGGACAGACCTTTCGGTAGTCATTGCCCTCTTGTGATCAATCACTTTTATTTCTCCCAGCTCATTAAAAAAAATGTGCCGAACCTCGGTGTCAAGTCTAGCAAAACCAACTTTTTTTAATTCTGTTAGCATGAATAATATTTTCATTGCAATTAGTTTGGGTAGTTGCTTCTCCTTTTTTAAGTAGGCTTTTAGATTACCTCCATTCACCAATTCCATTACAATATAATTGGATCCATATTCATAGAGACGGGGGATAACGGAACTTGATTGTCCTATTTGTAGAGCATTTAACTCCTTTTTTTGATTGTCTTCATTAACATATACTTTGACACACTTCTCAGGTGACAATTGAAAAACGGATCCATCTGCACCTTTCCCAAGCATTGGAAAGCCGTTCAAATCTTGTAACGTTATTTTGCCATTATTTTTGGCTGCTATTTTATTAAAATCATTCATCTATTATCTCCTTTAATTTCATTCGTATTTCAATTTCCCTTTATAATAGTTTAAGGTTTCAGTTAATCCTGTTTGCAAATCAAAGTTAGGTTTCCACGACAAAAGATTCACCGCTTCGGTATTGTCCAATTGACTATAACGAATATCCCCTTCGCGTTCAGGCATAGGGATAGGTAATAAATTACTATTAGTTAGGGAAGTGATTATATTAAATAGTTGATTAATGCTTGTTTTAGAATTAGTACCGATATTGAAAATACCATTTGTCCCCTTTTCAATGGATAATACATTGGCACGCGCGACATCTTTCACATACACAAAATCTCTTGTTTGTTCTCCGTCTCCTGATATACATGGGGCTTCACCATTGAGCACTTTCTTCAAAAAGATGGAGATGACCCCGCCTTCTCCATTAGAAGATTGGCGCGGTCCATAAACATTCGCATATCTAAGAATCGTGTAAGGAAGTTGAAAAAGTTGATGAAAGGCCTGAATGTATTGTTCTGAAGTATATTTGCTAATTCCATAAAAGGATAGAGGTTGAACGGGGAATGTTTCCTTTATACTACAGTCATCTTTTTCCCCGTATACAGCACAAGACGAAGAAAATATGAATTTTTTTACGTTAAACTTGTAGGAGCAGGCCAATAATCGAATCGTTCCAAGAATATTTTGGTTAGCATCCTCGACTGGATTTTTTACCGAGTAGGCAACATCTACTTGAGCCGCCAAGTGGATCACCACATCCGGTTTTTCTCTGGCAAAAACAGACTCTATTCGGGGCGAAGCGATGTCCATTTTAATGAATTGAACGTTGGGAGGGACAAATTCTCTTTTACCTGTACGTAAATTATCTACTACGATTGGTTCATAGCCAGATTGAATTAATAAATCGACAACATGCGAACCAATGAATCCAGCTCCCCCTGTTACGAGCACCTTCATCCAGACTCACTACTCTCTTTTATTAAGCTAAAAGATGATCGTCTAATCTTATCCATTCAACAATCTCCTTTCATATCTAAATACTTTTTTAATTTTTGAGCTGTTCACTAATATAACCCCAGTTCTTTGCCCCAAACCTCTATTTTCTCGAGATATCTCTTGAGGAGAGTGCTCTTACCTCCATCCAACACCTTTTGCAAATGACTAGAGAGCTTTTTTTCAAGCGTTCTTTGTAAATAGGCTTTTTTAAGAAGATTTAGTGGATCCTCATTAAAGGTTATTCCATATTTTAACATCTCTTCACAATAAACTTGCACGCAATTTCTTCGAATCTCTTCTTCACTCTGCTGCCAATCTGAGCGAAAATCTATTAATAATTCAACTAAAACGACTAAATCATACCAGCATGGATAATGTTTCGCAGACTCCCAATCAATTAAAGTAATTTTCCAATTCTCTACATCACGGGCATTTTCACAGCAAATATTATGGACATGGAGGTCGCCATGGATGAGACATTGTCCGGATTCAGTAATTTCAGGAAAAAAAACGGGACCTTTTTTTAATATTTTTTTGATTATTTTATACCTTGGTGCTATCAATTCTGTTAAATTAGGATCTTTCATTGCCCGTTCCAGGTTTTCCTTTGCCTTTTTGATTCCTTTCGTCCTTTCCTTAACCTTTTCCTCGGAATCAAAGTAGGGAAGTGAGGAGTCAAATAGGTCCGCATGCTGTAAAAATCGTTTATCATATGTTATGGCATGAAATTTTGCCACCGTGGGGATAATTTGTTCCAAATGCTTGGGGGCTAATTTTATTTGTCCACGTAACGGCTGTAAGCATTCAGTAAACATCCATGTTTCATCGCCATTAACGTTCGGTTCCAACCAATACAATTTCGGCATAAACTCTTGATAAATGTTATAGGCTTTTTGATACATATTGATTTCCAACCGATGATTTTCTTTCAGCGGCTGTTTGTATATCTTTAGCACGATGGGAATGAACTCCCGTCCATCTGTTAGAATCAACTTCCAAATACTAGTCTTTTCACGAGTATTTTTAAGGCATTCTATTTTTTCATCTACTAATTTTACTTTTTTATTCAGGACTTTTTTTAGCTTTACTTCCCAATCATATTGTTTCCAACAGCTTAAAACTTCTTCTAAACTATTCAAAAAGAATGTTCCCTCCTTCATTTATTATTTATAACTGTCTTCCCCATAAATTTCGCAAATGGGAAACAAAACTTCGAACAAATGGAAGTGGGTCATTCCAAGCAAAAAGAGCCTCAACTTTTTTACCAGATAAGCTCTTTATCCACTCAAAGAATTTCATTTCCCCTTTTTTGTGTTTTTGGCGAAAGGATAGAAAATCCCGAACAAAGTAAACCCATTTGACCCCTTCTTTCTGCTGTGTTACTGGTGTGGGATTTTGCCCGGTAAGGGATAAATAATACAAGTGAGCCAAATTAACCCCACAAGCAATTGATAACGCTTGAGTTAAACCGATTCTTGAATTGATTTCAATAAATTTCAGTTTTCCATCTCTTGGGTCCCGTTTAAATTCGGCAATAGCTAAGCCTTTGAATTCAATATCTTTCAGAAATGTCGTAGCGAGTTGAATGACTTCTTCGTCCCTAATACTAAGGGCAAGGGCTGTTGATCCAAAATGCGGGGGAAATTGATGTAATTTTTGATTCATCCACAAGCCAACTAAATTCATTTTCTCATCAAAAAATGTTTTCACAGAATAAATGCAATCCTCATTACCAGGGATGACTTCCTGAATCATGAGTTCCCCGAATGGGCGATAAAAAAGGTACTCTTCCCTCAATTTAGAAGGCTCTTCAACAACGATTGCTTTCTTATAGAGTCTATGATCGATATTTGTGCGAAAATGGGAGGAATAAACTGGTTTTAAAATGCAAGGGAAGGTAACTTGATCAATAATTTCTTCGAACTGCTCTTCGTTATTAATAGCAAATGTTTTTGGGCATGGCACATTTGATTTAAGCGCCAATTCGTATGTTAGTCTTTTATCCAATACCGCTTCTACCAGGGTGTGTTTTGGTAATAGAAACCTATAATAGTGGGAAAGGACAAATCTGTTTTTTGAAATAAACTGAACAAAGTCATCAGAACCTGCGTACAGGACTGCCTTTTGTCCTACTTTTTGTGCCAGCCTGGTAAGAAATAAAATTAATGCAGGTCCTTCACTAACTGGATTCGGACAAATTCCACTAGTGGCTAATCGAGTTTTACCAATTTCATATTTTCCTTTTGTATCAAAGGCATATACCTTTATTCCGGTTTGCGCTAAACTTCTTACAATTCCTATACCTGTTGCACTAAGATCAAGTACAACAGCAGGAACATCGTGTCGCATGTTGTTCTCCTCCTTTCATAATAATGATTGATAAACTTCTTCAATTTTCCGAACCATTTTATTAACGGTTAAATGTCGTTGTGCATATGCATAGGCATTTTGTGCTAATTCTTCCCTTAATGATTTTTTTTGTAAGAGGAGAAATAACTTGTCTGCAAGTTGCTTGTAGTTAGCAGGTTCAACGATAATTCCTGAATAGTTATCTTCAATAATCTCTGGAATCCCCCCGCAATTGGTTGTAAGGATTGCCTGATTGCTAAACATTGCTTCGATAATGGAGAGCGGCAGTGTATCACTAGTTGTTGGGAGTACAAAAATGTCTGATTCGCTTAACAACTTGGGTATGTCATTTCTGCTCCCTAAAAAGTTAATATTTTTTAATCTCAACTGTTTTACCTGCTTCTCAAGATCCTTTCTCATTTCACCATCGCCGACAATCCTCACTTCTACATTTTTCAGTTTGTTTTTTATTAGCGCTAACGCTTCAAATAAATACTTATGTCCTTTACGAGGACGAAGCCGTGCGATACAAGTTATGACCGTTTTATTCCTGCTTTTCTTCTGAAAATTCCCTACACCAAAATCAATCCCTGTATGAACAGTAGTTATTTTATTATCAGCTGCACCTAAATTTCCTAGAATTGGACGGAAGATATCGCAAAGGACGATTACTTGATTGGCATTTTTTATGGCATGGCTATCAATCGCCCAAAAATAGTTTTGCTCAACCGAACCTTCCTCTATCAAGTTAAACTTTAATCTGTTTTGGGTCATAAATCCGTGAGGTGTAAAAAGAAGAGGTTTTTGAAAGGATTGGTTAAGCATTCCCAGTACATTAGCTGTATATCGATCTTGTGCGTGGATAATATCGTATTGAGACAGATCAAAATTTTTTAACATCATATAATAACTGGATAATTTGCTGATATTGTGTAGAATTTTTTCATTAAAACTGCCATAACGATTAAGAAAAAATTGTTTAAATTCCTCAGAAAAGTGATTGCGTAATTTCTTCATTTCCTCTGGCGAAAAAGAGTTTAATGCTATTACATCGACACTATGTCCTAAATTTTCCAAGCCAATTTTAAGGGTATTGATATATTTCTGCAAGCCGCCTATCAATGGATATTCCCAAAATGTTGTGATTAAAATTTTTAATTTTTTGTTTTGAATTTTTGTTGTATGGAAGTGCTCCCTTTTTGTTGCTAGTTCATGTTCAATAGGTTGATCGATTCCATAATATTGATCCAATGTAGAGATTAAATATGGAAAAATGGCCGGCATAAAAGGTTGGGCATTTTCGATCATTTCCATACCCTCCTAATGATTTCAAATGCTTCCCCGTATTCGACCCCAACCGTCATACCTCTGATACGTGCCAAATATCTCACACCATCATAGGAACGTGGATGTGGGAATGGTCTCATTTCTACATCATAATATTGAAGAGATTTGATTTTATCTTCTATGGTATCTGTAATATCCACAAAATAATTAGGTTTGAATTCTTTGTCATTTGTATGCTGACTCCATTCACTCGACGAAACCGTTTCAAAACAAAGAATTTCAACCGGATCTTTTCCAGGCAACGGCCGTGCTGCTGTTAACACTGCCTGAAATAATATTTGGTGGTCACGGTTGGTATCACCATAATGATGGGTGAAAATCATGTCAGGAGTATATTTGTACAGCAGGTTCTCAATCGATTTGTTAATTTCAACCAGCGGGATTGTTTCCAGTAATAAATTTGGGAATTCCAGAAATAGAACCTCATCTACACCTAAGTGTTTATTTGCCTTCAGCATAAATTCTGGTATATGATGCTCCTCTTCCTTCCGCCCCTTAGCAGCAATCACAGTAATGACTTTATAGCCATGATTAATTAATTTCTTAATGGTACCTCCACTTCCAAGAATCTCATCATCTGGATGAGCGGCAATCACAAGCACATTCTTACTCATTAGAAAACCTCAACTCCTGTTAAAATAGTTTTCTTGTAATTATATGTTAATAAGAAGAAGGCGATATGGACAAATATGGTAATAAAGAAAAATAGGCATTTTTAGGAATTATTGGCTATTTCCTTCTACACTCGATTTTCAATAAAAAAACATATGCATTCCGCATATGTTCTCTAGAGCAGTATAATTTTTCAAGTATATTTTCTAAAAAGCAATCCCTTCTTATTAGAACCTCGTTAACCTTTTCATGATGTCTGTTTTCCTTTCCCTATCTTTAATTCTGGTTAAATCTAGCGCATACTCATGTCCTTTATTTTTCGATTTTAAGATTTCTCTTATTGCATTTTTTACACTTTCTTCATCATCTATAACCATAATCACCTTACGCAGCATTCTTCCCCACCTCTACATTTCATTTATTTTTCTATAAAAGTTTCAAAGCATGCCCTTTTCCAAAAAAGGGTATGAAAACCATCTAGCGGCATCCATAAAACACTGCACAAGATAAAGTATGCAATAATCGTTTCCGGTACAACCGAAAACGGTTCAAATAAAGTTTTTATGTTGTTGTAAATGCGATTGTTCCCAGGAACAATAAAAACCGTTCTCATCATTTGAGAACGGTTTTTATTGTATTAATTTATCTTGAATTATTTAGAAGCCTTCTTTTGTTGTTTATCACAGCAAGTGCATTGTCCGTACAAAGTTGATACTTTCTCATTCTCAAATTGCTCAATTGTGTTATTGCAATTTTGGCATATGATAGTTCCCATTAGAAAAACCCCTTTGTTTGAATTTTATTAGATAGACAATTTTAACCTCTTAAAATGTAAGCGGTTTTTACTTGTTGATATTATAATAGTATATCACATTTAGATTGTCAATCGTAAATTGTATAACACATTTAAAGGAATAATCTCGATTGTTAGGAAACTATAAATTTAAGGTTCTGGTGCACAAATTTCAGATAACTTGAAAAGTATATAACCACAAAGAATAATTTACATCTGTCCCTAGTATCGGCCCCACCTACGCCAGATACCTTGACGGCCACGCATGCCATCCAACCCATTATCTATTATAATAGAAAACGCTTACATTTTCAAATTTTAATTGAATTTTCAGAAAGTAAAACAAATCTAGAATTTATCATTTCCTACACAACGAAGAAAATGGCACCACATAATGGCACCATTCCTATTTTTCTTGTAAACTGCCAAGTTTAATATCAATTTATGCAATCTATCTGACACCTTACCCCACATACTTAATCATTGCGACTTCATCACAACAATCTAACTTAGGACAATTCATACAATCCACCCACACTTTTTCAGGCAAGGTCTCCCTAGCTACGATCTTAAAGCCACATTTTTTGAAAAACTCTGTTTCGTATGTGAAAGACATTACACGGCTAATTCCAAGTTTCGGTGCATCACTTATAATACGATTAACTAATTTGCGACCAATACCTTTTCCAGCATAATCGGGAGAAACAACCAAAGATCGTATCTCTGCCAGGTCTTGTCCTAAAACATGTAATCCTGCAACCCCTAGTATATTATTATCCTCTTTCATAACATACAAACATTGTATATGTTGATAAAGTGATAAATACGTACGAGGCAATACGGTTCCTTTTTCAGCAAAAATTTGGATTAAATCATAAATATCTTTAACATCACTTGTCACTGCATGGTAAATATCCATTCTGTATCTCCTTTTGTAACATTTATTTATAAATATACAACAATATGTATTTTCATTCAATCGTTTTAAGGAATTACCCTTCAATGATCTTAAGAAAGTGAATGCAACTGCAGCTGACTTTACCTTACAAAGAGATTGAACCGAATAGCAAAAAAAGGGTGTCAGGCACCGTTAGGTGCCTGACACCCTTTTCTAACACCTATTTATTCCTATTGGAGTAGTTTATAATCCCATCTGAAATGTTGGTGACTAAGTTGGTAAGATAGCCGGTGTCGGACAGGTTCTTGTCTTCGCTAGGATTGCTCATAAAGCCCATTTCAATTAACGTACTAGGCACTTTCGACCAATTAAAGCCTGATAGGTCACTGCGAAACGATATCCCATTTACTTTTACAGCTGGATTTTTTTTAGTTTCATCAAGTATAAGCTGGGAAGCCTTTAGACTATCTTCATAAATAGCCTTTGTATATGGATCATCATCTGAGGGAGTTAAGACAGAAAGCCCTTTAACACTCCGATTGGTTGATCCATCCGCATGAATCCGCACAAATAAGTCGGCGTGATTTTGATTAGCGATTTCGGCTCTTTCTTTGTTACTCATATTCACATCATGGCTTGTTCGGGTATAAATGACTTTTACTCCTCTTTTTTCAAGCAATTTTCCTAAAATTAGCGAGGCCTCTAACGTTAATTTGTACTCTGGCTTCCCTGTAGCAACTCCAGCCGTTCCACCCGTTACTTTAATTTTATTTTCTAACGCACCCGGTCCTACAGGCTCCTGTCCCAGGTTAGCCGAACGTTGGTGTCCAGGATCAATGACGACTAAAAAGTCCTTTTGCCCTTCCTCTTTTTCTTTTTCTTCTTCATCTGAAGTTTTGATTGTTTCTTGATTTTCTTTACTAAATTCCTGTTTTACAGGTTCTTCGTTCATTTCTGCTGCTGGGTTATCTTGGCCTTCTGAAGTAAGTTCATTCGTATCAGTTGTTTCTTCCTTAGTTTTTATCGCTGCGATTTTAGCAACTTCTTGTTCCAACTTCACATTCTTCGTTGTTGGGTCATTTCCTCCCTCTTCGATTGGTTGATTGAAGAGAAAGTACACAGGAATCACTGCTAGAAGGATTATGATTGTGATTCCTATTTTTACTGTCTTTGACATTACAACAGAAACTCCTTTCGGCTATTGATCAAATTCATATTGTCTTTTCCAACAATATTTAATGGGCCACAATCATATTATGGGGCCGAGCCATCTTTAATAACATATTATTGAGTAAAATTCCGAATAATTACAGATAGTATTATATTTCGACAAACTCTTTATGAAATCCTACATTTCTAACTTTGAACCACGATAAAAATAACCACCTAGCAAGTAGATGGCTCCTTTTCCTCTGAACACTTCAATTTAGCGCTGCTAATTTCCTGGATAAGTATTTTCTTCTTTCCTCGATATATTTCGTGATGACCGATAATTCCTGGTCGAATTTATCCATATCTTGTTTTTTATATGGGTCCTCTAAGACATAGGGACGAATCAATTGTGAGAGTTTTTCCGCCTTCGGAATCATATGTCCTACTGTGAATTGCTGCTCCATTATCTCCTTTAGGAGCTGTTGATATTGCTTTCTAAAGGTATCCACATATAATAATCGTGCAGTTAATGTATTAAAACCATCAATCGGAACATAATCAGACTCCAACGTTTTCCCATTGACATCCCGGCCCCATGTTGCATCATAGTCCCACGGAATAATCTCAAAAAGGCGTGTTTCACCATTCCTATAAAGGGCATAGTTATGAACAAACCCATCATAGTTTGATGTAAAAATAACACCAGCCACCCAACGGAGATATTTATCAATATCTACAAATTTATGAATTTCTTTTTCAAATTCACTTTTTGAAAATGTATTGATATTAAAGATAAATTCCTGTAAGTAAAAATCATCTTCTGGCGCACCAAATTTTCTTTCATAGCCTAATCGGAGGGATTTTTTTGTTTCTTTGTCCAAATCGCTCATTAGTGAGAAGTTGGCGTCGCCATCAACGGCATAAAAGATACTCCCTTTCGGTAAGTCCCTTCTTGTTAAAAAATTCTCATCCACACTCTCAATTTCCAAATAGACCCCTTCAGCTTTCCCATTCAGATTCAAAAAGATATGATGCGATTGAGGTGATAAAACACCTAGCTCCGCAAAGAAATCAAATGATAGTTTGTTTCTAATAAATGAAGGATCCTTAAATTCCGCATTCAAATGAATATGTTTGGAACCTCTGTAGGTTTTTGGTTTGTAGAAGGAAACCTGGTATGACTTTTTTGAAAAATCACGGATATGAGATCCTCGATAGGCAATATCAATGTCGAGCCGTTTCCCTTCAATTGTTAACTGGGCTGGTATTGGGTCATCAATCCAAATGTCTCTTCTTAGTTCCCGCAGGTCGATGGGTCTAATAAATAGTTTGTATTGCGGTAGTAGTGCTGTCTCGTCCATTATTATATTCCTCCCTCCTATATTCGTATGAGAATTGTAGGAAGGAGGTCCCCGATTGGACAGCTTTTTTTTCATTGATAGGCCTTTTTCTCACTCAAATGTACCTGTACACACGTAATTTATTAGAAGAAGGGAGAGTTTCTTGGACAAATTTGTCAATCAGATATGTACTCCCTTTTCAAGCTTAAAGGAGGTGCTAAGTTACTATGAGCGATTTTTCAGCTGAAGATATTGAAAGAGCGGCAGATGAAGTAAGACGAGGCGAATTTTGGGACTTTATGTTCCGTGACCCTAGTCAAGACCGTCGCACTACACGAAGAAGGACATCTAGACGTAGAACATCCAGACAGCAAATGACATCACGGATGAACACATCTAGACGTAATACATCAAGAAACCGGAATACTTCTAGAAACCGTAACACTTCAAGAAACCGGAATACTTCTAGAAATCGTAACACTTCAAGAAACCGGAATACATCACGCCGAAATACTTCGAGAAGAAATACTTCCAGAAGGTGTACCTCAAGACGAAGAACTTCTAGATGCTGCAGATGGACAGGATGGCGTCGAGGTTATAGATGCAATTCTATCATCAATCGTTGTTGGAAGGATGGCAACATGTGGAATTTAAGAGTCCGCAACCGCTAATAAGGTCTTTATAAAATAAAATGGGAAAGGAAACTTGTCTTCCTTTCCCATCCTTAATTTATGAAACAATCTCTACTTTTTCTCTGGAATAACACAATTGCCATCCGCACAACTAACATCTTCCTCGGTTGAAAGATCTTGCAGAACTGGAACCGGTGACTCTTCTTCCCAAACTTTTTGCAACGCTCCGATAAAGGTTTCTGTAGGTTGGGCACCTGAAATTGCATATTTTTGATTAATGACAAAGTACGGTACCCCGCGAACACCATACTGCTGGGCAAGGGATTCATCATTGCGGACATCAACCGCAAACGCATTTTTATCATTTAAGACATTCAATACTTCTTGTCGATTTAAACCTGCTGCTTCAGCAATATCTGCAAGTGTTTCAATTTCCCCAATATGCTTCGACTCTGTAAAATAGGCACGGAGAAGTTTTTCTGAGACGAGCGCTTCTTTTCCTTGTGTTTCTGCAAATTTGGCCAAACGGTGGGCATCAAATGTATTCGTTGGCTTCATTTCATCAAAATTAAACGTCAAGCCAACAGTGGCTGCCTGCTGACCGACCCCCTGATTCGCTTGTTTCGCTTGCTCCAAACTCATCCCGTATTTATGTGCCAACACCTCATGAATACTTTGATCAATCTTTTTAGGCGAATTTGGGTCAAGCTCAAAACTTTTGAATTCTACTTCTACTTGATCCTTGTGAGGAAATTGATCCAAAGCTAATTCTAATCGGCGTTTTCCTATATAACAAAACGGACATACATAATCAGACCAAACTTCAATTTTCATTTCGGCACCTCCATTTCTTCTGATAAGTTATATAGTACCACAAGGAGAGTGAAATCCAATTCATGATGCTCACTGAAATAGTTTGGGGATTGTTAAATGGGTCACTTTAGGATATGCAAAAAATAATGCCTCAAGTAGTTGATCATCAACCGGTTAAAGGGACAATGTAGCAAGCGACAAAATCGTCGTTCCATTTTGTGAAAGAGAGTAAAAGCAGTGGCTGAAGAAGAATATACATTCAAATTATAAGAAAAGAATAAATCGTTCAAATTTGGTAATAATAACCTCGGGTTAACATAGAAAGGATGGGATGTTTGATGTCGTTAGAATGGTTTGACAGAGTATGTGGAGAACTGCAAGAACACCTGGAATCTATTTGTGAAGAATATGATCAGGTTGGTCAAATGACCGTTGAAAGAGCTGCCAAACATCCGAGGATTGAGTTTTATGTCGATACCGCAGATGTTGATACGGAAGAGTTGGAGCGTGATTATTTCTGCTCATTGTTCTTTGATCCTCAAAACGAGGAATTTTACATCGATACCTTCGATGTGGACACCGGACATACGGCGAAGGTCATCCTTTCAGATATAGAGGACATTATCGAGGAAGTTCACGCCAGTCTGCATGATTATATGAACGGCGATGACCATTATACAGATGATGGGGTCTATCTTCAGACTTCCGAGGTCTATGATGAGGATGATGGTGAGATTGAAACCGTTTATGTGGATGATGACGACGAAGAAGAGTATTACGAAGCGGAACAAGTCAACAGTGACGACATCTTTGAGGAAATTGATGTAGATTGGTCTACACCGGAGGTAACAGCCTTTAAACATGAAGATGAAGTCGAAGTCACCTATCAATTCGGATTGGTTCAAGCCACTGGTGACGGTGTCCTCAAACGTGTTAATCGAATCTGGACAACTGATGATGAATTAATTAAAGATGAATCCCATTTTATTTTTAGCAAAGAAGAAGCAACCACCATCATCGCCATGATTGCCTCGCATATGGATCAATTAAGTGAGTTTGAATTTTAAGCTAAGTTGCACGAGCATACCTGCCGGTGTGCTCGTAATTGCTCATTTCTAGTTGATTGATTGTAACCTTTTCGATCCGATCATTGAAGGGGTAACACAGCCGATAAATAAAAGCTCTCCCTTTTAAGGAGAACCTTAACTGTTATTCCATAATGATCCCTTTTTGATAATCCTGCATAAAGGTTTCAACGGTTTCATTAGCTGCCTCGTTTGATTCAAACACTTGGACAAGGATTTCATTTCGATTGTCGACAGACAAAATATTAACATCATTGAACCGATTGACTTCCATTTGCACTCTTAAATCTTCCGCTATACTGTTCGCTTGAAATTGCTCATTGATGAGAAATCGGTAATTTCGCATAAATACACCCTTCCCTTTTGAAAGAATACCATCTACACTAGTTTTTCCCATTTCGATTGGATTTATTGATCTAAAGCGAGAGAAGATTACTCTACTGTGTAATCTATTTGTATTAAATCCCATGGGGTAATCATACCCAGTGGTGCCTCATCCATTTTCCCATTCTCAGTGATGATTACACCTTCGATCTTTCGTTTTTTCTTATGTGCTTTTTCAAAAATATTTTCAATCTCAAAGATATTAATCTCTTTGGAAACTATTTCTAATGGATATTCTTTCTCATAGTTCATGATTTCTGCCACTTGGATATCGGCAAAATTAACTAGACCACTCTCCAGATTTTGTGCCATCCATTTCACTATTGAACTTGAGGTAAGTAAGCCCATACATTTTTTGTTTTTATAGACTGGAAACTTAGAATAACCATACTGTTTAATTGCGGCGGTTACTTTTAAGATACTGTCATGATAATCAAAGAACACCACTTTCTTCGTAGCAATCGATAGTGCATAATTAGGTCGGTTAAACACATTAGCGATTTTTTCAATATGAGAAACGACCTTTGCATTAGGCTCCGCAATATAAAAGCCAATTTCCATTTTCTCGTGCACAATGGCGTTCCGAAGCCGAGCATATTGCTCTAAGTCTTTTTTATACGTTTCAATCATTTGATATTTTTTTGCGCCAACCTTC
>Ga0182745_1003263_pt1 | contig 14079 bp, 14 predicted proteins | sample eDN3rd30CKraftBY_FD_128523 | JGI IMG/M metagenome (GOLD analysis project Ga0182745, IMG submission 128523) | Enriched backyard soil microbial communities from Emeryville, California, USA - eDNA 3rd pass 30_C Kraft BY (version 2) (version 2) | ecosystem: Environmental > Terrestrial > Soil >...
CTCGGCGAGCTGCTCCGCGGCCTTCTCCAGCAGCGAGTCCGGCCGATGCGGCCCGTGCAGCGGCCCATCGTCGCTCATCGCCCCTCCTCCTTGGCTCGCTCGACGTGGCAGCCGCCGGCCCGGCCGCGGCGGATCAGGGCGCATGGAGGGAGGAGCACGCACGTTGGACCTGCCTGACCCGCGGCGGGTTACCCCTTCGCCCCGGCACCGACGAAGAAGGCCCGGCGCCGGTTGGGTCTCTTCCTCCCTCGCGACCGAGACCCCGATGCCGAGCTCCGCTATCGAGACAGCCGCGACGGCCGGCAGATCGCCGTCACCGATGAGGGAAGCAAGACCCGCTGGCAAGAGGCCACCGAGCCGCTCGCATGGTGGATGGCGTCGAGACGTGCCATGGGTCGGACCATACGAACGAGGTCTGGCAGCGAGCCGGCCCGATGACCTGGAAATCGGACATCGCCACGCATCAGGCGCAGCTGATCGGCGGTCACCCGCCGCCGAGCGCCTTTCGGACTCGGTCGGCGGCCTCATCGACGGGCTCGTGCTCCCAGACCCTGACGACCTTCCAGCCGGCTGCTTCGAGGGCAGCGTCGTTGCGGCGGTCCCTGGCGACGTTGGCTTCGAGCTTCGGGAGCCAGTAGGTGGTGTTCGACTTCGGCCGGGTGCCGTGGTCGGGGCAGCAGTGCCAGAAGCAGCCGTCGACGAACACCGCGACCTTGCGCTTCGTGAAGACGATGTCGGGGCGGGCGGCGACGTCGCCGAGCTTGACGCGCAGGTCCTTGCGGAACCGGAGGCCGCTGCGGTGGAGCGCCGAGCGGAGGGCGAGCTCGGGCTTCGTGTCGGTGCGGGTGTTGCCCTTGCCCGAGTTGGAGGCGCCGACCGTGGTGGGCTCCGGGTACGGCACGTCCGCCCCGGCGATCCGCAGCATGCGCCGTTCCCCCGAAGCCATGCCCTCAGGCTCGCCCCTTCCCCGCCCGCCGGCAACCACGTCCGACCCGCACGTCCGGAACCCGCTTCCAAAGCGAGACCAGCTCATCGGTCGACGTCTGCTGCAAGCCCGCGTGAACACCGAACCAGGGGGAGAAGGCCATGCGAGGCGTGTTCGCCCTCGCCCCGGCGATGCCGCCCTACCGAAGCCCGAAGACGACCCGAATCGCCTCATCGATGCTCCAGATCTCCTCCACGTCGAGATGTCCGACTCGCTGCCCCAACCGACGAAGGTCATAGGAGCCGATGTGCTCGGTCAAAACCCGTGTCGCCTGCCCCCGCACCTCGACCATCGGACGGAACGACGCCGGCCAGGCGCTGAGCGACGTGGGTGCGAGAAGCACAGTCGAGCGCTGGCCCAGGGCATCCGCCTGGACCACGATGCCGTATCGGGGTCCGTCCTGCTCATGGCCCATGGCCTTGGGGAGCTTCAGCCGATAGACGTCACCACGGAGCACGGCCTTCCTCCATGATCGACGCCACGATCGCCATCTCCGCTCGGTCCGTCTCGTTGGCCTCCAAGGCCGCCACCTCCGCGGCAAGCGACGCCGGCTCACGAAGCCGACCTGCTTGACCCATGATCGCGGCGCGGATCGCCTCGGATCGGCTGAGACCGGTCGCCTCGATGATCCGCAAGGCGCGGATCGCATCCTCGTCGAGTCGGACAGAAACCGCGCGCGGCATGACGAGCATCGTATCGCGCATTGTCATACGGCATCCCGCCGATCGAGCCGTAGATCTCGCCGCCGCGGGGCCGCCGCCAGGACGGGGTGCGCCTGGAGGCACAGCGGATACGGAGCCACCGCGTCGATCTCATCGAGGACGGCGAGGTATCCGAGCCCGATGAGGTGGTCCTCGGTGTCCACCAGGTTGAGAGACCGAGCCGAGTCGGCGACCAAGAGCAGCATCTCAGCCCCGATGCGTGCGATGGAGCGGAACATCGGCGCGACAACAGCGGCATCAAACGACTTCGGCGGATCGCCGCGACGTGTTGCGGCCAGGACGTCAGAAGCTTCGAGCAGGTCGCCAACCGTTCTCCGCACACGAGGATGTTGGGAACGTTCATGCCGTGACGGTACGGCCGGGGTCTGACAGTGAAGCAGACCCGAACAAGTCCAGCTGGCGAGGGTCAGGCCCAGTAGTCGATGCCGGCCAGATCGGCGTAGCGGCGGCGGAAGGCTTCGCGGTCGAGGAAGAAGGCCTCGATGACCTCGTCGCCGTGCTTGGCCTGGAGCACGGCGAGGTGCTCGGCATCACCGACGAGGTGGCGCAGCGGCGGGGCATCGGTGGCGACCGCATCGGCGATGACATCCGCGACCGCCTCGGCCGGGACGCCGCTGTTCATGAGCTGGTGCGAGAGGACCTTGAGGAGGAAGTCCCGGGCTTCGGGGTAGGGCGTGTCATCGGGCGGCGGCGGGTTCTTGCCCCAGATGGGGGTCATGATCGTGCCGGCCTGGATGGCAGCGACCCGGATCCCGTACGGCGCCACCTCCGCCTGGAGCGACTCGCTGATCCCCTCGACCGCCATCTTCGTGGTGGCGTACGGCGCCATCAGCGGCGGCGACTGGATCGCCGACGAGGAGGAGATGTTCACGATCCGCCCCGACCGCGCCGCCCGCATCCCCGGCAGCACCTCCTGGATGCACCGAACAACTCCGAGCACGTTCGTGTCGAACATCGCCTGATAGGTCTCGATCGGCGTCTCCTCGACGGAGCCCGCGCCCGTGATCCCGGCGTTGTTCACGAGCACATCGACCGGCCCATCCGCCTGGATCGCCGCGAACGCAGCATGGACGGATGCCCCGTCGGTGACGTCGAGCGGCACCGGACGGATCGAGTCGAGCCCCGCATCGGCCGCCGCCTGCTCGATGGCAGCGAGCCCATCAGCGGAGCGAGCCCCCGCCCACACCTCGAACCCGTCACGAGCCAGTCGGTGCGCCGTCGCCAACCCGATCCCCGAGTTCGCCCCCGTCACCACAGCCCGCTTGGTCATCGCATCCCCTCGTGTTCGTCGAGCGCAGCGACCCTATGGCCTACAAGACCGCGCCGGGGTGGGTGACCTTGGGTCACGCCACCTCCTGCTGCTCGTGCGAAACGAGCTGATCCTCGCCGTCCGTCGGCGCGCACATCGACGGGCACCCGCAGGGTCCGCGAATCTAGTGGACCGGTAGCTGGTCACCGTACGCCCGACCGTGGTGCTCCACGGCTCGTGGCGTCGCCTTCTACGACGCCGAGGTCGAGGTCCAGAAGACCCGAGACTCGGGAGCTGGCAGGAAGTGCACGTACGACCCGTTCGACGTACTAGCTGCGTGCATGTTCTCTGTCACCGGACGTTGGACGTTTCGGTTCCGTCGGACGCAAGACTTGACGCCTTGGGGCGCCGACGCCGAGCGGGTTGGGGCCATCCAGCGCATCGACGACAGCTGGGCGCGCTCCGTGCACGATCTGGTCTCCCGACCTGAGTGACCGAAGACGTTGCCCCGTTGTCAGTCGAGCGGGGTCAGTCCGCGACGCGTTCGAGGACGGCGACGGGGATGCGGCGGTCGGTGAGCTCCTGGTAGGTGTCGAAGTCGGGGTACGCCTTCGCTGCCAGCGCCCAGCACTCGTCGCGCTCGTCGCCTTCGACCTCCCGGGCCGCCGTCCACCACCGGTCGGTACCGACCTGGACCTCGGTGCGCTCGGCCGCCATCAAGTTGCGGTACCAGTTCGGGGTCACTGGGTTGCCGCCGTTCGACCCGACCACGATCAAGTCGTCGCCCCGCCGAACCAGCATCAGCATCACCGGGCGAGGCTCGCCGCTCGTGCGGCCGACGGCCTCCAGCAGGAACACGGGCTTGCCGAACATCGCGTTGCCCTTGGTCCCGCCGCTCGAGCGGTACTGCTCGACCTGCTTGTACGTGCCCTTGGCGACGAGCCTCGGAAACCGCCGGCTCATGAAGTTCGCCGCTCGTCCCGTCAGGCTGGCCATCAGCCGATGCTACGACGACCGACGACCGACGACCGACGACCGACGACCGACGATTGTCGCTCCGAGGTGAGACGACGGACCACCGAGGTTCCCGTAGCGTCCTTCCCGTGCCGGCCGCCGAGGATCCGATCACCATCCAGGTTCGGGTGATCCCCCGGGCCAAGCGCGACGAGATCGACGGTGAGCGGGCGGGCCGTCTGCTCGTCCGCACCACCGCGGCACCCGTCGACGGCAAGGCCAACGCCGCCGTCATCAAGCTCGTCGCCGCCCACTTCGGCGTCCCGACCCGCGACGTCGAGCTCGTCGCCGGAGACCGCTCCCGCGACAAGACCCTGCGCCTGACCCGCTGACACACCCTGCGGCCAGCAGGAACGACACGTTCGCAGGGCGGTGCATCACGATCTGGCGAACGCCAGGCGTTGCGCGAGGGCTCCGAGCCAGGACCAGCGACGACCCAGTGGAAGGCCGGGCCGTCGACGCCGACGGACCGGACCGCCGACCGAGCGGCACGAGAGCTAGAGGCGGGAGATGCGGCGGGCGTACTCGGTGGAGCGCTGGACGCCGGTGACGAGCTGGTCGAGGTTGGTGGCTCGGACCTTGGCGACCCAGTACGTCCACCCGCTGGGATCGGGGGTGCGGGCGAGCATGCCCCGGTAGACCATCGCCACGTTCACCTGGGCGGCCAGGTACTTCGTCCCCGCCGCGCTGTGCGCGTGCTGCACCACGAGGGCGCCACGAGTGGTTCCCGAGGCCAGCGCCCGGGTGGCGGCGGTCCGCTCCGTCGCAGAGGGGGCTCGGCCGTAGGCGTTCTGCCACAGGCGGGTGACGAAGGCGGTGTCGCTGAGGGCGGCAAGCTCCGGGACCGCCGCCATCTCGTCCGCGATCTGCACGGCGGAGGCGCCGGCACGAGTCCGGGCGACGGCGTCGGTCACCACCGCACCGTCCGTCGGGTAGGTGCCGTGCAGGCCGAGGTACGAGCGCAGGACCGGCGCCACGACCACGCCGAACTCGTTCGATCCCAGGAACGACCGGATGACGGTGGCACCGCTGGTCCCGGTGCGCAGGCGACGGCTCCAGTAGGCGGCACCGGAGGGGTCCGACCCCCGCCCCAGGAAGTCGGCGTACTGGCGGGCCAGGAAGTCGCGAGGGCAGGCGAACGGGGTCCAACGGAGGTGCTCGGCCACGAAGCGGCCGGTGTGGGCGGCGTCCCGGTGGAACTGGGGCCAGTCGGCTCGGCAGAGCTGCCCGCCGGTGGAGAACAGGAACACCTTCGTCATGTCGCCGGGCCGCAAGCCGTAACCGGGCTGCGGGCGGGCGATCGCCGCTTGGGCGATGAGCGTCCGGCCTTGGACCTCGGCGATCGACGGGGTCGTGCCGGTCGGGAACATGGTCGTGGGCATCGGGTACGTCGCTTCGACGGCGCCGGTCGCACCGTCGAACACCCGGAGGTGGCGGTCGAGGGTCGAGACCACCTCCTGCTGGCCATCGGCATCGACGTCGGTGATCGCGGTGCCGCCCTCGGTGCTGAGGTCGGGCGTGCAGGCGCTGTCGGTGGTGCCGTTGCACGCTCGCCAGAGCAGCCGGCCCTGGGCGTCGAACGCGTAGACCAACCCGTGGTCGGCGGCGACCGACACGTCGAGGCGGCCGTCGCCATCGAGGTCGCCGATCGCCGGCGATGCCACCACCCGTCCGTCGACCGCCACCGGCCAGCCGGGCAGGTTCTTCCCCGTGCGGGCGGTGAAGGCGTCGACCCAGCGGCCGCTCGGCTCGGGCCAGTTGCGGCCGGTGCCGACCACCACATCGAGCTGGCCGTCGCCATCGAGGTCCGCGACGGCAGGCGACGACCAGACGGTCTGCCCGGGCGTCGACCGCGGGTAGCCGGGGTAGGTCGAGCCGTCGCGGCGCAGGATCCAGACCAGCCCGCCCTCCGGCTGGTTCAGCGGGTTGCCGGCCCAGATGTCTCCGCCGAGGACGATCTCGTTCTTGCCGTCCCGGTCGATGTCGACGACCACCGGGCTCGACCAGAGGGTGTCCTCGAGGTAGCGGCGCCACAGCAACCGGCCCGACGACGACCAGGCGTAGACCGAGTGGTCGTAGCTCGGGGCGATGATGTCCAGCGTCCCGTCGCCGTCGAGGTCCACCACCGCCGGCGTGGCGAAGAACCCATCGGGCCGGCAGTCGGTCCCCACCGGGCAGTACTGCGGCGCGCCCTGGCGGAAGGTGCGGACGATGCTTCCCGTGGGACCGTCCAACCAGACGATCCGGCCGTCCATGGTCCCGACGACCACGTCGGCCTTCCCGTCGCCGCTCAGGTCCACCAGCGTCGGCGTCGACTGCACCGCGGTCGCACCGAGGTTCACGCGCCACACGAGGCTGCGGTCCCCCACGAGGGAGTAGGCGTCGACGGTGCCATCGAGGTTGCCCACCACCAGCTCCGGCTCCACGTCGCCGGCGATGTCGCCGATCGCCGGACTGGAGAAGGCGGTCTGCGGTCCGTCGCCGTTGTTCACGGCGGTCAGCGGCCGGTCGAACGACGGCAGCACCTCGAGCTGCGGCGTGCCCGCCCCCGCCGGATCAGGCAGGACGAAGGCCGTGACGAGGACGCAGGCGGCGACGAGCGCACGCCGCCAACCCCATCCCCTCGTCACCGCGACCCCCTCGGTCCCCTGCAGGTAAGCCGCCGAGGATACCGGCCGGGCCGGGACCCCCCGACCCGGCTGCCGCGGACCGCGCCGGAGCGACGGCGGGATCAGGCGGCGGCGGGGCGGTCGAGGAGCTCGGCTCAGCGCGGCGCGGGTGGTGCCGGCGGGGGCACTCCAGACGAACTTGGTGTGGGAATTGATGTTCTGCCTCGTTTCGCACACCAAGTTCGGCAGATGCGGGCGACCGGGGCGCGGTGGCGGGGTGGCGGGGTGGCGGGTCAGGGGTCGGTCAGGAGGTGGTTGACCCTCGCGGCTTGGCGGGTGAGGTGGTCGCGCTCCTGCTGGCTCGACGCGGCGAGGGCAGCGTCGGCGTACAGGCGGGCGGCCAGCGCGAGGTCGCCGTTGCGCTCGTGGAGGTGGGCGGCGACGGCGACGCGGCGGGGCACGTCCTCGCCGACGTCGGCCAGGGCTCGGAGGCCGGCCGGGGCGCCGTCGGCTTCGCCCACCGCGACGGCGCGGTTGAGGCGGACGACGGGCGTGTCGGCGAAGCGGAGGAGCTCGTCGTACCACTCGACGATCTGGACCCAGTCGGTCTCGTCGACCCGCGGGGCGTCGGCGTGCAGCGCGGCGATGGCAGCCTGGGCCTGGTACTGGCCGAGGTGATCCCGGGCGAGCGCGGCCTGGAGGACCGCGACGCCTTCGGCGATGAGCAGGGTGTCCCAGCGGCTGCGGTCCTGGTCGGCGAGCGGGATGAGGCGACCGTCGGGGCCGGTGCGGCTGGCCCGCCGGGCGTGGTGCAGGAGCATGAGGGCGAGGAGGCCCCGAACCTCGGCGTCGTCCATCGCCGCCGCCAGCTGGCGGGTGAGGCGGATGGCTTCGGCGGCAAGGTCGACGTCGCCGGAGAAGCCCTCGTTGAACACGAGGTAGAGGACCCGCATGACGGTGGCGGCGTCGCCGGGCTGGTCGACCCCGGCGTCGGCGACGGTGCGCTTGGCCCGGCTGATGCGCTGGGCCATCGTCGCCTCGGGCACGAGGTAGGCCTCGGCGATCTGGCGGGTGGTGAGGCCGCCGACGGCCCGCAGCGTGAGCGCCACCGCGGACGACGGGGTCAGGTCGGGGTGGGCGCAGAGGAAGTAGAGGCGCAGGGTGTCGTCGACGGTCGGCACCGCGCCCGGCAGCGGCTCGGCGTCGACCCGCATCTCCCGCTCCAGCCGGGCCGACGACGACCGGGCCATGTCGAGGAACACCCGCCACGACACGGTGACGAGCCAGGCCTTCGGGTCCCGGGGCGGGTCGTCGGACCAGGACCGCAGCGCCCGGATGAGCGCCTCTTGGACCGCGTCCTCGGCGGTGGCGAAGTCGGCGCCCCGGCCGACGAGGACCGACAGGACCTGCGGGACGAGCGCCCGCAGGTCCTGGTCATCGATCGTCACCCGACCATCCGATCACTCGTCGAACGTGGGCGGCGCGCTCATGATCGGTCGGAGCTCGAGCCACTCGTAGATCGGCTCGCCGCCGGGGCCGGGCGCCGCCGACAGCTCGCCGGCCAGCTCGACCGCACGCTCGTAGGAGTCGACGTCGATGATGAACCAGCCGGCGATCAGGTCCTTCGTCTCGGCGAACGGCCCGTCGACCACCGGCGGCTTGCCCTCGCGCCCCGCCTGCACCCAGACGCCGTCGGGCGACAGCCCCTCGCCGCCGACCATCTCGCCGGTGGCCTCGAGCCGAGCGGCGTAGTCCCGCATGAACTGGAAGTGGGCTTCCACCTCGTCAGGCGTCCACTGGTCCATCGACGCGAACTCGTTGGGGGTCGGGGTGGTGGTCCGGTAGTGCTTGAGCATCAGGTACTTGGCCATGAGGGTTCTCCTTGCTTCGTGCCGGCCCTGGTGGCCGGCTCCACCCCTGGGACGGAGCCGAGGTGACGTCCTCGACATCGTTGCCCGAGAAATCCCCGCCCGATCCCCGAGCCGGTCCCGTTCACGCCACCCGGCGTGGAACGTGGAGGAAGAGCGACCGCATGCGACCATCTTCCTCCACGTTCTGCCACCAGCCTCCAAGTTGGTGGATCGGGGTCGCCAGGCGACCGGGATGCTCCAAGTTGGAGGCTGGTGGCGGGACCGGTGTCGGGGCTACTGGTCGGACATGAGGGCGATGAGCTGGTCGAGGGCGGCGTTCCAGCCCTCGTCGAAGCCCATCTCCTGGTGCTGCTTCACGCCGGCCGGGTCCTGGTGGAGGGCGACGGCCCGGTAGCGGGTGCCGCCGTTCGGCAACCGCTCGAGCTCGAGGATGGCGGTGAGCGGCAGGTCGATGGTCTTGGGGCGGAAGCCGGGGTCCATGGACTCGGTCCACACCAGGCGCTCGTTGGGGACGACCTCGAGGTAGCAGCCGACGCTCGGGAACTCCTCGCCCTCGGGCGAGCGCATCGTCATCGCCATCGCACCGCCAGGGCGCAGGTCCACCGAGGCTTCGGCGATGGCCCAGGGCGCCGGGGCGAACCACTGCTCGATCAGCTCCGGCTCGGTCCAGGCCCGCCAGACCAGCTCGGGGGCGACGTCGATCTCGCGGACCAGCTCCAGGTCCAGCTCGGGGTTCAGGGTGTGCGGGGTGAAGGTCATGTCGGTTGCTCCTTGAGGTTGAGGTTGAGGAGGAGCCCGTCGAGCTGGTCGAGCTTGCGCTCCCAGATGCGGCGCTGCTCGGCCAGCCAGCCGTCGACGAGCTCCAAGGCCGTGCGGGCGATGCGGTAGGTCCGCACCCGTCCCTCCTTGGTGGACGTCACCAGGCCCGCCCGCTCCAGCACGCCCAGGTGCTGGGTGAACGACGGCAACGCCATGGCGAACGGCTCGGCCAGCTCCGACGTGGAGGCAGGACCCGAGACGAGCCGTTCGACCACCTGGCGACGGGTGGGGTCGGCCAAGGCGTGGAGCACCTCGTCGATCCCGTCCGAACGCTTAGGCATAAACCTAAGTATTGACGCGGCGCCCGCGTTTGTCCAGCGCGGGCCGCGACGCCGTGCCAACCTCCTGACGGACGACGGACGACGGACGACAGACGGACGGACGGACGGACGGACGACGGACGGACGACACCGACCGCGGGAGGTCGACGCCATGGGCCGCTACTTCACCAACGACGAGTACGAGGCGCAGTTCGGCCGCACGCTCTACGCGGCGATGGTCGACTCGGCCGACCTGGGCGAAGCCGCCGTGACCGCGGACCGCATCGTGGCAGGCGGCGAGGACGATGCGGCCTGGTACCGGGAGTGGACGGCTACCGCCGAGGGCGTGGTCGCCGACGCCGAGCGGTCCCGAGCCGCCGGCAACGACGTCGACGCCCGCAGCGCGCTCCTGCGGGCCGCCGAGTACCACCGCCAGGCCTTCTACTTCCACCGCGACGACCTCGACCATCCCGAGCTGCACACCGGCTACGCCGCCCACCGCGCCGCGTTCCGCGAGGCGCTGCCCCTCTTCGACGGCGAGGCACGCGTCGTGGACGTCCCCTACGAGGACACGACGCTCAACGGGTACCTGTTCCGACCCGATCGCAGCGACGAGCGGCGGCCCACCATCATCGCCCCGGCGGGCTACGACTCCACGGCCGAGGCCGGCTGGATCGACGAGGCGGCCGCCGCCCTCGACCACGGATGCAACGCGCTCGTGTTCGAGGGACCCGGCCAGGGCGGCGTGCTCTACGAGCAGGGCCTCGTGTTCCGCCACGACTTCGAGGCGGTGCTCACGCCCGTGATCGACTGGCTCGATGAGCAGCCCGGCGTCGACCCGAGCCGCCACGCCGTCGTCGGCCGCAGCTTCGCCGGCTACCTCGCACCGCGGGCGCTCACCGTCGAGCACCGGCCCATCGCCTTGGTCTGCGACCCCGTCCAGCTCGACTTCGGCGACCGGTTGAAGGCGCAGTTCGGCGACGGCTGGTCACGCGTCGTCGACGGCGACCCGGCGCTCGAGGACGAGCTCGGCTTCCTCCTCGCCGACCCCGTCCGCGGCCAGTTCTTCCGCCTCCGCATGGCGACCCACGGGGTCACGAAGATCACCGACTACTTCCGGGAGCTGGCCCGGTTCTCGCTCCGGGACGGGATCGCCGACATCACGGCCCACACGCTGGCGTGCGCGACCGAGGGCGACCCGGCTGACGACGGCCAGCTCGACGAGTTCGTGAGCCTCCTCACCTGCCCGGTGGAGGTCCACCGGTTCACCGCCGCCGAAGGTGCCGGCGGCCACTGCGAGGGCCTCGGCCAGCGGCGCTTCACCGCTGCGGCCTACGACTTCCTCCTGCCGATCCTGTTCCCGACCGGGAGCTGAGCCACCGCCAGACCGGTGGCCCTCCCACGCAGAACCATGACACGAGCGGGCGCGCCGCTCAGCGGTCGGTGCGCTGGATGAACGGCATCGGGTAGGTGCCGTTCGTGATCGCCTCGCCAGGCTCGTAGCTGCGCAGCACCGGGCGGAAGTGGCCCTGGGCCGGCGTGGGCAGCCAGTTCGACTCCTTCTCCGGGCCGGGTGACGTGGCCTGCATGAAGATGGTGACCGAGCCGTCGTCGCCGTACTGGAGCCCGGGGCTGCGGTCGCCGAGCGAGTAGCGGTCGATCGGGTTGGCCACCAGGTAGTAGCGGGGGACGTCGTACATGGTCAGCGACCAGAAGGCGTCGACCGGAGGCGGCGGGTCGAACGTCACCTCGTACGTGCGGCTGCCGTCGAGGATCTCGCCGTCGGCGTCGGCGTAGACGAGGTCGTAGGCGGCCTCGTAGCCGTGGTTGCCCCAGAGCCCGGCCCGGGCGGCGACAGCCCGGGTGACCGCCGCCTTCGAGCGGTCCTCGATCTTCCATTCCGGCGAGTCGATGGTGCCGACCTCGAAATGGTCGAGGTTGTAGTTGAAGTAGTCCTTGGCGCTCGTCCACGTCCCGGGCTGGCTGTTGCCGCTGGCGAGCTGCTCGATCATCGCCATGCCCTGCTCGGCACCGGCCTCCAGCACCTCGGCGAGCGCCGGATCGGGATCGACGAACGGCGACTCGGCGTGCAGCAGGCCGAACCGCTCCAGCATGGCGACGAACGGGGCTTCGCCGGCCGGCGGCGGGAAGGCGAGGAGGCCGACGCGGAGGCGGTCCCACCACACGAGGGCGTCGGCGACGCCGTCGGCCGGACCGGGGATGCCGGCGAGCGCGGTGCCGGGGGCGAGGGCGGTCACCGTGAACCGGTCCTGGAGCGCGTTGACCGCGGGCACGTCGGCCTCGCCGTCGACTTGGATCCGGCCGACGATCACGACGACGGTCGACGGCGCGTGCACGACCGTCGAGCCGTCGTCCACCGAGCCGTCGAAGCCGGGCGGGACGAACGTGAAGCTGCCCGCCGCGGTGCCGGTGGCCCGACGGCCGACGTAGGCGAAGTTGTTCGTCCACGCGTCGACGCACTGGAGGACGTAGTAGCGGTCGTCGGTGTCGGGGACGTCGATGCGGACCGGACCGCCGGAGAGGTCGAGCGGGGCGATCGAGTAGAGGGTGTCGTTGTTCGGCGTGACGAAGGCGGTCTCGGGGCCGAGCAGCTCGCGGGCGTGGGCGAAGGTGTTCCAGGCCGCCGCCGCACCGCCGGCGATGGTGGCCCTTCCCGCGGGGAACTTGGCGATCTCGTCGAGGTTGGACAGCAGCGGGTAGCCGTAGATGAACGCCTTCGCCGCTGCCTGGACCTGCTGGTCGTCGGCCATGTCCGCTGCTCCTCGCTGCCGGCTCGCCCCTCGAGCATCGGCCTCGGGTACCGTATCCGCGCGGTCACACCACGCGGTCCCGCTTCGTCGCCGGCCGACACGCCGGGCCTGTCAGAGGGCATCGGTAGGGTCCTCGGCGTGACATCGGCGACGGGTTCTTGGGTGCGGTACGGCACGGAGGCAGCGGTCGCGCTGCGCGCCGAGATCAGCCGCGTCAAGGGGGACGAGCCGCTCGCCCCGGTCACCGTGGTGGTGCCGTCCAACCAGGTCGGCGTCTCCACCCGGCGCCTGCTCGCCTCGGGCGCGGTCGGACCGGTGTGCGGCGCGGGGCCGGGTCTCATCGGGGTCACGTTCGTCACGCCGTACCGGCTGGCCGAGCTGCTCGGCGCGCCCGCCCTGGCGGCCCAGGACCGCCGGCCCGTGTCCGTGCCGGTGCTCGGCGCGGCTGTCCGCCAGGCGTTGGCTCACGAGCCAGGCGCGTTCGGGCCCGTCGCCACCCACGCCGCCACGGAGTCCGCGCTCGTGGCCGCGCACCGGGAGCTGCGGGACCTGGATCCGGTGGCGCTCACCGCGCTGGCCGCCAGCAGCACCCGGGCCGGCGAGGTGGTGCGGGTCCACCGGGCCGCTCGAGCCCGGCTGGCCGAGCACTGGTACGACGAAGAGGACCTCATGGCCGCGGCCACCACCGCGGTGCTCGGCGGGTCGGTGCCGGCCGACATCGGCGCCGTCGTCGTCCACCTCCCCCAGCGACTGTCCCGCCATGCGGCCGAGCTGCTGGCGGCGGTCGGGAGCACCAGCAGGCTCTGCGTCCTCGCTGGCACCACCGGGGCGGCCAAGGCCGACGCCGAGGTCGTGCAGTCGGTCGCTCGCCTCGGGGTCGACCTCGGCCGCGCTCCACTGCGGCCGGCGCTGCCATCGATGGTGTCGGCCGATGCCACCCGCATCGTCACCGCCTCAGACGCCGACGACGAGGTCCGAGCCGCGGTGCGCACGGTGGTCGATGCCGTGCGCGACGGCACCTCGCTCGACCGCACCGCCGTCCTCTACGCCGCACCGGAGCCCTACGGCCGGCTGCTGCAGCACCACCTGGAGGCGGCCGGCATCGTCATCAACGGCACCGCCACCCTCCCCCTGGCCGGGCGCCTGGCGGGGCGCACCCTGCTCGGGCTGCTCGCCCTGCCGGGCAGCGGGTTCCGACGCCAAGACGTCTTCGCCTGGCTCTCCGGGGCACCGGTCCTGCACGAGGGGCGGTGGGCGCCCACCGCGTCGTGGGAGCGCATCTCGCGAGAAGCCGGCGTCGTCGCGGGACGCGGCGACTGGGACCGCCAGCTCCAGCACCTGGCCGACCGGCTCACGGACGCCGCGGACCGCGCCGAGGCGGAGGGCGACGAGGACGAGGCCGCAGGCTGGCGCGCCATCCGGGCTCGGGAGGATGCGGCGCGGGCGCTGGAGCTCCGGTCCTTCGTCCTCGGGCTCGCCGACCGGCTCGCCGCCGCCGAGGCCTCCGCCACCTGGACCGAGCGGGTGCGGTGGACCAAGCGGCTCCTGGCCGCCGTCCTCGGCGGGGCGTCCCGGCGCGCCGCGTGGCCCGAGGCCGAGCGGCGCGCGGCCGACCGCCTGGTCGTCGCCCTCGACCGGTTGGCGGTGCTGGACCAGCTCGAAGGCCCCGTCGGGCTCGACGTGTTCACCCGGGCACTCGCCGTGGAGCTGGAGTCCGACCTCGGGCGCGTCGGCCGCTTCGGCGAAGGGGTGCTCGTGGGTCCCGTCTCGATGGGCGTC
>Ga0182745_1003265_pt1 | contig 14077 bp, 9 predicted proteins | sample eDN3rd30CKraftBY_FD_128523 | JGI IMG/M metagenome (GOLD analysis project Ga0182745, IMG submission 128523) | Enriched backyard soil microbial communities from Emeryville, California, USA - eDNA 3rd pass 30_C Kraft BY (version 2) (version 2) | ecosystem: Environmental > Terrestrial > Soil >...
CCTAGATCCCCTCGTTCGGGATCTGCAGGACGATGCCGCAATGCTTGCAGTGCACCGCGTCGAGGTCGTGCACCAGCAGCGCGCAGGACGGGCATTCGAAGCGCACCTTGTTGGGCCGGAAGATGGCCTGCAGCAGGCGCAGGAACAGGCCGACGCCGACCACCATGATGATCACGGCGAGCAGCCGGCCGCCGGGGCCGGTCAGGGTGATGTCGCCGAAGCCCGTGGTCGTGAGCGTCGTGATGGTGAAGTAGAGCGCGTCGATGTAGGTCGCGATGTTCGGGTTGATGTGGTGCTGGGTGACGAAGACCACCGACGTCACGATGAAGATGAAGACGCCGAGATTGACCGTGCGTTGGATGATGTCCTCGTTGCGCCGGAACCACTCGGAATCGTGCCTGAGGTCGCGCAGCAGGTGGTAGGAGCGCAGCAGGCGGAGCGCCCGGGCGATGCGCAGGAAGGCCAGGTTCTCGAGGAAGACCGGCAGCAGCAGCGACAGGATCACGATCAGGTCCGCCGCCGAGGAGAGGGTGAACAGGTGGCGCAGCGGCCGGCGCTGCACCCACAGCCGCGCCGCGAACTCGACCGACAGGAGGATGCCGATGGCGAGGTCGAGGGCGATCATCCACGGCTGATGTCCGCCGAACGGCGAGAGCAGGAACACGGCGATGGTGGCGATGTCGAAGCCGACCAGGCCGTAACGGAACCGTCGCGCCTCCGGACTGTCGCCGAAATAGAGATCCTGGAACTTTTCGCGCAATGCCGTCGTTGCCATGCCTCCAGATACCACGGCCCCGGCGTCGGGGCACCGGAGCCCGCCCGCCATGTCCCCGCCACTGCCGCAGGCCCGTCGTCACCCAAACGACCGCCAGATGCGCTACCGTGGGCCCATGAAGGACACCGACGGCACCGACGCGGCGAGCATCGACACGACGGCCCCGTTCTGGCGCCGGGAGACCGCGACGCGGGCTGGCCTGATCGTCGACGCGAAGGCCTATTTCGAGGTCGGCCGCAAGGCGATGCTGAAGGCCCGCAAGCGCATCATGCTGATCGGCTGGGACTTCGACGCCCGCATCGAGCTCTCCGACGAGCGGCTGCCCGGCGAGCCGCGCACCCTGGGCGAGTTCGTGCTGTGGCTGGTGAAGCGCAATCCCGATCTCGAGGTCTTCCTGCTGCGCTGGAACATGGGCGCCGTGCGGAGCCTGTTCCGCGGCACGACGATCTTCACCCTGATACGCTGGATGGCGCACCGCCGCATCCACACGCGGCTCGACAGCGCGGCGACCCTGGGCGCTTCGCACCATCACAAGATCGTCGTGATCGACGACTGTGTGGCTTTCTGCGGCGGCATCGACATGACCAGCAACCGCTGGGACACGCCGGAACATCTCGACCACGATCCGCACCGCATCGGTCCGGACGGCACCCCTTACGCGCCCTGGCACGATGCAACCACCATCCTGGAGGGCCCGGCAGCGGCGGCGCTGGGCGATCTGTCCCGGCAGCGCTGGAGGATGGCGGGCGGCGCCGAGCTTGCGCCGGTGGAGGGCGCCGGCGGCTGCTGGCCCGACGGGCTCGACGCGGAGTTCCGCGACATCGCGGTGGCGATCTGCCGCTCGCGCCCCGAGGGCGATGGCGAGGCCCCGGTGCGCGAGATCGAGGCGACCTATCTCGCGCTGATCGCCCGGGCCCAGCGCTACATCTACGCCGAGAGCCAGTATTTCGCGTCGCGCCGGATCGCCGAGGCGATCGCCCGCCGGCTGGAGGAGCCGGACGGGCCGGAGATCGTGCTGGTCAATCCCTTCAAGTCGCAGGGCTGGCTGGAGCCGGTCGCCATGGACACCGCCCGCGCCCGCCTCTACGAGGCGCTGCACCGGCTCGACCGGCACGGGCGCCTGCGCCTCTATCATCCCTTCACCAAGGCGGGCGAGCCGATCTACGTGCACGCCAAGATGACGATCGTCGACGACGAGGTGCTGCATGTCGGCTCGTCGAACATGAACAACCGCTCGATGCGCCTCGACACCGAGTGCGACGTCACGATCGACGCCGCCCATCCCGGCAACGAGGGCGCCGCGGGCGAGATCCGCGCGCTGCGCGACAGCCTGCTCGCCGAGCATCTGGGCGTCCCCGCCGACGAGGTCGCCGCGGCGATCGAGGCGAAGGGCTCGCTGATCGAAGCCATCGAGGCACTGCGCGGCGAGGGACGATCGCTGCGGCCCTACGAGATTCCCGACCTCGAGGAGGTCGAGAAGTGGCTGGCCGACAACCAGGTGCTCGACCCCGAAGGACCCGAGGACGTGTTCGAGGCGATGACCAACGGCGGCCTGCTGCGCGGCCTGCGCGAACGCGCCGGCCGGATCAGGGGCCGCCTGAGGCGCATCAGAGCTGGTAGTAGAGCCCGCCGCAAAGGCCAATGACGACGAGGCCCAGGCCAAACAGCTTGAAGAAGCGCGCCGACTGGTTCGCCAGCGACTGCTCGTGGTGCACGGAGAGGCGTTGCTCCGGCGACAGATCGCGCCGGGCCTGCACTTGCGCGGCGAGGAATCCCGGGCTGAGGCCGTTGCTCACCGGCGCATCCCCATCCAGTTCGAACTGTGTGGCGATCCAGCAAATGGCGAGGCCGATGACGGCGATACCGAAGAAAGTCGTGTAGGCGACAAAGAGAAAGGCCACGGCCGACGCCAGCAGCCAGGCCGAAATCCCGATCGTGATGAGGATGGTTCTGGCGGACACGCGGCATCTCCCGGTGGAGCGGCAGGCACGGAAGCGTACCGGCGGTGTCCCCGCCCCGCAATCAGCTCCTGCCTCTCCTCGAAGGCCAGCGCGGCTCTATGAAGCCGCCGTGCGCGCGGCGACGTATCAGCCCTGGTGCTTCTCCGGACGCTTCAGCCCGCGAAAGGGTTTCCGCAGCATATCGGGCACCGCCCGGCGCATCTTCTCGAAGGCGACGTAGAGGCCCGGGATCACGAAGATGCCGAGGCAGGAGGCGGCCAGCATGCCGCCGAACACGGCGGTGCCGACGGCGCGCTGGGTCGCCGCCCCCGCGCCCGAGGCGATCACCAGCGGCACCAGGCCAAGGATGAAGGCGAAGGAGGTCATCATCACCGCGCGGAACCGTTGCCCGGCGGCCGAGGTGGCGGCCGTCACCGGGTCGCTGCCGCCCGCCCGCTCGTGCATGGCGACCTCGATCACCAGGATGGCGTTCTTGGCCGCCAGCGCGATCAGCACGACGATGCCGATCTGGGCGTAGATGTTGTTGGCGAGGCCGGTGAGCCACAGCGCCGCCAGCGCGCCGAACAGGCCGACGATCACCGACAGCAGCGCCGCCACCGGCAGCGCCAGGCTCTCGTAGAGGCCGACCAGGAACAGGTAGGCGAACAGCACCGCGAGGGCGAGCACGAAGCCGGTCTTGCTGCCCGCCTCCTTCTCCTGCTGCGCGGTGCCCGCCCACTGGAAACCGTAGCCCGGCGGCAGGCTGGCGCGCGCCACCCGTTCCATCGCCGCGATCGCCTCGCCCGACGAATAGCCCGCGGCCGGCGCGCCGTTCAGCGTCACCGAGCGCAGGTTGTTGTAGCGGTTGATCGTGGCGGGTGCCGTGGTGAGTTCCAGCGTCGCCATCGCCTGCAGCGGCACCAGCGTGCCGCTCGCCGAGCGCACGCGCACCCGGTTGACGTCCTCGACGGTGCGGCGGTCGATGGCATCGGCCTGTACGCGCACCGTCCAGGTGCGGCCGAACATGTTGAAGTTGTTGACGTTCTTGCTGCCCATCGCGGTCTGCAGGGCGGCGAAGATGTCGGGGATGGCGACGCCCAGCGTCTCGGCGCGGTCGCGGTCGAGCTCCAGTCGGATCTGCGGCGTCGAGGCGCTAAAGGTGGTGAAGACGCCGGCCAGCTCGGGCGCCGCCTGGGCCGCGTTGATGACGCCGCGCGCCACCGCCACGATCTCCTCCGGTGGTGCGCCGGTGAGGCTCTGCACCTCGAACTCGAAGCCCGCGGAGTTGCCGAGCCCGGCGATCGGCGGCGGGTTGAAGGCATAGATGTTGGCCGCGGCCACCCGCTGGAACGCCTTGTTGAGCCGCTCCAGCACCGCGAAGGCCGACATGTCGTGGCCCGGCCGTTCGGCATAGGGCTTCAGCGACACGATCATCATGGCCCGGTTGGGCAGGTTCAGCCCGTCGAGCAGGCTGGTGCCGCTCACGGTGAAGAAGTTCTGCAGCCACGGCTGGCCCGTCAGCATCGCCTCGACCTCGGTCACCGCCTCCAGGGTGCGGCTGGTCGAGGCGGCGTCGGGCAGCTGGATCTCGGCCATGAAGGAGGACTGGTCCTCCTCGGGCAGGAAGCCGGTGGGCACGATCCGCAGCAGCCCGCCGGTAGCGAGCGCAAATAGCGCGACCAGCCCGACCGCGAGCACGCTGCGCCGGATCAGCGGCGCCGCGAGCTTCAGGTAGCCGTTGCGCGTGGCATCGAGACCGCGCTGGATGCGGGCCATCAGGCCGCGCGGCGCGCCGCGACGGGTGAGCAGCAAGGCGCACAGCGCCGGCGAGAGCGACAGCGCGTTGATCGCCGAGATCACCATGGCGACCGAGATGGTGAGCGCGAACTGCTGGTAGAGCTTGCCGGCGATGCCCGGCATGAAGGCCGTGGGGATGAACACGGAGAGCAGCACCAGGGTGATGGCGATGATCGGCCCCGTGACCTCGGCCATCGCCTTCTCCGTCGCCTCGGCCGGCGTGAGATGCGGCTCCTTCTCCAAAGTGTGCTCGACCGCCTCGACCACGACGATGGCGTCGTCGACCACAATGCCGATCGCCAGGACCAGCGCCAGCAACGACACGGTGTTGAGCGAGAAGCCCATCATCTGCATCACCGCGAAGGTGCCGATCAGCGCCACCGGCACGGCGACGATGGGGATAAGGGTCGCCCGCACGCTGCCCAGGAACAGGAAGACCACGACCGCGACCAGCACGAAGGCCTCGATCAGGGTCTTCACCACGCTGTGGATCGTCGCCTCGACGAACACGGTCGTGTCGTACATGACCTCGAAGGCGACGTCCTCGGGCAGCCGGTCCTCGAGATCCTTCAGTATCTGGCGGACGCCCTCGGCGGTGGCCAGCGCGTTGGCGCCCGCAAGCTGGTAGACGTTGATGCCGGCCGCCGGCTTGCCGTTGTAGCGCGTGGTGACGTCGGCATTGGCCGAGCCCAGCTCGACACGGCCGATGTCGCGGATCCGCAGCAATGCGCCGTCGGGGTTGGCGCGCACGGTGATGTTGCCGAACTCCTCGGGCGAGGTCAGGCGGCCCTTGGCGGTGATGTTGAGCTGGAAGTCGACGCCGTCGAGCAGCGGTGCGGCGCCGACCCGGCCGACCGCGGCCTGCATGTTCTTGGCCTCGATCGCCTTGACCACGTCCTGCGAGGTGACGCCGAGGCTCGACATGCGGTCGAGGTCGAGCCACACGCGCATGGCATAGTCGAGCCCGCCAAACAGGCCGGCCGAGCCGACGCCCGGCACCCTCTGCATGGCGTCGAGCACGTTGATGGTGGCGAAGTTCGACAGGAACAGCGCATCGCGCGTGCCCTTGGGCGAATAGACGGCGACCACCTGCAGCAGCGCCGAGGACTGCTTCTTCACCAGCACGCCGTTGCGCTGCACCTCGTCGGGCAGCTGCGGCATGGCGCGCAGGATGCGGTTGTTGACGTTGACCGTATGGTCCTGCGGGTTCGAGCCCACCTTGAAATAGATGCTGAGGGCGTAGCTGCCGTCGCTGCCCGAAGTCGACTTCATCGAGATCATGTTCTCGACGCCGTTGACGTTGCGCTCGATGATCTGCGCCACGCTCTCCTCGACCACCTGGGCGGAGGCGCCGGGGAAGCTGGTCGTGACGGTGACTTCGGGCGGCACGATGTTGGGGAACTGCGCGATCGGCAGGCTGCCCAGCGCCAGCAGGCCCGCGATGGTCATGATCGCGGAGACGACGAAGGCGAGCCTGGGGCGGCGGATGAAGACGGCGGCGATGCCCATGGGATCAGCGCTTCGGCTGGCCGGCGGCGGCGGGGGCGGCCTGCGCCTCGACCACCATGCCCGCGCGCACCCGCTGCTGGCCCTGCACGATGACCCGGTCGCCCTCCTTGAGGCCGCCGGTGACCGCGATCATGCCGTCGCGCACGAAGTCGACAGTGATGCGGCGCTGCTCGACGACGCCCTTGCCGTCGACCACGTAGACGTAGCGGCCGGTCTGGTCGATCGCCATGGCGGCCTGCGGCACCACCATCACCTTGGCCGGTTCGTTGCCCTCGACGATGACCCGCACCGTCTGGCCGTCGGTCAGCAGCTCGTCGGCATTCTCGAACACCGCGCGCGCCATCTGGCCGTCGGTGGTGGGATCGACCGCGACGTCGATGAAGTCGACCTTGCCCTTCTCGGAATAGAGCTTGCCGTCGGCCAGGCGCAGCCGGACGGCGAGCGCCTCGCCGATGCGCAGGTCGCGGCGCACGTTGAGCAGGTCCGCCTGGGGGACCGAGAACAGGGCGCGGATCTGGCGCTCGTTCACGATGGTGGCGAGCACGCCCGACTCCGGCCCGACGAGGTTGCCGGGCGAGACGGAGGAGCGGCCGATCAGGCCAGCGATCGGCGCGGTGATCTGCGTGTAGGAAAGCTGCAGCTCGGCATCGTCAAGCTGCGCTTGGGCATCGTCGAGCGTGGCCTTGGCCTGCAACTGCTCGGCCAGCCGCTGGTCGTAGGAGACCTGCGAGACGTTGCTGGTGCGCAGCAGCTCGGCCGCACGCTTGAGCTGCGCGTCGGCGTTGATCAGCGCCGCCTGCGCCCCGTCGCGCAGCGCCCGCTTCTGGTTCACGGCGATGCGGTAGGGCGTCGGATCTATGGTGAACAGGAGTTGGCCTTCCGCCACCTTTGTGCCGTCGGCAAATTCCCGCTTGCCCAGCACGCCCTTGACGCGGGCGCGCAGCTCGACCTTGTCGAACACGGCAAGGCGACCGACATATTCCGACTGCGGCGCCAGCGTCCGCACCTCGACCGGCCGCACCAGCACGACCGGCGGCGCATTGTCGGCAGGCTTGGTCTGGGCACCGGCGGGAAAAGCGAAAGCCATTGCGAGAAGGAGACCGGGCACAAGTCGCCGCAGGCCGAGGGAAAGGTGTCCAACACCGTGCGGCCCGTATCTCATCTCTCAACTCCGGATCCTGTCGAAGCCGGCGATGAACGGGCCTCTGACCATCGTAAAAGCATACTGCCCGACTGGGACAAATTGCATGAATCATTCAATAACCTTTTGCAATAAGGCAGATCAAGCGACCATGCAGCTGCTGGCGAATCGGACCAGCCAGGCGGCAGCCGTTGCCGGGGGTCTCCGCCGATGGGCGCGATCAACTCATCGATGTCAAAGCCGTGCCACTGCCAGCCCCTTGCACGATGCTTCGACGAGAGCGAGGACCATCTCCCAGTCTCCCGTTTCGCCCCCATAGGGATCTACGACGTTGTCGACGCCCATCCCCGCATGGCGAGCCGGCAATCGTGGATGGTCGACCCGCAGGAGGCGAGACGGAACTCCGGCAGCCATGGGGCTCGGCCGACTCCACCGTTGGAAACGACGCGAATCCTTCGCGGGGAATAGTAGACCGAGGTCACTTGGCTTTAGTGTCCGAGCCGGTCACAGCCGGGAAAACAATACGGAAGCTGCAGCCCTGCGCGCTGTCGAGGAGTTCCAGCCGGCCGCCACTGTCCCGCACGATCCCGTAGGACACCGAGAGCCCCAGCCCGGTCCCCTTCTCTGCCGATTTGGTCGTGAAGAAAGGCTCGAACACCCTGTCTCGCAGCGCCGGCGGGACACCGGGCCCATTGTCGGAAACGATGATGATCACTTCGTCATTGGTGTTTTGCAGTTCGATGCAGATCTCACGTGCCGCCATCGCAACGCCCGCTGTTGCATCGCGCGCATTGAGCAACAGGTTGACCAGGACCTGTTCAAGCAGCACCGGGTGGCATTTGACGAACTGGCGTGCATCGCCCCACCGGAGCGCGACGTTGACCTGGGAGTCGCGCAACTGATGGCCGATCAATTGCAGCGCAGACCGGCAGGTGGCTGCGGCGTCGATCAGAGGAGGCTTGCCCTCCGGAACGCGGCCGAAAATTCGCATGTGATCGATGATCGTCGCCGCACGATCCACCTGCTCCACGACGCGCTGCAGGCGCGCCTTGACGAACATGACGGAGTCCGCGGACGCGAGCAGGGGTGTATTCGCACCAGCATCGATTTCTTTGACGTCTTCGATTTCCAAAAGCGCCGATTGCGCCGCAATCTTGATGACGTTGAGCGGCTGATTCAGCTCATGTGCCATGCCCGTTGCCATTTCACCGAGAGTGATCAACTTGGACGACTGGATGATGTGCGCCTCTGATTCCATCCTCTGCGTGTCGTCATATCCCAGAAGGGCGATCTCGTGGTCGCCCTCTCCGCGATTCACCCGCGCGCCGAAAAATCTCAGATAGGCCGGCGAGCACTCCTTGCCGGAGACGCGCAATGTGAAATCGGCTCGGGCTTTGCCGTTCTCCAGGAAAGTCACCAGCGCGCCGCTCCCGTCGACCTCCGGTTCGCAAACCAGGGTGCCATCGCGAATGACGGGAGCCAGGGCCAGCGAAAAAGCGCTATTGCAATAGAGAATCCGGCGATCCCGGGTCACCAGTGCCGCGAGAGCGAGGGGAGACCCGAAGATCGCAGAGAGGACTCGCCGCTCTCCCTCTTGCCGGAGGACACGATCCCGCGCCTGCAAGAGATGGTAGTTCCGCCATCCAACCAAGAGGGACAGCAGGGTAAGTACGACTCCCGCGGAGACCATGGCCCAGACCGTCTGCCTCCACTCGAGCAGGTAGGGCGCCGGGTTGATCACCGCGACGACATACGCGGGGAACGTCGTCAGGCGCGATGACGAACTCAGGCTGTTGGGCGGCAGGCCCAGAGCGACGACGGCGTTGGGCAAAGAGCCGGTCCTGTCGTTCGAGTTCTCCTCGGGAAAGACACGAGAACCCAAGGGCGCGTCATCGGATGTGGCGGCGAGCAGGACTCCGTCATCGCGCACGAGGAAGGCCGCATCGCCATAGCGCAAGTCACCGCCCTGATGCCGACGAAGCATGCGCCGGAACTGGGAGTCGAAGTAAGGCACCCCGGCACCGGTAATCACGACGCCGAGCTTGTTGCCGGTATCCCCGCGGACGTCCCTTGCCAGGTAGAACGTCCATTCCCCGACCCCCCTGTTTCGAACGGCCTTTCCGAGCGATAGTGGAGGTGGGTTGTCGCTCATCTGCTCGATGAAATAGTCGCGATCCGCCAGATTGATGGGTGGCGGAGGATAGCCCCGCGAATAGTTCAGCACCGCGCCGTCGGGCGCTATGAATGTTGCGACGTCGATGGTCGGCAACTTCGCGGTACGCCCGATCAATCGGTCGTAGAAATTCCGGCTCGACGCTACTTTTCGGTATTGCTCCTCGGTCGCGACCTCCTCTTCCGCGATCCAGTCGAGCATGGAATCGATTACCAGCCGATTGACCGTGAGGCTCTGGTCGGCGAGTTCCGCCATGACGAGAGAAAGGTGCCCGGTGGACCTTTCTGCGTTTCCGATGCTGGACAGATACTGTTGCCACAGGAAGGCGGCCGTGAATGACCAGATGGCGGCTATTGCAACTGCAAATCTCGCTGCCGCCTGGAGCGCGGAGCGACATTCGGACCTCATGACCATATCGCTATGCCTTGCATGGAAAATAACTTGGGAGGCAAGGGCGATATTGAGGGGCTCTTAAAAGGTCGATAAATTCCGTCGTTCCACTATAAAGACATAGTGTCGCACTTTGCATGGGGGTCTTTGGAGAGCCGCCCCCAGCGCGAACAGCTACGCTTTTCAGGAACTCCTCTGTTGGAAAAACCTCGGCGCATGCCCTCTTCCGGCGAATGCTGCACGATGTGGAAAGCGCTCCTTCTATTTCACAACTTCTCGTGCGTCGCCAAAGAAACCGGTCCCACTTTGGCTGTTACACTGCGGTTAAAGCAAGGGCGCATTGAGCGCAGGCTACAATTGCCTTGAACTATAGTCCTGCCATTGCGTAGTGGAGAGGGGGCTCGGAAAGCTGGGGAGAAGTCATGACGGGTTGCGAGGGAGGCTTACCTCGCTCGGGCATCAAGATATTGCTCGTTGAAGACGATGAAGCCACACTTGAATTGCTTACCTTATTCTTGGGACGGTTCTATTCCATCACAGCCTGTTTAAGTGGCGAGAGCGCGCTTCACGCGTTGTGCACGCACGACGATATCACCGTGATCGTGACGGACCTGCGTATGCCCGGAGTGAATGGTTACGATATTCTTCGCCTTGCTGCCGAGCATTCGTGCCTTATAGGCAGGGCAATTCCAGCGGTCGTTCTCACGGGACACGGCACGCCGGAAGACGAGCAGCAAGCCAGGTCGTTCGGCGTGACGCACTTTCAGCGCAAACCCATAGATCTGACGCAGTTACGGCAAGCGATCGAAATATGCCGTGACGCGGCAGAAGCCCCAAGCCTTGGGCAAGCCGGCGCGGCCTGAGCGGACGAAAGAATGAGAAAGCCGCCCGCTGCACAAAGCGAGAACCTCGATGTCCTGGTCGTCGATGACGACGAGGCGGGACTTTTGGACCTGATCGCAAGCTTGAGGAGGGCAGGTTTGAGTTGCCTCGGCGCCAGCACCGGCTGGGAGGCTCTCGAAGCCCTGCTGAAGGGTCCGGTTCCCTCCGTCATAGTAACCGACATTAGAATGCCTGAACTGGATGGGCTGGAACTGGCCCAGCGGCTCGGACGGATGGACCTGGCGCAACTCCCCGAACTCGTCTTCATCAGCGGAAGCGCCGACCTCGGTCACGCGGTGGATGCGATCCGCCTCCGCGCCCGCGACCTGCTGACGAAGCCCGTTGACCTTCGCCGATTGATACAGATCGTCAGGGACGTGCAATTGGAGCGACAGGCGCAGTCCCTCTCGAAAGCCGCGCCCCACCGGGACGATATGCCGGTCCACGGAAAACCCGATGCCCGGATGCAATCGAAATCCGTCGACGTCGAAGCCATGTCGATCGTCGTGTTGTCCAATCTCAGGAAGCTTCGGCGCGTTCGCAGCGAGAATCTGCCAGCGGGGCTGGCCGTCGAGGCAAGCTGGGAAATTCTCCTGGACCTTTACGTCAGCGAACTGCGCAGCGAGCGCACTTCTCTGACCGCGTTGGGTGGCTCGGCAGGCGTGCCCCTGACGTCGGGCTTGCGACGCATCCATGAATTGGAAAGCAAAGGCATGCTCATGCGGACCCCAGACGAGAAGGACAGGCGCCGGGCTGCCGCGCACCTCACGGAGAAGGGACGCGAGACGGTTCAGTCGTTCATACGCTCCTATGTAACCTTTTGCAGAGAATCTGACTCTCAGCACGCTGACAAGTGAGCGGGCCGCCGAGATGCGATCCATGACGAGCAACGGCTGCCGGAAATCCAGAGCGCAACATCGACGGCATGACTGTCGCAGCCCGCGTTCATCGTCTTGCCCCGCAGGCTGCCGTCATCCTTATATCGGGCCGGATTGACTTCGTGCCGCCCGAAGCTCTCGATCGTTCTGGCGTCGCGGCTTTCCTCAGAATGCCCATCAACCTGTGGCAGCTGCGCCGACTCGTCTCCGGACGGGTCAACAACCCGTGCCTTACGCGGAAAGAGCTCGGCTCGCCCCTCGCGTGGCAGTTCTCGCTCGGCCGATAGACCGTCGGCGTCCCAGGCACTTTCCTGGCCGGCCCCGATCGACTCCCGGGGTTTCGATCGGGAGAAATGCGATGGCCGGCGCGTGGGGAGCCGGCCATCGCGACTCAGGGAGCCTCGGTAACGTGGGATCGCGAGGCTCCAGCGTTGTCAGGCATGGTGGGAAATATGCTGCTGACTATTCTGCTCTAGGGACCGGCCCTTCGAAACTCGACACGAACCGCGACCATTCTGGTGCTTCCGGCGTCGCTCGCCGCCGGGGAAGACAGGGGAGAGGGCCGAATCGGACTGCGCACGCCGCCAGGCTGGGCCATGCCGTTGCGCGTCGAAAGCTGTGTACCCATGGAGGTTCGCTCCCAACCTGAAGGGTACGGAGCAGATGTCACCAAACTGGTTCTTTCTTCTCACGCAGCAGAAACAGGGGCGGCTATGAAGGCTCCAGAGTTATACTCATCAAGCGACATCCTGCGACGAGCGGAGCCGATGGTCTGCATTCGCGGTCACGGTCGCCGCACTTACCGGAAAAGCATCCCGATCATGCGTGCGGCATTCGCGAACCCTCGTTCTATATTCTGGAGCTACGGCATCACACGCGACACCGAACGGTGGCAGCCAGCTCGGGATGCCGTCGACTGGCTGGAGCAGAGAGCGCTGCAGTCTGCTGGCCTTCCGAAGAGCTACTTCGTCCATGTTTCGAAGCAGCAGTATGCGGAAGACAGGCGGCGACTGGATCCTGGTTGGCGAATTGGACGTTAACGCCCAGTAAAGCCACCCTGCCGGGACACCAGCGACGCCACGATCGCCACGAGGGCGAAGGCTGCCAATACGAAAAGGCTGCCAGCCACCGCCTCGACGAAGGCCGGTCCCATCCGGTCGTCGTGGCCGGACAGGCCGAGCCGCCACGACAACATCGAGGACGCGGCCGAGACGCCGATGCAGCTTCCCAGCACCCGGCCGAGATTGACCAGCCCGCCGGCTGAGGAGGCATGGGCCTTGGGCGCGGCATCGATGGTGGCGTGGCTGTTGGGCGCCAGAAACAGGCCGAGCCCGGCGCCGAACAAAGCCAGCGCGACGAGGCGCACCACCAGCCGGTCGGGCCCGAAGGCGATGGCGACGAGCCCGAGGATCGCCACCAGGCACAGCGCCATGCCGGCGATGCCGACCCGCCGCGCGCCGAAGTGCGCGCCGAGCCGCGCGGCGAACGGCGCGACCAAGCCGAGCAGGATGGGGATGATGGCCAGCTTCAGCCCCGCTACGTGCGCGCGGTTGTCGAGCCCCTTCACGAAGGCGAAGGACATCAGGAACAGCATCCCGTAGAGCAGCGCGTAGCCCATCACGACGCCCACGAACCCCGTCGCGAAGTCGCGCGTGCGGAACAATTCGACGTCGACGACCGGCCAGCGCGTCTTTTTCTCGCGGCGCAGGAACAGCACGAGGAACAGCAGCGACGCGGCGGCACTGCCCAGCATCGCGGGCGAGGCCAGCGGCCACACCGAGACCTGCGTGAGCGCGAGCACGCCCAATCCGACCGCCGGCACCAGCAGCACTGCGCCGGCGAGGTCGAAGGTCTCGTCCCGCTTCACGTCCTCGTCCCGCGACCGCGGCAGGACCAGCCAGCCCAACACGAAGGCCAGCAGGCCGAAGGGCACCGCCGCCCAGAAGATCCAGCGCCAGCCCAGCAGTTCGAGCAGGAAGCCGCCGACGATCGGCCCGGTGCTGACGCCCACCGCCTGCGCCGTCGTGAACCAGCCGATGGCGTGCGGGCGCTTGTCCTGGGGCACTGCCGTCATCAGAATCGTCATGCTGTTGGCGCCCAGCAGCCCCCCGCCCACGCCCTGCAGCGCCCGCAGCGCCACGAGCTGGTCCAGCGTCTCGGCCCAGCCACAGAGCAGCGAAGCCAGCGTGAACAGCGCGAACCCCAGGAGATAGGGCAGCTTGCGCCCCATCATCTCCGAGACCCGGCCCGACACGGCGAGGCTCGCGGCAAAGGCCAGCAGATAGGCGATCGCTACCCAGCGCACCGCGTCGACCCGGACGTCGAACCCCTCTGCCAGCCGCGGCAGCGCCAGCTGCACGATGCTGGCATCGAGCTGCCCGATGAACGCGCCGGCGCAGGTGACGCCGACGATCAATCCTGGATGGATGGCCAGTCGTTCGAGGGCGCGCAGCGGCGGTGGTTCGAGGAAGCGCATGGTCGCCTCTTGTGTAGCCGCCACGGGCGCCCCCATGGAAGGAGTCGCATGGCCGCAACCGCATCCGGCGGGCGGAACGACGATGTGCGCGGCGATTGCGGCGTCCCTCCACTGTC
>Ga0182745_1003267_pt1 | contig 14074 bp, 12 predicted proteins | sample eDN3rd30CKraftBY_FD_128523 | JGI IMG/M metagenome (GOLD analysis project Ga0182745, IMG submission 128523) | Enriched backyard soil microbial communities from Emeryville, California, USA - eDNA 3rd pass 30_C Kraft BY (version 2) (version 2) | ecosystem: Environmental > Terrestrial > Soil >...
CATGATTGTTTTTCGATGACTGAAATCCTTTCCATAGAAGAATTAGGTTTCTTTCCAAAATTAGAAGGCTGGAAAGCGGTGGATGAGGGAAAAACGAAAGTTGATGGTGTTATCCCTGTAAATACTAGTGGTGGCTTATTATCTAAAGGCCATCCGATTGGTGCAACAGGAATTTCTCAAATCTATCAACTTGTCCGACAATTAAGAGGAAATGCTCCTAACCAACTTTCAAAGCAACCGAAAATTGCCTTAGCTCAGAATTTAGGTGGTACTGGTGCTTATTCTGTAGTTCATATATTGGAAAGGGTGTAAAGTATGAAAGTATATGAATGTTGTGGAATCGAATCGGTAACGAAGAAAGTATATTGTAGTTCTTGTGGTAAAGAAATTATTAACGAAACTGAAGTTCCAGACGAAGGGACTGTTTATAGTTATACAGTAATTCAAGTACCACCAGCACAATTCGCGCATCTAGCACCATATACTGTTGCCTTAATACAGCTAAAAAATTCAAAGGCAAAGGTAACGGCTCGTATACTTGATAAAGTGGAAATCGGTGACCATGTGAAACTGGATTCAATAGAAGATGGTGCTTATGTATTTATTAGATTAGGAAGTAGCGAAGTACTCCATAATTCGTAATCTACGGATTATGGGGTTTTTCCTATTGCTTCAAGTGTGGAAAGAGGCGATCGAATGAGTAATGCTAAAATCTATACGATATTAGTGTTAGTTATGTTAGCTTGGGGGTTAAATGTTACCTTACTAAAAATCATTGTGTCAAACGGGGACCCGTTGACTTTACAATCAGTCCGAATTCTTTTAGCTGGTATTACAGTTTTTATCATTTTATTTTTCATGAAACAAAAGCTTTATGTTGAAAAGATGCCATGGAAATATATACTATTAGGCAGTTTTTTTGGAGTTATTTGTCATCATGCTTTTTTAGCATTTGGAATACAGCAAACTACTGCAACAAAAACTGCAATTATTAGCGGACTAAGTCCACTGATTGTTGCATTAATTGCAGTAATTTTTAAAGATACAATAATGACTAAATCCAAATTAATCGGTTTCATATTAGGTGGAATAGGTGTACTAATTGCTGTTGTACGTGATTTTCGTGAGTTATTTCAGTGGGAAATCGGAGATATTTTAGTTTTTCTATCATTCTTTTTACAGGCATTTAGCTTTATCGCAATAAGAAGAGGTACAAAAACGATTTCTCCGTTACTAATGACTGCATACATGCTTACGATTGGTTCATTAATATTAGTTATTAGCTCAATACTAATCAATCCAGTAGGGTTAAACTCTTTTGCTACAAATGATTTTACTTTTTGGTCAGTCTTTTTAATGTCAGCTATTTTAGCAACTGGAATAGGTCACAGTCTCTATAATTTATGTATAAAACATATTGGAACAGCAGAATCAGCAATTTTTGTAAATTTAAACACTGTTTTTGCGTTGGTGGGAGCTACAATATTATTAACCGAATCCATGTCGGTTCAACAAATAACAGGTACAACAATTATTATAATTGGGGTATTAGTTGGAACAAGTAATATTGAATCCATCATACTAAAATATAGGACACAAAAATTGAACATGAATGTTGAAGGAAACGTAGTCATTGGAGAAAGAGAAGAACATGAACAAAAAATATAATAATCTTATCAATTTATCTTTATAACAATATGAAAATTACACTAATATTCAAATCAAGTAGTACATATAAGTTCTAGAATTTTTTCTATTTGATTATATTAGTTAAGAAGTAGATAAATTTAGGTGGGATATTTTATGCTAAAAAAATGGGGAATTAGGGCTTTATTGTTTTTTGCTGTTTATGTACTTGCCATGTATGTTTATATTTTTCATTTTAATAATGGTGGGATTCCCGATTCGTTAGTAGGATCCTCAAGTGATCCGAAAACCTTTATGACTGAGCAAGAACTACTCTTAAGCGAAGAATACTCGAAAATAAGGAACTTCCTTTTCTTTATTTTGACTCCTTTTGAATGGCTATTGTATTTATTTATATTGATTTCTGGCTTATCGTATTTATTTGAAAAATGGTCAAGTATTACTAAATGGAAAACTTTACATCAAACGATTTATTTATTTTTGTTATCATTATTAACTTTTGTTGTGTTTTTCCCAATTGATTATTACCGATATACGTTGAGTAAGGGATACGGGATTAGTACGCAAAGTTTTCCTTCTTGGATGAGAGATAATGTTATTGATTTTTGGGTTAATTTTATTATGACAGTGGTCGTCATATCAGTTCTTTATTGGCTCATCAAGAAAAGTGCAAAACGATGGTGGTTATATGCTTGGCTATTAACAATTCCATTTTCCATCTTTTTAATGTACATTCAACCGGTCATTATCGATCCGCTTTATAATGATTTTTATCCATTAAAAGACAAAGTGCTTGAAGAAAAGATCCTATCACTAGCACAACAAGCACATATTCCAGCTGACCATGTGTTCGAAGTGAATATGGCTGACAAAACAAATGCTTTAAATGCATATGTGACCGGGGTAGGAGATAATTCAAGAATTGTTCTTTGGGATACGACTTTAAATCGTTTAACTGATGAAGAAATTCTCTTTATTATGGGGCACGAAATGGGTCACTATGTTGAAAAGCATATTTACGTTGGTATTATTGGATATATTATCATGATGTTTGTTGGATTATGGCTCATTGCAAAAATAATGCCGTGGATGATAAAAAAATATGGAAAAGTATTGAGAGTTAAAAGTCTCGATGGAATACATTCATTACCCTTGTTGTTATTAATTTCTTCCATATTATTATTTTTCTCAAATCCGATTTATAATGCGGTTTCTAGATATCAAGAAGCAAGGGCAGATCAGTTTGCAATAGAACTGGTACAGGATCCAGAATCCGCCATTAGTGGCTTTCAAAAGCTTTCAAAAGCTGGATTAAGTGAAGTAAATCCGCCTTCAATTGTAAAATGGTTTAGATATACACACCCACCGATGCTTGAAAGAATTAACACAATCGAAGAATCTATGAAAAGTGAATAAAGATTTTGGAGGCATTTAGAGGTATTTCCAAATGCCTCCTTTTTTGATGGTATAATTAAATTACATTACATATGAGTGAGGTTATTTTATGGTGGAAATTATTATACGAAAAGGAAGCTTACTCGTTTTAACTTTTATCATTTTGTTCCAATCATACATATCGAATGATTCAATGGTGTCTTTAATTATTCTACTAACGATCATATTACTCTCTTATTTTTTAGTTCCTTTAGTTAATAAACCAATCATAAATTATTTAATTATCGTTTCAGTTTTCCTAATCTATGTTTTACTAAATCATCATGTAGAATATTTAATCATTTTACTTTGTTTTTTTATGGTGGAAGGTACATTGAATTTGAAGACTCGTGATTTTTATTTTTTTGTTCTATCCATTGTAGTTACATGCATGATTGTTACAGTCTTGAACTACCTATCCTTCACTAGTCTATTGTTGGTTATTCTACTTTCCATATGCGCGGTATTTTTACATCAATCTATTAGTGTAAGCAATGAAAAAAAGGTGTTATATGAACAACTCTTACTACAGTATCGAAAAATAAAAAGATTATCCGTCGAACAAGAGGAACTTGTTCGAGCAGAGGAAAGAACAAAGATTGCACGGGATATGCATGATTCTGTGGGGCATAAATTAACTGCTTTATTAATGCAAATAGAAGTAATGGACCTTCAAAGCGAACATGCAAGTTTACAAAATATTAAACAATTAGCAAGGGATAGTTTAGAAGAAACTCGATCTGCAGTTCGCCAATTAAAAGTTTCAGAAACAAGTGGAATACAATCTGTCATTCAATTAATAAGAAAATTGGAGATGGAGAGTCATTTAATAATAAAATTTACACTCGAAAAAGGAATCTTATCCATTCCCATATCAAATACCCAATCGATTGTTTTATATCGTGTTTTACAAGAATCTTTAACAAATGCAATGAAACACAGCGAATCCAAAGAGGTTGAAGTTCGATTAGCAATGAACTCATTACAACATGTGCAGTTTTCTGTGAAAAATAAAGTGTTTAGTCATTTTCCACTTGTAGAAGGATTCGGTCTTACGAATATGAAAGAAAGACTTCAAGAAATTGGAGGAGATGTACGTATGATTAAAACAGATGACTATTTTGTCGTGGAAGGGACTTTTCCATTAAGGAGAGTTGAGCAATGACAGTACATATTTTACTTGTAGAAGATCAAGCCATTGTACGAAATGGACTAAAAATGATTATTGAACAAGATCCTGAATTTAAAATTGTTGCAGAAGCAAGTGATGGGGTTGAAGCAATTCATCTGTTAGAAAAAGTATATATAGATGTGATCTTAATGGATGTAAGAATGCCAAACATGAACGGGATCGAAGCAACAAAAAAAATTCTCACACGTTACCCAAATATGAAAATCCTCATTTTAACAACCTTTGATGATGAAGAATATGCCTATCAAACGTTAAAGGATGGTGCGATGGGCTTTCTATTAAAATCTTCGGATCCAAAAAAACTACTTTCGTCAATTCGAAGTGTGCTTGATGGTGGTTTAGTATTACAAGAAGATGTAGCAGCTAAATTAATGCCTAAATTATTGCAACAGCAATATAATCCTCATGCTAAACAACAACCCATCCCTTTAACTGAACGTGAACTAGAAATTGTAAAATTAATTGGGGAAGGAAAAACAAATAAAGAGATTGCTGATACGCTGTTTTTATCTATTGGTACAGTAAAAAATTATATTACGAATATTTTACAACAATTAGAGTTACGTGATCGCACGCAAATCGCAATTTTTGCTATTAAAAATGAGATTGTGTAATAGATTCATTGTTTTAGTTGGGGTTGTTTAGAAAGTTAAAGCGTACTTTCTAGACAATCCTTTTATTATGACTTGAGTCATACGGATTGATGACGTAAGTGACTAACTAAAGTAAATACAACTTGGTATCGTATGAATAGAGAGAGGAAAGGATGGCGAAACATGCTTGAAGTTGTAAATCTAACGAAAAATTACAAAAAAGTAAAAGCAGTTGATGGAGTCAATTTTTATATTGAGCCTGGTGAAATTGTTGGGTTACTCGGTCCAAATGGCGCAGGTAAATCAACAACCATTGCAATGATTTCTACATTAATTCCCCCGAGTTCAGGGGATGTACTTTTACAAAATCATAATGTTATGAAGGATCCAGGAAGCTTGCGTAAAATTTTAGGTGTCGTCCCACAGGAAATTGCACTATATGGAGATTTAACTGCGAGAGAAAATTTAGAGTTTTTTGGAAGCATGCACAAAATGCCTAAAAAACGATTAAAGGAACGAATAAATATTGTTCTAAAACAAATTGGGTTAGAAAATGAGCACAAAAAGCTTGTGAAACATTATTCAGGTGGGATGAAAAGACGATTAAATATCGGAGTTGCCCTATTACATGAGCCGCAATACTTAATAATGGATGAACCAACTGTTGGAATAGATCCACAATCCCGAAATCATATTTTAGAAACGGTGAAACAACTAAATCAAGAATTGAAGACGGCTATTATTTACACTAGTCATTATATGGAAGAAGTAGAATACCTTTGTAAACGTATTTACATTATGGATCAAGGTCGGATCATCGCTTCAGGTACGAAAGAAGAAATTAAATCTATTCTTTCTTCAGAAAAAATGATTGTTGTAAAGTTTGATCGTCATTCAAATGCCTATATTCAAGAGTTGATGAATCACCCGTTATTATCAAATTTACAAGTAAAAGATTCAGAAATAAGTTTCACTGTATCAAAAGATACAAATCTATTGCCAGTCTTAATGAACTTATGTGAAAAGCATCAAATTGTGCTCAATAGTTTCCAAGTGGAAGAACCTACATTAGAAGATGTCTTTTTACATTTAACGGGACGCGCTTTGCGTAACTAGGAGGGTACCGCATGTTTTTATCATTAATAAAAAAACAATTTAAAATGTTTCTACGCAGCCCGTCCGAAATATTACTATTGCTTGTCATGCCGATTGGCTTAATCCTAATATTAAGTTTTGCCCTAGGTTCGATTATGAATGGGGAAACGAACTTTGAGAAAATTACGATTGCAGTTGTTCAACATGGGGACGAAGAAAAGGAATTGGAAGAGTTTATAAATGAAACGAGTCAATTAATACCTTTTAACGACATGATGATCCAAAATATTAAATCCATGTTACCTGTATCAACATTAGTTAATAAAGTACTACAAAGTGATGATGCTAAGGAGCTTATATCAGTTACACAACTTGATAGTAAAGATTTAGATAGAGTTAGAGAAAATGGTGAATTTAATACAATCATTGAAATACCAAAAGGTTTTACTACAGAATATTTAAAGTCGGTATTCTTTGAAGGAAAGATCCCTTCATATCAAGTTTACTTGAACGAATCAGAGCAAACGACCTCTATGATAATCCAAAATATATTAGATTTCTATCAGTATCAGTTTTCGTTATTTACCGAGTTAGGAAAGAATGGATTATTAACTGAAGAGATGAATGTCCCAACATTTGAATTATCTTCAGAAATAAAATCGATTGCATCAAAAGAAAAAATTACCTCGAGTGTTTATTATACGTTTAGTATGAGTGTTATGTTTATTTTGTTTCTTGCTGGAACCGTAGCAAGTCAAGCATATTTAGAAAAGGATTCACACATTTTTGATCGTATTTTACTAGCTCAAGTACATCCATTAACCTATTTAGCAAGCATTGTTGTTTCTACGGTTTTATTAACGATCGTGCAAATTGGAATTTTGTTTAAAGTTAGTTACTTCCTATTCAATATTCCTTTCACGAATTGGGTCTATTATTTTTTAATTACGTTTATGGTAGCTCTTGTAATAGGTGGAATCAGTGCTTTACTATCATCATTGAATTTCAGAAGTAATTCGGCAACTGCATCTAACGTATTTTCTAATGCATTTGTTGCAATTTTTTCATTGCTTGGAGGAAGCTTCTTTAATATTAGTAGCATGTCACCTGTTTTAGCACAGTTTGGTTTGTGGACCCCGAATGGTGCAGCACTAGAAGGATATTTACGTTTAGTGCAAGACGATTCGTTTAGTACGATTCAACCGATTATTATCAGGTTAGGGGTATTAGCATTTGGCTTTATTTTGCTAGCGTTTCTGTTGTTCCCGAAAAGAGGTGGAATTGCATGATGGATATTTTAAAAACAAAGTTTTTACTATTATTAAGGCAACCTGCTAGTTTTATCATTCTAACAATAGTCATTTGTGTTTTTGCCTTCATTTTAGGGTTAGGACAACAAGCGAAAGTTCCAATAGCAATTTACTCAGATCTTAAAGAGGATTTAACGATTACTCTTGTCAGTAAATTAAATGAATTTCCGCATTATCAATTTACTGTATACGAGGAAGAAGAAGCGCTAAAAAATGTTGAGGATGGCGAAGTAGACGTTACCATTTATTTAAAAGATAACGGTTTTGATTTAATTACTACGCCAGATTATATGGAAGCGCCAATTTTACAAAACCAATTAAGAACAATGTACGGAAAAATCATGCAAAAAGAAGCAATCGTCAATTCTTATCCGGCAGAACGACAAAATGAGATTGAAAACGTACTAACTAATGGTGAAAAATCACCTAGTTTTACTATTCAATATTCAAATTTCTCAAATGATGCTGACTTTATTTGGGATGCAAAATTACACAGTTTATTTGGTTTTACTTTATATATGGTTATTTATACTGTCGCAAATGGTGTATATCATATTGTGCTTGAAAGAAGAAATAACATATGGGATCGATTAATTACTTCCTCTATTAGTAAAACTCAGCTTTATATTGGCAATTTAGTTTACAGTTTTTTACTCGGCTATCTTCAAATTGCTTTAGTTCTTTCAATTTTTAACTTTGCAGTAGGTGTTAATTTTTATGGAGGTTATCTCAATACACTAATAGTCATAATTCCTTATTTACTTTGTATTGTGGCATTGTCAATTTTCGTTGCTTCTATCTCGAATACTCCTGGTAAATTTAATGCATATATTTCTGTCATTGCAGTTCCATTAGCGATGATTGGTGGAGGATTCTGGCCATTAGAAATTGTTACTTCTGAAGTGATGCAAATGATTTCCTATTTATCTCCAATTCGTTATGGAATGGATTTGTTATATGGTGTAACCATATTTGGAGAATCGTTTGGTGAGCTGATTGAACCAATTAGTGTTTTATTATTTATAGCTGTATTGTTAATGGGGTTAGGAATAAACTTTTTAGAGAAAAAAGAGCAATAGTAAATATCTTAAAGAGAGTATTTAGCTCTCTTTTTTGTCGTTTTAAAGTAAATTTAAAAATACCTTGATTTTGAGAAACCAAATTAGAATAAATCCGTCTCAATTGAAGAATTGTGCTTCTTTTTAATTATAGGAACAAATGATATACTAAAATGCATGAATAAATAACAATTGACTTAGTATAACTACATAAAGAATATCAAGTGTTAATAGACCTTGAAGAAGTAATTCAGTTGATAGTAAAGTAAGCATTGGATTTTATATCCTTATTTGGATGCACAAATTAGTAAGATTTGTGAGCAAAAACTAATGCAAATAATTAAATTAAGTGAAAGGGGGATTCAAATGAGAAAATTGCCGAAAAATAATCGTGCTTCAAGTGTAAAGGCAAAATATCGTGCGAATTTATCTTTTCGTATGAATGTCCTGTTTTTTTCTATCTTTATCTTATTCTCTCTTTTGATTTTTCGTTTAGGTTACTTACAAATCGTCAAAGGAGAAGATTATGTACGCCAACTTGAAAGTAAAGAAGAAATTTCAGTAAACACAAATGTTGCGAGAGGTAGAATTTATGACCGTTATGGCAGAATTTTAGTAGATAATGAACCTGAAAATGCGATTACATATACAAAATTACCTAGTACAACTACTGCTGAAATGCTTAGTATAGCTGAACAGTTAGCAATGTTAATCGAACAACCTATTGATCGAATCACTTATCGTGACAAATTGGATTTTTGGATACTACGTAATAAAGAAGAGGCGTATGCAAAAGTTACAAAAGAGGAAGAAGCTAAGCTTCGAGCAAATGAAGAATTAGATACAAAGGCAATTCAAACGGAAATTGACCGAAGAGTTCGTGATCGTATTACGGATGAGGAATTAGCACAGCTAACAAACCAAGACTTAGAAGTTTTGGCGATTTTTCGTGAAATGAATTCTGGGTATAATTTAACTCCACAAATTATTAAGAATGAGAATGTAACTCCTGAGGAATTTGCCCGTGTCTCTGAGCGTTTATCGAATTTGCCAGGCGTCAACACGACAACCGATTGGAAACGTGTAAAGCTTACTTCTCTTTCAGTATTAGGAAGAACAACTGTACCACAAAAAGGGATACCGTTAACGAGACTAGATTATTTCTTGGCAAGAGACTATTCACGTAATGATCGAGTAGGGGAAAGTTACTTTGAAGCACAATATGAGGAATTGTTACAAGGCAAGAAATCAGTAATAAAAAATATTACCAATAAAAAAGGTGAAGTAGTAGACACAGTCACAACTTATGAAGGTGAGCCTGGTAATGATTTAGTAACGACGATCGATATAGAACTCCAATTAGAAGCAGAACGTATTGTAGAAGAGAAGTTACTTGAATTAAAAGCTACAGGTGGTTCAAAATTATTAGACCGAGCTTTCTTTGTTATGATGAACCCAAATACTGGAGAATTGTTAGCAGTTGTCGGTAAAAAAATCGAAACAGATCCTGAAACTGGTAAAGATTATATTATCGATTATTCCTATGGTGCATTTACAACTGCTTATGAAGCAGGTTCCACTGTGAAAGCTGCAACTTTATTGATGGGTTATAAAGAAGGTGTCATTTCACCTGGTACAAGATTAGTCGACCAACCAATCAAATTATTAAACACAGAACAAAAGAGCTCAATATTCAACCGCTCCGGAGCAATTCCGATGGATGATATTAAAGCATTAGAAAGATCTTCAAACTCATACATGTTCCAAGTAGCAATGTTTTTAGGTGGTACAAAGTATACGTATAACATGCCACTTATAATTAGAGACGACACTTTATTAAGAATGCGTAATGGTTATGCAGAGTTTGGCCTTGGTGTAAATACTGGGGTAGACTTACCTGGTGAGGCTTCAGGGGTTAAAGGTATACCAGATAATCCAGGGGTTGTATTAAACCAAGCAATTGGACAATATGATACTTATACAACACTTCAATTAGCCCAATACATTTCAACTGTTGCAAATGGTGGGTATCGTATACAGCCTCGAATGTTAAAAGAAGTACGTAAACCTTCAGAAGATGGACAAAAGTTAGGGCCATTAGTTGAGGAAGTAACACCGAATGTATTGAATCGTATTTCCAATACAGATGAGGAAATTGATCATGTAAAAAAAGGTCTTCGTCAAGTATATGTAGGTTCTCAAGGGTCTGCGCGTAGTCAATTTAGTGATGCTCCATACACTGCTGCTGGTAAAACAGGAACAGCTGAGGTAGTTTACTATGGACCCCTTCGAGAAGCGTGGAAAACAAATACTGTAAACTTAACGCATGTTGGTTTTGCACCATATGAAAATCCGGAGGTTGCCTATGCTGTTATGATTCCATGGGTAACTACGAATTTTGAATTATATTTGCCACAAAATAACGAAATTGCAAGGGAAATATTGGACTACTATTTCGAACTTAAAAAGAAATATGAAGAAAATGGACTATCTTCATCTACAGTAGAACAAAAAATATTACCGCCAACGACTGACAAGAAAATTGATGAAGAAACAGAAGAACAGGTTATTGAAGAATAATGAAAAAGACTCAAAAGTATTAAAACACTTTTGAGTCTTTTTTTCATTTTAAACTAATTAATGTTTTGATCACGGGCAAAACAATAGCTCTTATATCCCTAATTTTAACTATGAAGTTTACAATCTCTTAACAATTCGTTTATATGCCATCAACAAAATAATTTTATAGTATTCCTTGTAAGATAACTAACTATGAAACTTAGGAGGAAATAAAACATGAAAAAATGGAAGTACTTAACGATGACAGCTATTGTTGGTTCTGCTTTATTATTAGGAGCCTGTGGTTCTAACGAAAATACTGCTTCTGAAAAAGATACACCAACTAAAACAACTGCCTCAGATACAGAAGCTGATGCTGCTCAATTATCAGGTGAAGTTTCTGGTGATGGTTCCTCAACGGTAGCACCAATTACAGAAGCATTAGTAGAAATATATTCTGATGTACAACCAGATGTGAAAGTATCAGCAGGGGTTTCTGGTACAGGTGGCGGATTTGAAAAATTCATCGCGGGTGAGACAGATTTCTCTAACGCATCTCGTCCGATTAAAGATGAAGAGAAATCTGAGTTAGAAAAAGCTGGCATTGATTATACAGAATTCCTTGTTGCTTATGATGGGTTAACAATAGTTCTTAACAAAGAAAACACTTGGGCAACAGATTTAACTGTAGAACAATTACAAAAAATATGGATTGAAGATGGTACAACTAAAAAATGGTCTGATATCGATCCTTCTTGGCCAGATGAAGAAATCCAATTCTTTGCACCAGGAACCGACTCAGGTACTTACGATTATTTCGATGAAGTTATTCTCGATGGTGCAGATTTAGTGAAATCAGCTCAATTATCAGAAGATGATAATGTAATCGTACAAGGTGTTACTGCTGACCCTAATGCAATTGGATTCTTTGGTTATGCTTACTACCTAGAAAACAAAAATACATTAACTCCTGCTAAAGTGAACGGTGTAGAGCCAAATAACGAAACAATCGAATCTGGAGACTATTCACCCCTTTCTCGACCATTATTCGTTTACGCTAAAAACAGTACTCTTAGAGACAATGCAGCATTCTATGATTTTATGAAATTCACACTAGAAAATGCTGGTGACATGGCTGAAGAGGTTGGCTACGTACGCTTACCAGAAGAAATGTACCAAGACGGATTAAAAACTTTAGAAGGTTTACAATAATTTCTCAACCCGTAAGTTGGTTATTAATGTGTGGGGTTGAAAATGCACGCTCACACATTTACTCACGTGTCATAGGAAGGGAGTTTAGATTATGACTTCACAAGGCTTAGGGAAAGGTGAATCGATTCACGATTTAATCGCAAAGTCTCGAAACCGAAAAGCTAAAAAAATCACAGAAAAAGCAATGCCAGCACTATTATTTATCACCGCATTTATTTCCGTGTTAACAACAATTGCAATCGTTTTTACATTAATTTTCGAGACCTTTGAATTTTTTCGGAGAGTATCACTTACAGATTATTTATTTGGTACTGAGTGGTTACCATTCTCAGGAAATAATCCGACTTTCGGTATATTGCCATTAATCCTAGGTACTGTAAAAGTTACTTTAATAGCAGTATTAGTTGCAGTACCAATTGGAATTGCTGCTGCAATTTACTTAAGCGAATATGCGTCTGATAAAGCTCGTCGGGTCATTAAACCAATATTGGAAGTTCTTGCTGGCGTACCAACAATTGTTTATGGGTTTTTCGCTTTAACTTTTGTGACACCCATTTTACAACAATTGATTCCTTCCCTGAAAATCTTCAACGCGCTTAGCCCAGGCATTGTGGTAGGGATTATGATTATTCCTATGATTGCATCATTATCAGAAGATGCGATGAGTTCTGTTCCAAATTCTATTCGAGAAGGTGCACTCGCTCTAGGTGCAACCAAATTTGAAGTCGCAATAAAAGTTATATTACCAGCTGCATTTTCAGGAATCATGTCTTCGATCGTGTTAGCAATTTCCCGTGCTCTAGGTGAGACAATGATTGTTTCCCTTGCAGGTGGAGCATCACCAACTTTTGATTTCAACGTTACTGGTTCAATCCAAACCATGACTGCTTATATTGTTCAAGTATCATCAGGTGATGCAGGATATGGAACAACAATCTACTATTCTATTTATGCAGTAGGTTTTACTCTCTTTATTTTTACATTGATGATGAATTTACTAGCACATTTTATTTCTAAACGCTTCAGAGAGGAGTACTGACCATGAAATACATCGAAGATACGATTGTAATGAAGCGTATGAAAACTCGTATTAATAAAAATAAAGGATGGAAAGTATTTTTCTTAGCTGGTACTTTGTTTGCTTTACTATGTTTAGTCATTCTAGTAATTCGAATTATTATTCAAGGATGGGGCTACCTTGATTGGGATTTCATTACTAATTTTGCATCCCGTACTGCTGAAAGAGCTGGTATTAAAGCTGCTCTTGTAGGTTCAATTTACATGATGTGTATTATTGCACCAGTTTCTATGATATTAGGAGTAGGAACAGCAATTTACTTAGAAGAATACGCAAAGAAAAATAGAATAAGTAATTTTATACGAATGAATATTTCTAACTTAGCAGGTGTACCGTCAATCGTTTTCGGATTATTAGGATTAACTATTTTTGTTCGTACATTTGCTCTAGGTAAAAGTTTACTTGCAGCTGGATTTACAATGAGTTTATTAATCCTTCCTGTGATTATTGTTGCAGCACAAGAAGCCATTCGTGCTGTTCCGAAAGAACAAAGAGAAGCTTCATATGGTATGGGTGCTACAAAATGGCAAACAATTACACGAGTTGTCTTACCTGCAGCTCTTCCAGGTATATTAACAGGAAGTATTTTGGCACTATCTAGAGCAATAGGTGAAACTGCACCATTGGTTGTTATTGGTATTCCAGTCATTTTACGTTTCTTACCAGATGGTCTATTAAGTGAATTTACTACTTTGCCAATGCAAATATATGATTGGGCAAAACGACCACAAGAAGAATTCTTATATGTTGCCTCGGCAGGAATTATTGTTCTCATGTTATTCCTAGTGATCATGAACTCTATTGCAATTGTCATTCGCAATAAGTTCCAAAAACGATATTAAGGAAGTGTGAAAGTGGTACAGAGTATGATAAAAAATGAAAATTCGATTCAACTA